>Ga0209172_10003801_pt1 | contig 22005 bp, 25 predicted proteins | sample LarsenN4metaG_FD_184113 | JGI IMG/M metagenome (GOLD analysis project Ga0209172, IMG submission 184113) | Hot spring sediment bacterial and archeal communities from British Columbia, Canada, to study Microbial Dark Matter (Phase II) - Larsen... ... | reverse complement strand
ACTGGGGAAACCGGACGTCCCAGGCGCCTGCCGGCGATGCGACCTCCAGGGTCGGAACCCAGACGTTCGGATATAACAACGACAACCGGAACACCCTTTTCACATATGATCTCGCCGGCAACGTCACCTCCGACGCCCCGGGGCGGTTCTTTGTCTACGACGCCGAGAACCGGATTCGGCGAGCGCATGGCAGCGCCGTTCAGGATACGCAATACGTCTACGACGCCTCCGGACGCCGCGTGAAGAAAACCAACTCGTCGGGAACGACGTTTTACATTTATGGCTTGACCGGCCTTCTCTCGGAATTCACGACCGTCGACACCGGCGCCACTCAGGCGTCCGCCACCGACGACGTCGTGTATCACGTTCCGGAACAGACGGGAACCGGCATATTGCTTGTCAAGGCAAACGGCGATATCGTCGAGCATAACCGCGTGTTGCCGTACGGTGAATTGTGGGAAACGCCGCCGAGTTCGGATAATGAGAACAGATTCACCACCTATCTTCGCGATCCCGAAACCGGCAATGACTATGCAATGGCTCGGTACTACGCCAATCGCTACGGACGGTTCATGAGTCCTGACCCTGACCATGTCGGAGCGAACGTAACGTTTCCACAAAGTTGGAACGCTTACGCATATGGGATGAGTGATCCTATATTTCACACGGATCCGACTGGCGCCATTAGCGAGCCAAGGTTGGAATACTGGTCACCGTTAGATATCTCGGCGTTGCGATTTGAACTCTGGTGGTCCTCGGTACTTAGTTTTTCGATGTGGCTGCCTGGACCAACAGCTTGGGAGACCGAAGGGCCAACTTCAACTCCGAACAACACTCCGCAGACTCCCCAGGAAGCTCCAAAGGTAGCGGGCACTACTGCTGTCCGGCCGAAACCGGCAGTCGGTGAACCGAAGCCTCCGGGGTGGACTCCAGATTGGGAATGGAGGTATCCTGAGGGCGAAACGACAAGAAGAGTCAACCCTCGATGGTTCGACCCGAAAGGTGGCGAATGGCGCTGGCATCCTCCGGATAAGTACCATCCTCAAGGACACTGGGACTACAATCCATGGGATGAATGGAACAGTCGTTGGCGCAACGTACCGGCGGATCCGAATGCCCCTGTTCCGGCGCCTGGACCTAGTAATCCTTGGTGGCAACCGCTGATGAACATATTTAGGGGATTCAACCCAAATCTCATTGTTCCATTAGTAGAACCGCGCCCGCTACTGTACGAGTTGAATCGCCGCAACTCGGGATCATAGAATGTATTTCAAGGGGCCTTTCGTGCGCACAGAATCCACTCCTGTAGTCATATCGAGCTACTCGGGAGCGTATGGTCCGACGATTCGAATTGACACGCAGAGTCTTCGAGACTTGGAGTTGATTAGGAAGATCATGGAAGGCCTGTCCAATGGTTCAAGTAAAGAGGTGGAGTTGGGATCTGAAATCAAAGCTAGGATGGATGGCTTGAAGGCTCTTGTTTTGGTAGCTGCTCCAGCTCAATTCACAGCTCGCAAGAATTTGATCAAAGTTCCCGCTAGTCCGCGCGAACTGCCCAGTTTTCGATGGGAAAATTCGACGGCTGGTTGGAAGCGCGCGGTAGGATTGGTTTCGGGATTGATTGATCCTGGTGAGCCGGGACACCAATACTTTACGGACGAGGAAAAGGATGACGCATTGGTGGAAATCGCTTTTCGTGAATATCGACCACCAGATCTCTGGTAGTCGCTAATGCTCTTTCGAATCGGAGCTCCGCCCACATCGAGCGTGGGGAGACGTCGCGTTCAGCGCCTCCTGTGGTTTGTGATTTGCCCGGACAGCGTGGCGCCTTTGGCAATGACGGTGCCGCTCGCTTGTCGAGAAGACATATCAACCCTATCCCGTTCAGCTTCTTGGGATAGAACTCGTAGCTCGAGCGCGCGGTTGCCTCACCGGAGTTCTAGTCGCCCGATTTTTTGCTGTCACAGCATTCCGCTGCAACAATAGTCCTCTTATGTTCGCCTTATTCTGTCAAGGCAAACGGCGATATCGTCGAGCATAACTAATGGAGGCGGCCGCGAGCTATTACGATCAAAGCTATGTCAGGTAAGCAAGTCAGCAGAACTGTCATTGTCACAAACAGTCAAACGACTGTTCTAAAACTCGTTATCGAGCCCTGGGCCGATGAACTTATACTGTCGTCCGGCGAGTCCGTGGAACTTGTGTTCTCGGGCCCGAGCGACCAGCGTCTTGAGGTGCAATCTAAGTCCGACGCGACCGTACTGTGGGGATGGGAAGGCGCGGTCGTTTCCATCGGGCGACGGATTGTGGAGGCGGACGAGAAGCGACGCTGAATCGGTGGATAACTGCTTTAAGCGTAAGCGGTAAGGGAGCCGCATTCCCAGGAGACACTACCGCGGTACGTGACGTGCGCGCGTTGTAGTATGACTGGATTAGCCGGTGTTGGGCGCGGGTTTCCAGTTGCCGGGAAGTAGCGAATCGATCTGATTGATTTTGGTTGCGGGGAGTCGCCGCAGGACGTCGGTCAGATAGTCTTCGGGATTGATGGCGCGGTGTCGACAGCTGACCAGCAGCGAGTAGATGACAGCGCTGCGCCAGCCAGTGTCCGGGTGGCCCATGAAGAGCCAGCGCTTACGGCCCACGGCGGTCGGGCGGATCGCATTTTCCGCCAGGTTGTTGTCGATTTCGAATCGTCCGTCAATCAGATAGCCGGTCAGCGCGTCGTAGTCGTTGAGGAAGTAGTTCACTGCCTTATCGAGGGTGCTTTTCGGCAAAAGTGAAGGCTGCAGCTCCTGGGCTCGGGCTTTCATCGCTGTCCAGATTTCTGGCGCGCGTTCCTGCCGGCGAGCGCATCGCTGGTCGGCGGGCAGGCCTCGGATTTCGTCTTCGATGCGGTAGAGCGCTCGGATCTGAGAGATGAACCAGACGGCTTGAGCGAAGTTTTCCTGGAGGGCTTTGTACTTGTAGCGGCGTGCGTGCGCCAGGCATCCAATGCGCACAATGCCGTTGTCGCGGCGATGAAGCGCTTCATAGACTTCATACGCATCAGTCTGAATCGTGCAGGCAAAACCCTTCAGTCGCTGGCGCACGGGCTCGAGTCCGCGGCTGGAATTAAAGATGAAGCGAAAAAAACATTGGATCGATCCACGGGGCGCCGCGATGTTCATCGTTGTGGCAACGGTTCTGGCATTCGCAGGTGCAAAGTGGTTTGAGGTCGGATTCTGGACGGCGTTACTGCCCACGGTTATCGGACTCTTAATTGTGGGATTGACGACGCTGTTTGACGATTAAATGGTTTGAGCGGTCGCGTGGTTCGGCGCCATGCGAACGGGCGTCTATTTTCGGTTCCCGCATCGCGCCCCACGGCCTTGCCGTTTTTAAGTCACTCAGCAGAGAATGCTGGCAGGATGCCGGGCGCGAAGAAGACGAAGCGGTTTTTTGAAGAGCCGCCGTACGATCGAAACATTTTCATTCTTATTATTCTTGTGGGCCTCGCCTTCGGACTCAATGTCCGCGGCCTGATGACGTTGTTCGAAAGAGCGGGCTGGATGGGTTCGTGGGGGCGGATTGCGGCCGTTGGAGTCGCAATCGTCAGCGGAGGGTTGGTCGGCTTGTACAGCCGGAGAATCGCGTGCTACCTCACCGAGTGGCGCGATCGAAGCTGAAGGAGATTTCGGATTTCGGAATGCGGATTTCGGATTTGGGGCTCAAAAGCGCCGCCGCGAAAGACCTGCGTGTCAGCCAGACAGCTCATGCTAGAGTTGACATTCGATAAAGGGTTCGCGGTGGAGGTGGTCGGATGAACAGGCGCGGAACCTACAAATCCGCAGGAGTCGACAGTGAGCAGCAGGACCGGATCATGCCGAATCTCGCGCACTGGATCGAACGCACCTTCCAGAACCGGCCTAATACCGTAAAGCTGCCTCTGGGGTACTTCGCCAACGTGATCGATGTTGGAAACGGGGTTGGAATCGCTCTTTCCACGGACGGCGTCGGCACAAAAATTCTCGTAGCGGAATTGCTGCACAAGTACGACACCATCGGCATCGATTGCGTGGCCATGAACGTCAATGACGTCCTTTGCGTCGGCGCCACCCCGCTCTCCATGCTCGATTACATTGCTGTTGAAGTTCCGCACGACGACTTGATGGCCTGCCTGGTTCAAGGATTGCATCGCGGAGCGGAACTGGCCGGCATCACGATTCCCGGCGGCGAGATCGCTCAGGTGCGTGAAATGATTCACGGCGTCAGACCCGGTTATGCGTTCGACCTTGTCGGCGCCTGCGTCGGCAGAGTCGATCTGGACAAGATTCTCACCGGCGCCGACACCCAAGACGGAGACATTGTCGTCGGGCTGCGTTCCACCGGCGTCCACAGCAACGGCCTCACTCTGGCCCGGCGCGTATTCTTCGATCATCTCAAATGGGACCCCGGCAAACACGTCAGCGAACTGGGGCGAAGCATCGGCGAGGAACTGCTGGAACCAACACGAATCTATGTGCGCGAAGTTCTCGAAATGCTGGAAAGGCGGCTGCTGGTCAAAGCCCTGGCTCACATCACGAGCACAGGTTTTCTCAATCTCACCCGGGCGAATACCAACGCTTCCTACGTCCTGGACAGTCTGCCGGCGCCGCATCCGATCTTTCCGCTGATTCAGCATTACGGCGGGGTCTCCGACGAGGAAATGTTCTTTACCTACAACATGGGCATTGGATTCTGTGTTGTGGCAGCCCCCGAGAGCACGGATGAAGTCCGCGCGATCGCCCACGCCCATGGCGTACAAAGCGACATCATTGGCCGCGTCGTGGCGGACGGCAGGAAGGAAGTGCGCATTCCACAGTATCGGCTGGTTGGTTCGGACGGAGTATTCCGGCGCAACTGAGGCGACGGGGATTTCGGATTTCGGATTGCGGATTGGGTGCCTAAAAGTGTTGCCATCCTCCGGGGTGGAGAATCGACTCTCGATTGTCCTCAACTAAAAACACCTGATTGCCGGCCGTGGAAGGCGCGATTTCGCCGATGCGCGTGATCGGAACTCCCTCTGCTCCCGTGGGAAGCACCGGGGCCGCGATGATCAGTTCGTACTCTTCGCCGCCATGCAGCACATGGGACTCGGGCGCGCCGGGCGCAGCGGGGATCTTCTCTTTATAGATTCGTGCGGAAACCTTGGATGCGGAAGCGATGCGCCACAGGTCCATCGATAGGCCGTCGCTGATGTCGATCATGGCGTGGGCCGCCGCGGCGACCGCGGCGCCGATGCGATGTCGCGGTCTAGGATACAAATGACGCTGGACCGCCGGGTGGTCGCGTTCGCCGGCGCGCAACAGATCCAGACCCCACAGCGATGCTCCAAGCGCGCCGGTCACATAGATGCCGTCGCCCGGCTGCGCGCCGGAACGACGGACGGCGGCGCCTTGAGGGACGCGTCCGGCCATCGCGACGTCCGCCAGAATCAAGTCCGCCGCCGATGCGTCTCCTCCCAGGAGCCGCACGCCGAAGTCGCGGCAGGCGCGCTCCACGCCATCGTAAAACGCGTCGATCCAATCCAGGCCGACGTCCGCCGGCGCGGCCAGCGAGATGAGGAAGTACATGGGAACTCCCCCCATCGCGCCAACGTCGCTCACGTTCACGGCGACGGCTTTGTAGCCGACAGCGTCTGCAGGATGAAGGGTGCGGAGGAAGTGCGTGTCTTCGACGACGAGGTCGGAACAGAAGACCAGAGACTGGCCGGCTGGTACGTCGAAAATCGCGGCATCGTCGCCAATCCCGAGCACGCCTTCCGGAGGCGGAAAACGAGTTCGAATGCGTTCGATGAGGGCGTTTTCGCCGATGTCACGCAGGCGCATGTGGCGCCCTGGAAAGTCGGGCCTTCGCCCGGCGCACCGGCCCGTTGGCTGTCGCGGCGCCTTCTCCAGGAAGGAGAGAGTTGAGCAACGCCGCCTTGAAGACGTCGCGAACGTCGTCGGCGAAGACGAACTTCATCTCTTTGCGGATAGATTCGGGAATGTCTTCAAGGTCGCGCCGGTTCAGCGCGGGAAGAACGACCGTATCGATCTTGGCGCGGCGCGCGGCAAGGACCTTTTCTTTGATTCCTCCGACGGGAAGCACTTCGCCGCGCAGCGTCACTTCGCCGGTCATGGCGATCTTGCGGTGGACCGGCTTCCCCGTCAGCAGCGAAAGAATGGCGGTGGCCATCGTGATGCCTGCCGACGGACCGTCTTTGGGAATCGCTCCTTCCGGTACGTGTACGTGAATGTCGTTCTTGGAAAAAAAGTCTTCCTTAATGCCGTATTCCTTGGCGTGCGATCGCGCGTAGCTGAGCGCGGCCTGCGCAGACTCCTTCATGACGTCGCCAAGCTGGCCTGTCAGCGTCAGTCCTCCGCGTCCCTTCATCGCTGTCGCTTCGACGAACAGCACGTCGCCGCCGATCGGCGTCCACGCCAGTCCCGTGGCCACGCCGACCTGATCGCGCTTGAGCAGCTCTTCCTGAAAAACCTTGGGCCGGCCCAGAAACTGATCGAGATTGTCCGTGTGAATCTTGCGAACCTTCTTCTCGCCCGACGCCACCTGCCGGGCCACTTTGCGGCACACGGCCGCAATCTCGCGTTCCAGATTCCGCAGCCCGGCTTCCTGTGTGTAGAGATTGATGATCGCGCGCAGGCCTTCGTCCGTGAACTCGATCTGGTCTTTGGAGAGCCCGTGCTGTTCCATCTGCTTCGGGATCAAATGCCGCTTCGCGATTTCCAGCTTTTCCTCCTCCGTGTAGCCGGAGAGCTGAATGATCTCCATGCGGTCGCGGAACGCGGGCTGGATGGGGTCGAGCATATTGGCCGTCGTGATGAACATCACATTGGACAGATCGAACGGCACGCCAAGATAGTTGTCGCGAAACGAATGGTTCTGTTCCGGATCCAACACCTCCAGCAGCGCCGATGACGGATCGCCGCGGAAGTCCGCGCCGATCTTGTCCACCTCGTCCATCATAAACACCGGATTGTTGCTGCCCGCCTGATAGATGCTTTGAATCACGCGCCCCGGCATCGCTCCGACGTAGGTCCGGCGATGACCGCGGATCTCCGCCTCATCGTGAACTCCGCCCAGGCTCATCCGGACGAATTTCCGGCCCAAGGCGCGCGCAATCGACTTGCCCAGCGACGTCTTCCCGACGCCCGGCGGGCCCACAAAGCAAAGAATGGGCCCCTTCATTTCCTTTTTGAGCTTGCGTACGGCCAGATGTTCGAGGATGCGCTCCTTGATCTTTTCAAGTCCGTAGTGGTCTTCATCGAGAATTTTTTGCGCTTTCGTCAAATCGAGATTGTCCTTCGTCGATTTGGACCACGGCAGATTGACCATCCAGTCGAGATAATTTCGAAGCGTCGCCGTTTCCGCCGCGTCCGGATGCATCCGCTCCAGGCGTCCAAGCTGCCGCTCCGCCTCTTCCGCGACTTCGGCCGGCATCTTCGCCTTCTTGATCTTCTGACGATATTGCTCCATCTCCTCCTGAAGCTCGTTGCCTTCGCCGAGCTCCTGCTGGATGGCCTTCATCTGCTGCCGCAAATAGAACTCGCGCTGGCTGCGATCCATCTCGCCGCGGGCTTGGGTGTTGATGTCGTGCTGGATTTCGAGAACCTCGAGTTCCTTTGCAAGCAGCGCGTGAACGCGCCGCAGCCGCTCCACCGGGTCCACCTGCTCGAGCACCTGCTGCGCCTTGTCGACTTTCAGGTCCAGGTTCGACGCGACCAGATCCGCCAGCCGGCCCGGATCATCGAGACTGGAAACAATCGCCACGAAATCTTGAGAGAGGTTCTTGCCGAGCGCCGCCGCCTTTTCAAGCGCGGCTTTCACATTGCGGATCAGCGCTTCCAACTCCACGGAATCCGGAATGACCTCCGGCTCGGTTCTGGGTTGGATTTTTGCCAGGAGGTATGGATGCGACTCATCAAAATACTCCACCTTCGCTCGCGCGAATCCTTGAACGAGGATGCGGACGCGGCCGTCGGGAAGCTTCAACATGCGCAGGATGACGGAGACGGTTCCGAAATCATGAAGGTCGGCCGGCTTTGGATCGTCCACGTTCGAGTTCTTTTGAGCGACCAGCATGATCATGCGGTTGTCGGCAAGCGACTGATCCACGGCTTTGGCGGACCGTTCACGATTGATGAACAGCGGAACCACCATGTAAGGAAACACGACGACGTCCGGCAGCGGCAGGACCGGCAGGGTGTCGGGGATCCGGACCTGCTGTTCCTCGGGCGGCTGCGCCGGTTCGGTTTTAATCAGCTCCATGCTCATAGTAATGATCGAATCCGCGCTTCCAATTTGGGGACAGAGACCAATTTCCTGCGCGTGAGGGACCCCGCAGATTGCACCGCGACGTCACGCGCAGGAAATTGGTCTCTGTCCCCAAATTGGAAGCGCCACTCACTCAATCGGAATCGCGTTCCGCTCCGATTCGCCTCTCACTTTTGGCAAATATATTCTCATCAACCCGTCGCGCAACTCGGCGCGCGCTCTCTTGTGATCGATCGCGACGTTGATGACGATCTCGCGGTGGAACGGGCCGAAACTGCGTTCCACACACATGTAGCGCGCAGCGCCCGATTCCGGCGACCGCTGCTTGTTTCCTGCAATCGTCAAGACGTTGTCTTTCCACGATATCTGCAGGTCTCGCCGTTCCATGCCCGGCGTCTCTACCAATATCACAATCTCGGCGGCTCGCTCGCAGACGTCAATCGGAGGCAGATACATCTCTCCACCACGGGCGAATTGCGAATCGGGAATTGCGAATCGGGAATTTGGAGGAGGATTTCTTTGTCTTCAATTCGCAATTCGCAATTCGCATTTCGCAATCTAGTCTCGGGCCTTCAGAAGTTCTTTGAGTTCGCTCATGAATTCCTGAACGTCCTTGAAGTCAAGATACACCGAAGCGAACCGGACGTATGCGACCTTATCGAGCTCCTTGAGCTCCTTCATGATCATTTCTCCGATGGCTTGCGTTGAAACCTCGCGGTCGTTCGAGTCCTGGACGAGCGTTTCCGCCCGGTCAGCGATGGCTTCCAGTTCCACCATCGAAACAGGACGCTTCTCGCACGCCTTCAAGAGCCCCGCCAGAACCTTTTGCCGGTCGAAACGTTCGCGCCGGCCGTCTTTCTTGACGACCATGTGCGGGATTTCATCGATGCGCTCGTAGCTTGTGAAACGGCGTTTGCACTCCAGACACTGCCGGCGGCGGCGAATCGCGTCTCCGGTCCGGCTCTCGCGGGAGTCCACGACCTTGTCGTGCAGGCATCCGCAGAACGGACACTTCATAGGATGGCAGATTGCGGGTTCCGCATAAGGGTTCTGAATCCGCGAATGGTCTCGCCCTGAATGAGCAGATACGCGACCGCTACGAGAACCGTCGGGGCGTAGCTGAATACCCACGCAATCAACGAGGCGGCAATCGCGGTTTCGGCAGGCACGAGAAAGAACGTGGCCATTGCAAATGCAAAGCCGGCCTGAAAGCCGCCGCCGACGCCCGGAATCTGCGCCACCGAGCCCAGCGCCGTGACGACCAGCACCAGTGAAGCGGCGGCCGCGGAGAATTCGAAGTTCATTCCGCGGAGCAAGAACCAAAACTGAAGGACGATCAGCAGCCACAACAACGCGGAGTGCGCCAGAGCCCATGCCAGGCTGCGGCCGCTTCCGAGAAACGAAAGGCCTTTGGCGAAGTCGTTCAAAAGCGCCGCAGCCTTGGAAAAGGGGATATACCGGACGATGCGGTGGACGTTCGAATGGAACGCGATCAGAAGCACGACGGCGGCGGCCGAGGTTGCGACCACGAGCCACGCCGCCTCCTTCAGATACGCCAACGCAGTTCCCGGCGCGCTGGAAACTTCGACCTGAAACAGCGCTGCGGCGAAAACCACGATCAGAAGCAGCGAGTCCAGGAATCGCTCGGCAACGATCGTCGCCACCGACGAACTGAAAGGAGTCTGCTCGCGCCGCGTCAACCAAATCGGCCGCACCAGCTCACCGGCGCGGCCCAGTACGTAGATCGCAGAAAAGCCCACGATCGTCGCGCCGGTCAGCGTCCCAAGGGGGATATGCTTGAGGTTTGCCAGCAACACCTGCCATCGAAAAGCCCGTACAATGTAGGAAACAAGCGTCGCCGCTACGGAGGCCGCGAGCCAACCCGGATGAACCTGTCGAAGCGTCACGAGAAACAGGGACCAATTGAAGTCCCAATCCAGGAAGCGATACGCGGCTATCGCCGCGATTGCGAGCAAAGCCAACAATACCAATAACTTCCGGTTCATGACAACGCGATTATCTCAAAAAGCCCGTAGATTATTGAAACTTTTGTCGGTTTGGCTTCGTTCAACCGAGTGTGACAGCGGAGTCTGATCGTTGGAAGCCAACGACGCGGAATTGGTAAGCAGGTGCCGGAAGGGAGACCGTGAAGCTTGGGAGTTTATCGTTCGACAACACCACCATCGCATCTACAATCTGGCCTACCGGTTTACAGGCCGTTTCGATGAAGCCGAGGATCTGACCCAAGAGGTCTTCCTGAAGGTGTACCGGACGCTCGATGCGTACCGCTCCGAAACCGGCGCTCTGGGTTCCTGGATGATTCGCGTAGCACGCAACCATGTTATCGACCATTATCGAAAACATAAGACCGAACGCGCCCAAACAGATCCGCTCGGCGAAGAGGATGCAACCCCGGCGAAGCTGCCCAGCCCGGCGCGCTCTCTCGAGCAGCGCGAGCTCTCGGAGCGGATTCACCGGGCGCTCCTGAAGATTTCGGAGGATCTTCGGGAGGCCGTTATCTTGAGGGACTTGGAAGAAATGACGTATGAGGAAATTGCTGAAATCATGAAAGTGCCGCTGGGAACGGTAAAGTCTCGGATCAACCGCGGGCGGATGGAACTGGCGCGGATGCTGAAGAGGGCATGATGAAATTTCGGATTTCGGATTTCGGATTTCGGATTTGAGTCTTGGGATTATGAACTGCCAGCATTACGAAGACAGACTGTCGGACTACCTGGAAGCCGCGCTCAACGCGGCCGACCGGGAGCTATTCGATCGGCACCTTCAAGCCTGCGCCGCGTGCAGGGATCTGCTGGCCGGCATGTCGGAAGTGATTCAATGGGGCAGGAGCTTCCCTGTGCACGCGCCGCCGCCGTGGCTGGCGGACCGCATCGTTGCCAACACGCCGCGCGTCATCCGTGAAAGATGGATCGATACGCTTGCGGCTGCGGGCCGATGGATCATTGCGCCGCGCACGGCGATGGCCGTCTTCACGGCAACGCTCATGTTGGCTTGGATGGGCAGCGTCGTCGGCATTTCACCGCCGAGCGCCGCCAGCGTCGTTGCGAATCCGGCGCTTATTTACTACGAAGCCGGCGGAGTCGTGAGCCGGATCTACGATCAAGCCGTCCGCGCCTACTACCGGTCGGCGCTCGTCAGCGAGATTCATTGCCGGCTGGAGCAGTTGAAGGAGAACTCTTGATGAAGTGCGCGTTCCACGCGGAAGTCGAAAATACCGCGTTCTGTATTCGCTGCGGCCGGCCTCTTTGCGCCGACTGCATCCGCAGCGTGCGTGGAAGCGTCTACTGCGAAAATTGCATTGCTGAATGCGTCCAGGGCGCGCCGCCGCAAAAGAAAGTAGAGGTCGCGTCCGGCGAAAATCCCGGCGCCGCCTTCGTCCTGGGCCTGATCCCGGGCGTCGGTGCGGTCTACAACGGCGAGTATTTTAAGGCGGCTGTACACATTCTGATCTTTGCGCTGTTGGTGAGCATTGCGGAGGCGTCCTGGGGATTCACGGGGACGCTGTTTGGGTTCCTCGCGTTCGGCTTCTTTGTCTATATGCCGTTTGAGGCCTACTACACTGCAAAGAAGCGCAAGCTGCGGCGTGAAGGAGTAGAACTGCAGACGCCGTTCGATCGGATCAACGAACAATTGGAGGGAATCCAGGATAGGGATCTGTGGGGAGGCGTGGCCCTGATCGGCGTCGGGCTTTTGTTCCTCATGGATACTTTCGGAGTACTGCACTTCGATAAGATCGTTCGAGGCTGGCCAGTGCTCTTGATTGCGCTCGGCGCCTGGCTGCTGAAACGCCGGCGGGAGAGGACGTAATGGTCGGTCCGCTGCTGCTGATCGCGCTCGGCGTGTTGTTGCTGCTCAACAATCTCTATCCCGACGTTTACAGCTTCTCGAGACTCTGGCCCATGATACTCATCGTGATCGGTTTGGGAAAAGTGCTGGAATACTTTCAGAGAAGCAGCCGAAAGGAGGACGAATGAGCCGTCGCAGGAGCGCGGGTGGCGTCTTTTGGGGCCTGGCTCTGGTCGCTTTGGGAGGCGTGCTGCTGGCCAGGAACCTCGGCTACGAGATACCAATCTGGAGCGGGATTGCCCGGTACTGGCCGGTTCTGATCATCCTTTGGGGCCTGCTGAAGCTGGTCGACTACTACCGCTTCCGGAACGATGCGGAACGCCGCGCTTTGTTCTCGGCCGGTGAAATCGCGTTACTTGTCCTCGTGATCTTTGCGGGCAGCGCGATCACGGTGGCAGCCAACATCAGTCCCCAACTGCGCGACCTGTTTCAGTACGGCGACATCGATCTCTGGGACGTCACCGGCAACAACTACGAATACACGGAACATCATGAAATGGACGCGCCGGCGGGCGCCGTGATCGAGGTCGTCAACCGCTACGGCAATATCAACATCACGCCAAACGATGCGGACCGCATCGTCGTCGACGTCAACAAGACCGTCCGAGCCGTCAACAGGGAAGACGCCGACCGCCTGTCTCAAGAGTTCGGCTTTTCGATCCGGCAGGAAGGCGGCCTCTATCGGATAGTCTCGAATTTCGACCGCGACCAGGCGCTGTCGCAGGGCCGCCGCTTCAGAACTTCACTGACCATACGCGCGCCTTCGCGCTCCTTGCTGCGCGTCGAAAACCGCAACGGCCGCGTGCACGTCGAGCGATTGGCCGGAAATCAGACGATCCGGAACGCCCAGGGCGAGGTGGTCATCCGCGAGATCAACGGCGCCCTGGACGTGGAGAACCGCTACGGCAACGTACGCGTGGAAGCCGTTACGGGAGGCTTGAACCTTCAGAACCGCAACGGCCGCGTGGAGATTGCGGACGTCGGCGGCGACGCGAAAATCGACAACGGTTATGCCGGCGTTGTGGCGAGAGGCGTCGGGGGAAGCCTGACCGTTGAGAATAGAAACGGCCGCGTGGAGATTTCCGAAGTGAAAGGAAGCGCGACTGTATCCAATTCGTACGGCGCCATCATCGCCGCCGACGTTCAGGGCGAGCTGAAGATCTCCGGGCGGAATAACGGCGTGGAGGTCCACCGCGTCGCCGGCGACGTCAGCGTGGAAAGCTCCTTTCAAAATATCCAGGTCCGGGACGTCAAAGGCGCCATCCGCGTAAATAACCGGAACGGCGACGTCCGGATCAGCCTGGCGGAGCCGCCTGTCAGAGACATTTCCGTATCGTCGGAATTCAGCAACGTGCGGTTCGAGCTGCCCGCCCGGTCATCGTTCTTGATCGAAGGCCGCACGCGCTTCGGGCAAATTGAATCCGAATTCGACGCCTTGAACGTCACATCCGACGGGCCCGCTCGATCCGTGAGCGGGAGAACCGGCGCAGGCGGGCCGCGCATTCGCATCGACACGCGGAATGGAAATATCCGCATCGCCAGCGTGGAGTGAGGCCAGACATGGTGTGCTCACAGTGTGGAAACGAACTGGAGCCGCAGGCGCGCTTCTGCAGCCGCTGCGGCGCCGCAGTCCCGGAACCCTCACCCGGCCCTTCAAGCCGCCCTCTCCCTGAGAGAGAGGGCGGGGTGAGGGCCCGCGACTGGGAAACGCACATCAAAGTGCTGGCGTGGCTCATGATCGCGGGCGGCGTGCTTCTGGTGGGGTTGCCGGGAATCGGAATCATGTTTGCCGGACACTTTCTGAGATTCTTTGTGTGGCCGCCCGACATACCCTTTGACGTTCCGCACATGATCGGACCGCTCGCCGCGCTCTTGGGACTCGGCTTTCTGGCGATCGCCGCCGGAGTCATCGCGACCGGCGTCGGTCTGATGCGCTACCGCGAATGGGCCCGCGTCGTCGCATTGATATTTTCGGCGCTGATGGTTTTGAATTTCCCGCTGGGAACTGCCATTGCGATCTACGCGTTCTGGGTCCTGTTGTCCAATGACGGCAGCGCGTTTTATCGCGGAAAGGCGCAGGGAAGCGCGCACGCATGACTAAACTGTAGGCGCGGTCTGTGACCGCGCAGTCTGATCGGATGGACTGTAGGCGCGGTCTGTGACCGCGCAGTCTGATCGGATGGACTGTAGGCGCGGTCTGTGACCGCGCAGTCTGATCGGATGGAAAGGAAAAGTTCATGCTTTGGGTATGGCCACTCCTCAGCGCCTTCGATGGCTCTTCACGGAGCATCCAATCTTTTACATCACGGCATGCACACATAGCCGCCGGCGCATTCTGGATCGTCCGGATGTCCATAACTCTTTCATTCGATTTGGCATACAAGCTGCCGAGTACAGCGTCAGCGTCGGCCGCTATGTGATCATGCCCGACCACGTCCATCTGTTTGCGAGGTTCGGACCACAATCCGTCTCGGTGTCGACATGGATGAAGTCGTTGAAAAACGCGATCTCGAGAAACGTGAAACAGGCGACTTTTCCTGGGCCGCACTGGCAAAAAGGTTTCTTCGATCACGTGCTCCGGTCTGAAGAATCGTATGAAGAGAAGTGGCTCTATGTTCGCGATAATCCCGTGCGGGCGGGATTAGTTCGATTGGCAGAAGAGTGGCCCTATGCTGGCGAAATAGCCAAATTGAACTGGTGAAGGAGGGTTGCGCGGTCATAGACCGCGCCTACAACCGCGCCAGCGCGACTGTCGACGCCGTCGTCCCTAACAGGCTGCTGAAAAACTCGATCATGCGACGGTTTCCACTGTAGGCGCGGTCTGCGACCGCGCGTAATTCGTTGATTGCAGGAAAAACCGCGCCTACAACATCGCGACTGTCAACGCGTTGTCCTAAGCCGACAGCATTTCCCCCATATCCAGCAACGAAAGATCCAATAGCTTCGTCCGGCCCACGACGTCGCGGAGGGGAGTCGTTTGAACGCGGCTGTCGACCCAGCCTACGAGAACGCCGTGTTCTCCGCGAACCAGCGCCTGGATGGCGCCGACTCCGAGCCGCGTTGCAAGCAGCCGGTCGAAGACCGTCGGAGTCCCGCCGCGCTGCACGTGCCCCAGAATGGTTGCGCGCAGTTCGAATCCGAGCGCCTTGTGATGGACGAAGTAGCGGGCGAGACGTTCGGCGTTGTTGGCGGCGCCTTCCGATACGACGATCAGCGCATGCTTCTTGCCGCGGTCGTAGGCGGCGCGCATGATCTCTGCGATCGTTTCCGGCGCGATCTCACGCTCTGGAATGACGATCGCTTCAGCGCCCCCGGCCAATCCCGCCATCAGCGCCAGGTATCCGCATTTGCGCCCCATGACCTCGACCAGAAGGCCGCGATGGTGCGATGAAGCCGTAACCTTTAACCGGTCGATCGCTTCTAACGCGATATTCAGAGCTGTATCCACGCCGATGGTGATGTCCGATCCCGGAAGATCGTTGTCGATTGTTGACGCGACCCCGATTACCGGCAGTCCTTCCCGCGCGAGCGCATCCGCGCCGCTTTGGGATCCGTTTCCTCCGATGACGATCACGCCCTCGACGCCGCGTTGTTCGAGATGCTGGAGCGCCCGCCGCCGGCCGGCCTCGGTCATGAATTCCGCACTTCTGGCGGAGCCTAAGAACGTGCCGCCGCTTTGAATGATCCCGCCGACGTCGCGCACGGTTAACGGGATGATGGCGCCGGCAATTAGTCCTTCGTAGCCGCGCTGAACACCGAACATGTCAAAGCCGTGATGGACTCCGGCGCGTACGATCGCACGCACGGCCGCATTCATTCCCGGCGCGTCGCCGCCGCTGGTCAATACCGCAACACGTTTGCGCATCGCGCAACAAAGCTTAGCGCACTTCCAGGACCGCTGGAGCAGCTGTGCATGCGGCATGGAGTGAAAAAATTGCTGTCTGCGGATCGCGATTTCAGCCGCTTCCCGGATCTGCGAACGAAGAACCCGCTGGCCTAGATCAAGCCCACGGCGTCGGCGGCCAATGCGGTCAATCCTCGGAGATTGGCGGGATACACCGCTACGGAGACGCACTTCCGTACATCCTGGGTCCACGCGCGGACGCATGGGCCGTCCACTCCCAAGAACTCGATGGATCGCCGCCCGGCGTGGGCGGCGTACCGCACGACTTCCTGGAGCAGGAGCCGCTCCGGAAGGCAGTCGTTGAAACGGGCGTCGGACGCGCTCTTGAGGAGCCAGAGACGGGCGCCGACGTCGACAGCGAAGATCGCCGCAACGCAGCGGGCGTCAATCCTCATGAAGCAAAGACGCAGTTCGCCGGAGCGGGCTGTCGCTTCTGCGTATCGGGTGAAGAAGGCGCACTCGTCCTGGGGCGTGGCGCCGATCGAGAAGACTTCATGCATCAAGGCTTCCAGTTCGAAGTGCGTTGGACAGTGAATCTCGAAACTCAAAACTCCCAGGGCTTCCGCTCTTCTACGCGCCGGTTCCGTCAGGCCCGGATCCGGCTCTGTGCAGGACGCCTGCAAGGGCAGCCATGGATACCCTGCAACGGGAGTAATCCGGATGAGCGCGCGGCCGCGGAAGCCGGACTGCAGAGCCGCTACGACCGGCGAATCGGCCAACACGCGCTTTAGCAATAGCGGCCGCTTTGCCGCAACAAGAACGTCGACGATTTCCTTCAGCGTGGACGGGCCGCTGTGTGGAAAGTCCGTTGGGCCCAACAGTCCCTCCGGACTCAGAGACTCGAGCCTCCCCGGGAAACTACGGTTGCACATCAGGGGCGCCGTCGCGGCAGGCTGGAGGCCGCCGACTGCAAAGCAGTGGAGCTGCTGCTCCCGCCCGAGAAACTCGGCGGAGGTCCGCAACCAGGCGTAGTGCTGAGATACGCTGATGGGCCCTTGCTTGAGCAAGGTCCAGTTGCGCGCTTCAGCTTCAAACGAGTCGAAGTGTTGAATCACTCGAAAGCCGTTCGGGGCTTTGGGCGCAGGTTCGATCGCTGAGGGGTCCTGCTTCAGAGCTTCAGCTTCCTGCGGCATGCCTCTTAGTATGCAATGGAGGAGCCAACTCCTGCGGATCTCCGAAAGGCAGGCGGGACAACGCGCTCCCCGTAGGCCTCTGGAGCGAATTGCGCCGGCGCATGGCATTGCCGTTCCACGGCGCCCGCGGCCGCAGCATCAGAAAATGTAGTCCCGCGCAGATTCGTCTTGTATTCGCGCTTAGCAAATAGCGTTAGAATGGCCTACTGAAAGACGCTGGAATCAAAATCAAAGTGAGCCAGCGGCCGGTATCGGAAATCTTCCGGAGAGCGCCTGGCCAATACATACGAAGGAGACGCTGATGAGAAACGACGACGATCTGGATCTCGGCCTGGACTACGACGCCGACTCGGGAAACAACTCCGACGAAGAAACTAGCCTGGACCAGGAAGAGACCTTGGAATACGAGCCGACGCCCGCCGAACCGGCGCCGCAGCCTGCGGAAGCGCCAGTAGCGCCGCCGCGTCCGCGGCCCGCGCCGCGCAAGAAGGCGGCAAAGCCTTCGCGCCCGGCTGCCAGGAAGACGGCGAAAGCGAAGAAACCGGCCGCGAGGAAGGCCGCGAAACCTGCGCGCAAAGCCGTTCGGAAAACAGCCAGAGCTGGGGCGAGAAAAACCACCGCGCGGCGCCCGGCGAAAACGGCGAAGAAGAAAGCGATGAGCAGATCGGCTCGCAAGAAGCGCTAGACCCTTCCACGCGCTGTCCAACGCCTGTACTACGAACGTTGGACAGCCCGGCGCCGCCGCCGGCGAGTCACGTCTTTGCTTGATTTCCAAGGGCGCCGGGCAATATGATTCGCCGCATATCGAGTTTCGAAAGGAAATGCAGCGATGGCTGATGCGATCCACAATGGCGACGCGCCCGATGAGATGGGCGCCGGAAAATCGGGAACGCAGGATGCCGCGTTCCTGGCGCGCAGGCGGGCCGTCAAAGTAGGTCTGACCGCGGCGCCAGTGATTCTGACATTGAGAAACAAGCCTCTATTTGCTGCAGACTGCAGCGCGGCCACGGCAATGTCGATGACCCACGCATCGCATGCGATCGAACAATGCACTCCTGGCGGCGCCAATGTCGCTTCACCGTGAGGGACGCCGTTGGCGCGTCCTGCGAGCCGAGGAACTGTATTGGAGGCGTTGGGACGAGCAGTACGTGGTGTATGACTCCGGATCCGGACAGACGCACGTACTCGACCCTGCCGCGGCCCTCCTGATTCAACTCCTCGGCGAGCGCTCTTTCGAGGCCTTTGAACTTTCCGAAAAAATGGCGTCGCTCCTGCACGTCGACGCAGACGCGGAATTCCAGGAACGCCTCCAGCAGACGCTCTCGAAGCTGGAGGAGCTGAGTTTGATCGAAACCGCTTCCCATTGAAAGTCTCCGACTTTACCGAATCCAGCATTGCACGCCAACTGCGCCGACCGGGAATCTGGTTTCGCACGGGTCCCTTCTGCACGCATCTGCAAACGCCCATCGAATCGGTCGCACGGGCTTTTCATGCGCTGTATGCGGATTTTCCGTTAGTCGAGAACGACGGATTCGCAGACTTTCACGTCCGCGTCGCGTCGCCCCGTGGGTTCCGGCGATGGCATCGACCCCAGGCGCTCTTCTTCTGCGACGGCGAGCGTCCGTTCAAGCCCTTGGATCGCCGGCAGGCGTTCGCGATGTTCGAATGGGGTTTCAACTGGTGCGTCTCGAGCTATGCGCACCAGTACGTGATCATTCATGCCGCCATCATCGAGCGCCGGGGACGGGCGGCAATTCTTGCGGCGCCCCCAGGATCAGGCAAAAGTACGTTGACCGCGGCGCTGATCGGGCGAGGCTGGCGTCTATTGTCCGACGAACTGACGCTGATCGATCCGTCCCGCGGTCTGGCTGTTGCGATCGCGCGGCCTGTCAGCCTCAAGAACGCGTCCATCGACCTGATTCGCGGCTTTACAGCAGGCGCCGTGATCGGGCCGCGCATCGAGGATACGGCGAAAGGCGCGGTGGCGCACTTAAAACCTCCCGCCGATAGTGTGTATCGTATGGATGAACCGGCGCTGCCGTACTGGGTGGTCTTTCCGAAGTTTCAGCCCGGGGCGAATACTTCATTGGCGTCATACCCCAAAGCGAACGCGTTCCTTCGCCTTGCCGACCATGCTTTCAACTACTGCCAGCACGGCGTCCGTGCATTCCATACTTTCGCCGAGCTGATTGACAGGTGCGCCTGCTATGAATTCACGTACAGCAATCTCGATGAGGCGGTCGCCGTTTTCGATGCGCTGGCTAGCGGCGCGCCGGCGGCGACGGTCGGAGTATGAGGCGTCCAGACGACCTGGTTCTGCTCGCGTTGACGCATCCCGACGAGTTGCCGAAGTTGCATCTTGCGGACTGGGATCTGCTGATTCGGCAAGCCAGGAGCGCGGGAATGCTGGGACGCATCCACGCGGCTCTCGACGAAGCTGCGCTGCTTGACGCCGCGCCCCGCGCCCCGCGAGCCCATCTGGCGGCGGCCGCGATTATCGCGTCGAGCCAGGAGCGCGTCGTGCGTTGGGAGGTTCGGTGTATCGAGCGGGCCCTGTCGGAAGCCGGAACGGAAACAATACTGTTGAAAGGTGCGGCGTACGTGCTGGCCGGCTTTCCCATTGCGCGCGGGAGGCTTCAGTCGGACATTGACATTCTTGTTCCGTGGCCGAAGCTGAAAGACGTCGAGGCCTCTTTGCGACGTCACGGCTGGCAGGACCTCAAACTGGAGAAGTATGATCAGCGATTCTACCGCCAGTGGAGCCACGAACTGCCGCCTCTTTACCATCCTCAGCGCAGCACGGTCGTCGACGTTCACCACAACATTCTTCCCAGAACAGGCCGCTTGCGCCCGGATTCCCGGAAGCTCCTCGATGCGGCGCAGTCGATCCCCGGGACGCGATTCAAGCGTCTTTCGGATCCGGACATGGTCCTGCACGCCGCCGCGCACATGTTTCAGGATGGAGATCTGAACGCCGGCTGGCGGGAACTGTCGGACATAGACGGAATGGTGCGCCTTCTCGGCAAGCGCGTTGGGTTTTGGGAGGAATTGCTCCAACGCGCCCCGGAGATGGATCTCGCGCGGCCGCTCTTCTATGCGCTGCGCTACTCGAATCGCTTTCTGTACACCCCAATCCCGGCGTCTGCGGCCTCCACTATCCAGAAGTGGGGGCCGACGGGAGCGGTTCTGCGCGTGATGGATGCGACGGTCCTGCGAGCGCTCTCGCCAAGGCGTCCGGAAAAGACGCGGCCCGGAACAGAGGCGGCGCGGTGGTTTCTCTATGCCCGATCCCACTGGCTTCGCATGCCGCCGCTGCTGCTGGCGCGCCATCTGACGCACAAGCTCTTGAAGGTCTAGTCCCGTTCTGTAGGCGCGGTCTATGACCGCGCGTGACCGCGCGCTGCAGTTCAGCTTGCTGCTTGAAAGTCCTTGCGGACTTCCCACCGAGTGCGTTTTTTGTTGTAAATGCGGATGCCGAAGCGGCGATTGATGGACGTGACCGGCCCGTTGGAGCAGCCCATGCGGACGGCGATTTCCGGTATTGTCAACTCTGAATTAGCCAAGAGCTTCTTGATGGTCTCGATTTCTTTGGTGGAGAGCCGTCTGCCTTGACCCCGTCTCATGTCAATTGCGTCCTTGCATGTTCAGGCGATTGTGGCACATGCCTGTGTGACGTTTGTATGGCACTTTCGTAGGCATTTGTTGTCGATTGTTGTAACGGAATTTTAACTGCCCCCTCTCTGGTAAAAAACAAAAATTAGACCGATGTAGATCTTTGTTGACAGAAATGTACTCGAGTTCAAGAATCTTGACCTCGCTTCAAGTCTCCATCGTTACCGATGGAAAACACGTTGTACGAAGCAATAGCTCGGCCGCTTCGCTCGAAAAGAATTTGGGCGAAGACAGCGGTAGCTTTGTCTTCAAGACTGGCAGGAGGTCGGCTGACGCGCTTCGGCGTCGAGCTCTAAAAGCACGGTTTGAGTCTAGGCATTGACCGGAGGGCGGAGACGTTTTGGGTGTTGAAGCGCGTTTTCATGCACGATGCAGTGAGGACGCCTTATGGGTTTGCTGTGGTATGCGCTCCAAGTCAAGCCGCGTTTCGAAAAAGTGGTCGCGCGGAATTTGCAGTCCAAAGGCTATGAAGAATTTCTTCCCACGTATAGCAGCCGCCGGAGCTGGGCTGATCGGATCAAGATAGTAGAAAACCCGTTGTTTCCTGGTTACGTCTTTTCGCGTTTCGACGCATCGGACCGGCTGCCGGTGCTGACCATTCCTGGCGTCAACTCCGTCGTCAGCGTCGCCCGGGTTCCGCGACCCGTTGACGAATCCGAGCTGGATGCGATCCGCATGGTCGTGCGCGCAGGCGTGCCGTGTTCCCCATGGCCGTTTCTCAGAGTCGGCGAGCGGGTAGAGCTAGTGCGGGGTCCGTTGCGCGGTCTTGAAGGCCTGATTCTCGATCTCAAGAACAGCTGCCGTTTGATTGTTTCACTGAATCTTTTAATGCGGTCGGTAGCAGTGGAAGTCGACCGCGACTGGATTTGTCCGATCCTGCCTGCGGAGCGGTATCGAGTCCATCGAGAGCAGGTTCTTGTCGCGCCGCCTAAGCCGCAAAGCGCGCTCGCAAACAGAGCGACCAATCACGAATCCTCGTCCACGTCTGGCTAGAACCTGAGCGTTTGATTCCAGTCCGTTCGTTGTTCTGCGCCAGATCAGCGTTAAACCACCATCAGTCGTATCCACTTTTTTGAACTGGAGCTGGCATGGCGGTCTTCAAACCAAGAACAAAGCTCATTAGCTTTCGCCTGTCCG
>Ga0209172_10003800_pt1 | contig 22013 bp, 17 predicted proteins | sample LarsenN4metaG_FD_184113 | JGI IMG/M metagenome (GOLD analysis project Ga0209172, IMG submission 184113) | Hot spring sediment bacterial and archeal communities from British Columbia, Canada, to study Microbial Dark Matter (Phase II) - Larsen... ... | reverse complement strand
GGACCTCCACGCGCAGCAGGGCGTCGGAGGTGCGGTCGGACAGCAGCCCCACCGGCTGGTCGGCGTTGGCCTCGCGCAGCGCGGCGGCGATCTCCGCCGGCGTCACGCCGTAGGCGCGCAGGCGCACCGGGTCGAGGTCGACACGCACCTCGCGCTGCATGAGGCCGTTGATCTCCACGCGCCCCACGCCTTCCACGCGCTGCAGCCGCTTGCCGACCACGTTCTCGCCGAGGATGGAGAGCTCGCGCGCGCTGCGCTCGGGCGCCAGCAGCGCCAGGTTGATCACCGGCTGGCTGTTGTCGTTGTTCCAGCGCGCGATGAGCGGCGGCCGCACCTCGCGCGGGAAGCCGCTCTGCACCGCGGCGACGCGGTCGCGCACCTCCTGCATGGCCTTGGCCATGTCGGTGTCGAGGCCGAACTCGACGCTCATCTCGCCGGCGCCCTCGCGGCTGCGCGAGGTGATGCGCTTGACGCCGGCCACGCTGTTGACCGATTCCTCGATCGGCTTCATCACCTCGCGCTCCACCGCCTCGGGGCTGGCGCCGGGGTAGCGCACCTCGAGCCAGGCGCCAGGGAAGGTGATGTCGGGCATCTGCTCGACGCCGAGCTTGGCGAAGCTGAACAGGCCGAGCACGGTGAGCGCGACCATCATCATGGCCGCGAACACCGGGTTGCGGATCGAGACGCGGGTGATCCACATGGTCGCCGCTCCTTGATGGTTGTCGGGGGGCGGCGGGTCAGCGCAGCGCCGGCGTCGACGCCGCGGCGGAGGCCACCGGCGCCGTCTTGGCCGCCACGACGAGCGCCTTGGCGCCCTCGCGCAGGTTGTCGAAGCGCGCGGCCAGCACCTGGCTGCCGCTGCTCACGCCCTGCAGCACCTCGACGCGCGCCTCGCGCTCGTCGCGCCGGCCGAGCATCACGGCGCGCCGCACCAGCGCGCCGTTCTCGATCAGCCAGACATGGTCCTGGCCCGAGGTGCTGGCCACCGCGGCCAGCGGCAGCGTGAGGCGGTCGGTCTCGTCGGCCAGCGTGGCGCGCACCAGCGCGTACTGGCCGGCGCGCAGCTGCTCCTTCGGGTTGGGCACGTCGATCGTCACGCCGATCGAGCGTGTGCCCGGCTCGGCCGCCGGCGCGATGCGCGCGATGCGCCCGGCCACCGGCGCGGCCACGCCTTCGACCTGCACCGCCACCGCCATGCCGGGCGCCAGCCGCGCCACCTCGTGCGTGCCCACGCTGCCCGCCAGTTCGAGCTTGCCCAGGTCGACGATGGTGAGCACCTGCTGCTCGGGGCTGACCTTCTCGCCCGGCAGCACGTGGCGCTTGGCGACGATGCCGCCGATGGGCGCCACCAGCACCGCGTCGCGCAGGCCGACCCGGGTCGTCTCGAGCGAGGCCTGCGCCGCGTTGAGCTGGGCACGCGCGGTCTCGACGGCCGCGCGCGAGTTCTCCAGCGCGATCGGCGAGATGAAGTTCTGCGCCGCCAGGCGTTCGTTGCTGGCGTGCGTGCGCTCGGCCTGGGCCAGCGTGGCGCGCGCCGATTCGAGGTTGGCGCTGCGCTCGGCCATGCGGCTGCCGATCTCGGCCTGGTCGATACGCCCCACCACCTGGCCGGCGCTCACGCGGCTGCCTTCGGCGACGGTGAGCGCGAGCAGCGTGCCGCCGGCCTTGGCGCGCAGCACCGCGGTGCCCGGTGCAACGAGCGGCCCGGAGAACTCCACGAGGCCGGGCAGGCGGGCCAGGGCCGGCTGCACGATCTCGTGCGACGCGAACTCGAGCGGCACGTCGGCCTTCTTGCCGTCCTTGCCGCCCTTGCTTCCCTTGCCGGGCGCATCCTTCTTGGCCTGCGTGCTCGAGGCGTCGGTCGCGGCGTTCATGCGCCCGCTCATCAGGAAGGCGCCCGCGCCGAGCGCCGCCAGCACGACGGCGAGGCCGCCACCGAGCAGCCACTTCTTCTTCATTGCCTGATCCTCCGGTTCGGCCGGGCCGCGCGGCGCGGCCTGCTGGCGATTTGCGTCGGGCGGGATTCTGGTCAGCCGGTTCCGGGCCCGGAACGGGCGTGCGACGAAGCGGGGATCGGCGGCGACGAACTGCAGGCCGCCGGGACGGGCGGGCGCGCCGCCTCAGGCCGCCGGGGCGGGCGGGGTCCGCCGCCCTCAGGCCGGCGCCACCGCCGCCTGCCGCGCCTGCACCCAGCGCACGAGTTCCTCGGGCGCCATCGGCTTGCCGAACAGCCAGCCCTGGCCGCGGTCGCAGGCCAGCGCCCGCATCAGCGCCGCCTGGCCCTCGGTCTCGATGCCTTCGGCCACCGTGCTCATGCCCAGCGTGCGCGCCACGCGGATGGTGGCGTCGATCAGCACGCGGTGCACCTCCACCGTCTCGGCGTGGCCGACGAAGCTGCGGTCGATCTTCACCGTGTCCACCGGCAGCTGGTGCAGGCAGGCGAGCGAGGAGTAGCCGGTGCCGAAGTCGTCCAGCGCCAGGCGGATGCCGCGCGCCTTGAGCTCGCGCAGCGTGGCCTGCACGCGTTCGTCCTGCGCGGCCAGGCTCTCGGTCACCTCGAGCTGCAGCGCACCGGGCGCCATGCCGGCCTCGAGCAGCGCCTGCATGACGTCGCCCACCACGTTGGCGCGGCCGAGCTGGGCGCGCGAGAGGTTCACCGCCAGCATGCGCGGCGCCGCGGCGCCGAGCTCGTGCTGCCAGCGCACGAACTGCGCGCACGCCATCGCCAGCACCTGCTGGCCCACGGCGTCGATCAGCCCGCACTCCTCGGCGATGCCGATGAACTCGGCCGGGCTGACCAGCCCGCGCACCGGGTGGCGCCAGCGCACCAGCGCCTCCACCGCGCTGAGGCCGCCGCCATCGAGCTCCACCACCGGCTGGTAGACGACGAACAGCTCGCCGCCGCGCAGCGCGTTGCGCAGGTCGCTCTCCACGGCCAGCGTGTGCACCAGGCGGTCGTGCATCGAGCGGTCGAACAGCACCCAGCGGCCGCGGCCGGCGCGCTTGGCCTCGTACATCGCGGTGTCGGCGTTGCGCAGCAGCACCTCGGCGGTGGGCTCGCCGGGTCCGCCGTTCAGGCCGCCCAGGCCGCCCAGCCCGTCCATGCCGCGCGGCGCCGCGGCACCGCCGAGCACGATGCCGATGCTGGCGCTGCTCTGCAGCGGCTGGTCGAGCACCGTGTAGGGCTCGGCCATCTCGACGAGCAGCCGCTCGGCCACCGCCTTGACCGAGGCGAGGTCGCGCACGCCGTCGAGCACGAGCACGAACTCGTCGCCGCCCAGGCGCGCCGCGAGGTCGCTCGCCGTCTCCACGCGCGCCACCGCGTCGCCCGGGCGCAGCGCGCGGCGCAGCCGCGCCGCGATCTGGCGCAGCAGCTCGTCGCCGGCGCCATGGCCCAGCGTGTCGTTGACCTGCTTGAAGCGGTCGAAGTCCATGAACAGCACCGCGAAGCCGTAGCCCGGGTGGGCGCGGGCGTGTTCGAGCGCGCGCTGCACGCGCTCGAGCACCACGGCGCGGTTGGGCAGGCCGGTGAGCGCGTCGGTGCGCGCGCTGCTCACCAGCCGGTCCTGCAGCGCGCGCCGCTCGGTGATGTCGGTGAAGCAGCTGACGACGCCGGTCACCGCGCCGGCGGCGTCGAACTGCAGCTCGGTGTTGACGAGCAGCCAGCGCAGCGAACCGTCGTCCAGGCGCACGCCGTAGGTCTGGTTGCGCAGGCCGCGGCGCGTGCGCAGGCTGCGCATCGACGGCTGCTCGTGCCCGGGGCAGGGGCTGCCGTCCTCGTGCACGACGCGCCAGCGCGCATCGAGCGCGTTGCGCCCGACCAGCTCGGCGCGGCCGACCCCGAGCAGCTGCTCGGCGGCACGGTTCAGGTCGACGATCTCGCCGTCGGCGCCCTGCACGATCACGCCGGCCGGCATCACCGCCCACAGCAGGCGCAGCTTGTCCTGCTCGGCCACGCGCGCCGTCACGTCGGTGGCCACGAAGACCCAGCCGATGGTGGCGCCGTCGGCGTCGCGCGTCGGGCGCAGGTCGAGGTCGAGCCAGAGGTCGGTGCCGTCGCGGCGGCGCTGCAGCAGTTCGGCGCGCAGGCCGCGGCCCTCGGCCTGCGCCTCGCGCAGGTGCTGCAGCCGCTCCGCGTCGGCCAGCGCGTGGTGCAGCAGCTCCAGGGGCAGCGCGCCCGAGGCCTCGGCGAGCGACCAGCCGGTGATGCGCGTGAAGGCGTCGTTGGCCCACAGCAGGCGCCCGGCGCGGTCGGCGATGATCACGATGGCCGAGGTGTTCTCGGCCACCAGCGCCATGCGGCGCAGCTGCTCGGCCTGGTGCTCGAGCAGCTGCAGCTGGCGCCGCACCGCGCGCGCCGTGGGCTCGGCCAGCAGCAGCGTGAGCAGGCCCATGGCGGCCAGCAGCATGGCGGTCTGCGCCAGGGTGCGCCGCTCGAGCGCCGCCGACTGCGCCACCGTCAGATCCAGCAGCGTGGCCAGCAGGTCGGCGGCGGTGCCGCTGGCGCGGTCGGCGTCGCGCTGCAGCTGCTGCATGGCCGGCAGCAGCGCCTCGGCATCGGCGCGCTCGGCCAGGCCGGTGAGGCTTTGCACGCGCTCGGCGCGGTACCACAGGCGCTCGCGATCGGCCTCCCAGGCCTCGATCTGGCCGCGCAGGCCGCGGTGCTCGCGGCCCGGCCCGGCCGCGTAATGCGCGAGCAGCGCGTCCAGCGAGCGCGCGTTGGCCGCCGCCGCGTTCAGCGTGGTGGCGAGCAGCGCCAGGTGCTCGTGCCGCGCCGCGGGGTCGGCCACGATCATCGCCGCGCGGCCGCCGATCTTCTGCGCCTGCTCGCGCAGCGTGGCGGTGCGCTCGATCAGCTCGATGTCGGCGGCGCGGCGCCGCTCCTGCTCGCGCGAGCTCCAGGCCTGGAACAGCAGCGCCAGGGCCAGCGCGGCGAAGCCGAGCACCATCGCCAGGCGCACGCGGCCGGCCGCCGCGCGGTCCACGCCGGGCAGCGGTGCCGCCGCGGCGGGCGTGCGGGGGGATTCGTCGGCCAGATGCATCGGGGGAAGGTGGCGAGCCGGCGCGCCGCGCGCGGGCGCCAGCCGGTCCGCTCGGTATCGGCCGCGCGCGCCCAAGATGTAGGGCGCGCGTTCGTCACGTGGCGCGGGCGGCCGCGCGCGTCAGTTCTGCACGGCCGGCCCGAGCCGCGCCGCGCGCCGGCTGCACAGCAGCGCCAGCGCGCCGGCCGCGGTGGACGCCCAGAACACCGCGGCGAAGCCCAGATGTTCGATCAGCCAGCCGCCGGCCACGCCGCCCAGCACGCCCGGGAAGCCGTAGCCGAGGATGGTGTACAGCGCCTGCCCGCGGCCGCGCAGCCGGCCCGGGAAGTGGCGCGCCAGGATCGCGATGCAGGCCGCGTGGTGCGCGGCAAAGGTCACGGCATGCATGAGCTGGGCCAGCACCAGCACGAAGGCCCAGCTGCCCCCGGCCGCGATGGCCGCGAAGCGCGCCATCGTGAACGCCGCCACCACCTGCAGCCAGCGCTCGGGCGGCAGCCAGGCCGCCCAGCGGCCCTGGGTCCAGAAGAACAGGATCTCCATCGACACCGACACCGCCCACAGCGCACCCACCGCCGACTTGCCGTAGCCGAGCGACACCAGGTACAGCGAGAAGAAGGCGTACAGGCTCGTGTGCGCGAGCACGGTGAAGAAGATCGACGCGAAGAACCAGGCCACCGCCGGCTGGCGCAGCAGCGGCAGCACCGGCGGCGCGGCGGTCTCGGCATGCGTCTCGTCGCGCGCCAGCGGCAGGCGCAGCGCCACCACGAGCAGCGCGCCGTTCATCGCCGCCACGATGGCCGGGAAGTGGCCGATGCCGAACAGGTCGAGCAGCGCGCCGTACAGCGTCACCGAGACGATGAAACCCACCGAGCCCCACACGCGCACGCGGCCGTAGCGCGCCAGGTCCATGCTGCCGGCTTGGCCGGTGGCCAGCAGGTGCGCCAGCGTGGCCTCGTACAGCGGCACGATGCCGGCGTTGGCCATGAACAGCAGCATCGTCATCAGCGACACCGCCGCCGCCCCCTGCACGCCGAGCAGGCCGAGCGCCGAGAGCAGGCAGCCGAGCGCGGCCAGCCGGATCAGCTCGACGCGCCGCCCGCCGTGGTCACCCGCCCAGCTCCAGCCGTAGGGCGCGAGCACGCGCGTCCAGGCCTGCAGCGAGGCGATGGCGCCGATGGCCAGCGTGGACAGCCCGAGCGACTGGAACCACAGCGGCGCATACGGGTTGAACAGCCCGATGGTCGAGAAGTAGACGAACGAGAGCGCGGCAAAGCGCTTCAAGCCCCGCGGCGGGGCCGGGTTCATTCCTGCAGGTGCCCGGGGATCGGCGGCACGGGCAGGCTGACGTCGGCGTTCTGGGCGCGCTGGCGCAGGGCGTGGTCCATCACCACCAGCGCCAGCATGGCCTCGGCGATCGGCGTGGCGCGGATGCCCACGCAGGGGTCGTGCCGGCCGTGCGTCTCCACCACCGTGGGCGCGCCGCTGCGGTCGATCGAGCGGCGCGGCAAGCGGATCGAGCTCGTCGGCTTGATCGCGATGCGCACCTCGAGGTCCTGGCCGGTGGAGATGCCGCCCAGCACGCCGCCGGCGTGGTTGCTGGCGAAGCCCTGCGGCGTCAGCTCGTCGCCATGTTCGCTGCCGCGCTCGCGCACGGTGGCGAAGCCCGAGCCGATCTCCACGCCCTTGACGGCGTTGATGCCCATCATCGCGTAGGCGATGTCGGCGTCGAGCTTGTCGAACAGCGGCTCGCCCAGGCCGACCGGCATGTTCGTGGCGCGCACCTCGATGCGCGCGCCGCAGCTCTCGCCGGCCTTGCGCAGCGCGTCCATGTGCGCCTCCAGGCGCTCGATGATCGACGCGTTGGCCGCGAAGAACGGGTTGTTCGGGATGTGCCCGAGGCCCTCGAACGGGATCTCGATCTCGCCGAGCGCGCTCATCCAGCCGACGAAGCCGGTGCCGTGCTTCTCGCGCAGCCACTTCCGAGCCACCGCACCGGCGGCCACCATCGGCGCGGTGAGGCGCGCGCTGGAACGCCCGCCGCCGCGCGGATCGCGGTGGCCGTACTTGCGCCAGTAGGTGTAGTCGGCGTGGCCGGGGCGGAAGGTGTCGAGCAGGTTCGAGTAGTCCTTGCTGCGCGGGTCGGTGTTGGGGATCAGCAGGCAGATCGGCGTGCCGGTGGTCAGGCCCTCGTAGACGCCGGAGACGATCTGCACCGTGTCGGGCTCGTTGCGCTGCGTCACGTGGCGGCTGGTGCCGGGGCGGCGGCGGTCGAGCTCGGGCTGGATGTCGGTTTCGGCGAGCGCCAGTCCGGGCGGGCAGCCGTCGATCACGCAACCGATGGCCGGGCCGTGGCTCTCGCCGAAGTTGGTGACGCGGAACAGTTCGCCGAAGGTGCTGCCGGGCATGCCGGCATTGTAGGAAGGCGGCCGGGCTTCGCCTGGCTTGCTGATGCGCCGGCCGCGTGCGGCGCCTACAACTGCAGCACCGGACATCCACCCGGGAGCGAGGAGGACAGCGTGCCAATCCCCACTTCGTTCGCCGCGCGTTGCGGCGCCGCGCTGGCGGCCTGCCTGCTGGCCGCCTGCTCGTCGGTCGGCCAATACAGCAACGCGGTCTTCAACCAGCCCCTGCCGGGCGCAGCGGCCGGCGACGCCGGCGCCGATGCCGCGCCCGCGGGCTTGCCCGCCGGCGCGCCCACTGCGGGCACCACCGGGCCAGGGCTGCGCACCACGTTCCGCGTCGACGGCGCGCGCGGCAACCCGCGCGTGCTGATGTTCCTGGCGCTCAGCGGCGGCGGCTCGCGCGCCTCGTACCTGGCGGCGGCGACGATGCACGCGCTGCAGGACATCGGCCTGCTCGGCGAGGTCGACGTGATCAGCGCCGTCTCGGGCGGCTCGCTCGCCGCGGCCTACTACGTGGCCAGCCGCGACGGCGTGCTGCACGATGCCGCGCTGGCCGAACGCCTGCGCGCCGCCGGCAGCGCGCTGCCGGCCCCACTGCAGCCAGGCTGGGGCGCCACGCTGCGTTGCGAGGCTGCGCTCGACGACGCGCAGACCGACGCCCTGCGCCGGCTGCTCGCCGACGAGCGTGCCGTGATGCGCCTGGTCGATCTGTGCAGCGCCTCGCGCTACCCCCCGTGGGATCGCGCGTCCACGCTCGCGGCGATGAAGCGCAATTACGTCGCGCGCTACCTGGCCAACCTGATGTGGCTGCCCAACCCGGCGCGCTACTGGTTCTCGTCGTTCGACCGCTCCGACATCATGGTCGACACGCTGGCCGGCAGCCTGCTGCACCGCCGCGCCGGCGGCTGGCCGTTCGGCGAGGCGCTGCGCATGCGCGATCTCAACCCCGAGCGGCCCTACCTGCTGATCCACGCCACCAACGCCACGCGCCAGGTCGACCCCGACGGCCGCAGCGATGCCTTCCCCTTCGGCAGCATCTTCACCTTCACGCAGGAGGACTTCGCCGAGCGGCTGCACTCGGACGTCGGCGCGTTCTCGCTGCCGCGCGCGGTGATGGCCTCGTCGGCCTTTCCGCTCGCCTTCGCGACGATGACGCTGGAGGACTTCCGCGACCGCGCGCGCCAGCGGGCCGGCGCCCCGCCGCCCAACCGCGACCGGCGCTTCCTGCACCTGATCGACGGCGGCAACGCCGACAACCTGGGCCTGCGCTCGATCAAGCGCGCGCTGCTCGAGCTGTGGGCCGACGGCCGCCTGGACGACTACGACAGCATCATCGTGCTGCAGGTCGACGCCTTCACGACGCCCGGCGGCACCGGCCGCCACAAGCCCGACCCGCGCGGCCTGCTCGACCTGCTGCTGGACACCAACGTCAGCGACGCCGTCGACTCGCTGCTGCAGGCCAACCGCGACCGCATGCTCGAGGACTTCGACGCCGGCGTGCTGCGCTTCGAGCGCGAGTGCGAACTCACCAAATCCTCGGTGCGCCACCTGCCGCCGGCGCTGTGCGAGCGCCTGGAGGCGCGCGGCCGGCCGTGGCCCGAAGCGCAGCGGCGCCCGGTCGACCTGCGCGACCGCATGGTGTTCTTCCACTTCGGTTTCGCCGACGTGGTGACCGGGCCCGGCGACGAGACCGGCCGCAAGCTCAAGCGGGAGCTGGACCTGATCGGCACCTCGTTCACGATCGACGACGACGAGCGGGTGCTGGTGCAGAGCTTCGACAACGACGGCTACGAGTTCCGCTCGCGCCATGCCCCCACGCGGCTCATCGAGCAGGCCGTGCAGCGCGTGATCCAGCCCGACCACCCCTGCATCGCGCAGCTGCTGGCGCTGGTGCAGGCCGACGGCCAGGCGGCGCCGGGCGAGGCGCGCCGGCAGCGCAACCTCGACGCGCGCCGCGTCTGCGCGCAGGCCGACCGCCAGCGCTAGCCGGCTGCCGCGAGCCCGCCGGCCTCAAGTAACAGCAGGGGGTGGCCGATATCGAAGGGCGCGCGCCGTGGCGCCGGAACCGGTCCGGGCACACGCAGGCCGCGCGCACCATCTCTTCCGAGGGCTCGTAAGTGTTGTACTGGTTGTCTTGCATCTCGGTGCGCGCCAAGCTGGCGCTGCTCGTCTCCATGCTCGCGCTCGGCACCGTCGCGGTGTCGGGCATGGCGCTGTTCACGCTCGACTGGTCGGCCTCCGCCATGCGCCAGATCGTCACCTCCGACGTCGTCGTGGTGCGCGGTCTGGGCGAGATGCGCGCGGCCGTCGGCAACATGCGCCGGTTCGAGAAGGACCTGTTCCTCAACCTCGGCGACGAGGCCGAGCTCGCGCGTTACCACAAGAGCTGGGGCAAGGAGGCGGGCGCGGCGCTCGAGCGTCTGCAATCGCTCGGCACCCACCTGCAGAGCGCCGAGCGCGACTCGGCGGCGCGCATGGCCGAGGGCATCCGGCAGTACCGCCAGGCGGTGGAAGGCATCGTCGGCGAGATCAAGGTCGGCAAGATCAACGACCCCTGGCGCGCCAACCAGGCGATGGAGCCGCACAAGTCGGCGATCCGCGCCGCCGACAAGGCGTTCGAGGAGATCACGGGCTCGGTGATGGCCCGCATCGACGAGCGCGCCGCCGAGCTGGAACGCGTCGATCGCCGCGCGATGACCGCGGTGGCCGTCACCGCGGTCGCCTCGCTGCTCCTGGGCATCGCGCTGGCGCTGGCCGTGGCGCGCCGCATCACGCACCCGCTGGCCGAGGCGGTGCGGGCGGTGGAGCGCGTGGCCGCCGGCGATCTCGGCTCGCGGCCCGCCGTGCCGGGGCGCGACGAGACGGCGCGCGTGCTGAGCGGCATCGCCGCGATGCAGGACGCGCTGGCCCAGGTGGTGGGGCGCATCCGCCAGGGCGTGCAGTCGGTCAACGTGGCCAGCACCGAGATCGCGCAGGGCAACGGCGACCTGTCCTCGCGCACCGAGCGGCAGGCGGCCAGCCTGCAGCAGACCGCGGCGTCGATCGAACAGCTCGGCATCGCCGCGCGCGAGAGCGCCGAACACGCCGGCCACATCCACACCATGGTGCAGCAGGCGAGCACGGTGGCCGACGAGGGCGGGCGCCTGGTGCGCGACGTGGTCAGCACGATGGCGCAGATCGGCGAGTCGGGCGCGCGCATCGCCGAGATCAACGCCGTCATCGACGGCATCGCGTTCCAGACCAACATCCTGGCGCTCAACGCCGCGGTCGAGGCGGCGCGCGCCGGCGAGCAGGGCCGCGGCTTCGCCGTGGTGGCCGCCGAGGTGCGCGCGCTCGCCCAGCGCAGCGGCGAGGCGGCGCGCCAGATCAAGGCGCTGATCGGCGAGTCGGTGACGCGCGTCGAAGGCGGCCAGCAGGTGGTGCGCCGCGCCGGCGACACCATCGACGAGGTGGTGCGGCGCGTGCAGGCGATGCGCGACACCGTCGAGCGCATCGCCGCCGCCGCGGCCCAGCAGAGCGAGGGCATCGGCGAGGTGAGCCGGGTGGTCGGCGCGCTCGACCAGGCCACGCAGCAGAACGCCGCGCTGGTGGAGCAGACCGCGGCGGCCAGCGAGAGCCTGCGCCAGCAGGCGCAGCGCCTGTCCGGCGCGGTGGCGCACTTCCGCGTCGAGCCGGCCGAGGCGCCGGCAGCCTGACCGCGCGCGCCGCCGCGCGCGGCATCTTTGAACGCGCGCGCCGCCCGCGGCGGCCTCAGCCGCGGGGCGGTGCGGCGGCGTCCTGCTCCGGCCAGTCGCGGATGTAGGCCTTGAGCATGCGGTTCTCGAAGTCCTGCTGCTCGACCACCGTCCTGGCGACGTCGTAGAACGAGATCACGCCCATCAGCGTGCGCTGCTCGAGCACCGGCATGTAGCGCGCGTGGCGCGAGAGCATCATGCGCCGCACCTCGTCGATGTTGGTCTCGGGGGTGCAGGTGAGCGGCGCGTCGTCCATCACCGAGCGCACGCGGCGCTCGCCCAGGCTGCCGCCGTTGTCGACGATGGCGACGATCAGCTCGCGGAAGGTGAGCATGCCCACCAGCTCGCCGTGCTCCATCACCACCAGCGAGCCGATGTCGTGCCCGGCCATCGTCCGCGCCGCCTCCATGAGCGGCGTGTCCGGCGACACCGTGAACAGCGTGTTGCCCTTGACGCGCAGGATGTCGGTGACTTTCATCGGATCAATATAGCCCACAATGACGCCGGCCCCACCCCCAACGAGCCCTGCCATGGCCGGCCCCAGCGACCCCGGATTCGACACCCTCGCGCTGCACGCCGGCGCCGCGCCCGACCCCGCCACCGGCGCGCGCGCCGTGCCCATCCACCTGAGCACGAGCTTCGTGTTCGAGAGCAGCGAGCACGCCGCGAGCCTGTTCAACATGGAGCGCAGCGGGCATGTCTACTCGCGCATCAGCAACCCGACCAACGCGGTGCTCGAGGAGCGCGTGGCGGCGCTCGAAGGCGGCTCGGGCGCCATCGCCACCGCCAGCGGGCAGGCGGCGCTGCACCTGGCGATCGCCACGCTGGGCGGAGCCGGCTCGCACGTCGTCTCGAGCACGGCGCTGTACGGCGGCAGCCACAACCTGCTGGCCTACACGCTCAAGCGCTTCGGCATCGAGACCACCTTCGTCAAGCCGGGCGACATCGACGGCTGGCGCGCCGCGATCCGCCCGAACACGAAGCTGCTGTTCGGCGAGACGCTCGGCAACCCGGGCCTCGACGTGCTCGACGTCCCGACCGTGAGCGCCATCGCCCACGATCACGGCCTGCCGCTGCTGGTGGACAGCACCTTCACCACGCCCTGGCTGATGAAGCCCTTCGAGCATGGCGCCGACCTGCTCTTCCACTCGGCGACCAAGTTCCTCTCCGGCCACGGCACGGTGATCGGCGGCGTGCTCGTCGACAGCGGCACCTTCGACTGGGAGCGCTCGGGGCGCTTTCCCGAGCTGACGCAGCCCTACGCGGGCTTCCACGGCATGGTGTTCGACGAGGAGTCGAGCTTCGCCGCCTTCCTCGGCCGCGCGCGGCGCGAAGGGCTGCGCGACTTCGGCGCCTGCATGAGCCCGCACACCGCCTGGCTGATCCTGCAGGGCATCGAGACCCTGCCGCTGCGCATGGAGCGCCACGTGGCCAACGCGCGCAAGGTGGTGGCCTTCCTCGCCGCGCACCCGCTGGTGGCGCGCGTGGGCTACCCCGAGCTCGAAGACCACCCGAGCCACGCCCTGGCGAAGCAGCTGCTGCCGCGCGGCTGCGGCGCGGTGTTCAGCTTCGACATGAAGGGCTCGCGCCGGCAGGGCGCGGCCTTCATCGAGGCGCTGAAGATCTTCAGCCACCTGGCCAACGTGGGCGACTGCCGCTCGCTCGTCATCCACCCGGCGAGCACCACGCACTTCCGCATGGACGACGCGGCGCTCGCCGCGGCCGGCATCACGCCGGGCACGATCCGGCTGAGCATCGGGCTGGAGGACGCCGACGACCTGATCGAGGATCTCAAGCGCGCGTTCAAGGCGGCGGAGAAAGCGCAGTGAGGGCGGCATGAAGCTGATCGTCGACGGCCGCGAGGCCTATGCCTACACCGGCGGCAAGCCCTTCGACCCGGCCCTGCCCTGCGTGGTGTTCGTGCACGGCGCCTGCCACGACCACAGCGCCTTCACGCTGCTGGCGCGCTTCTTCGCGCACCACGGCCACGGCGTGCTGGCGGTCGACCTGCCAGGCCACATGCGCAGCGCCGGGCCGCTGCTCGCCGACGTGCGCGCCTATGCGAATTGGCTGCTCGCGTTGCTCGATGCCGCGGGCGTGAAGGCGCCGGCCGCGCTGGTCGGCCACAGCATGGGCTCGTTGATCGCGCTGGAAGCCGCCGGCCTGGCGCCCGAGCGCGTCAGCCGCCTCGTGATGATCGGCACCGCCTACCCGATGAAGGTGAGCGACGCGTTGCTCACGACGGCGCGCGACGACCCGCGCCGCGCGATGGACATGGTCAACGCCTGGGGCATCTCGTCGCTCGCCACCAAGCCGGGCTTCCCCGGCCCGGGCGCCTGGCTGCACGGCGGTGCGCTCGCGCTGATGCGGCGCGTGCAGGCGCGCGGCGACGGCGCCAACGTCTTCCTGCACGGCTTCCAGGTCTGCAACGCCTACGCCGGCGGCATGGAGGCGGCGGCGCGCGTGGCCTGCCCGGTGACCTTCATCCTCGGCAACGCCGACCTGATGACCCAGCCGCGGGCCACGCGCGAGATCGCCGCGGCGCTCAAGGCGCGCGTCGTCACCGTGAAGAGCGGCCACCACCCGATGGGCGAGGCGCCGGACGCCACGCTCGCCGCGCTGCGCGAGGCGCTGGCATGAAGAACACCCTCCTGCTGCTCGCCGTGGTCACCCTGCTCGCGGGCTGCGCTTCGCAGGACGAGAAGAAGCTGGCCCAAGCCGCGGTCACGCCGCTGTCGGACCTCAACCTCGTCAACGCCCCGATCCCCGAGGTGCTGCAGGCGGCGCAGAGGGCGCCCTATGCCGCGCCGCAGGACAGGAGCTGCGCCGCGCTGATGGCGCAGGTGCGTGCGCTCGACGAGGTGCTCGGCCCGGACCTGGACACGCCGCCGAGCGAGGCCAACCCGGGCCTCGTCGAGCGCGGCGGTGCCGAGCTCGGCGACGCGGCCACCAAGCCATTGCGCCGCACCACCGAAGGCGTGATCCCGTTCCGCAGCTGGGTGCGCAAGCTCACCGGGGCCGAGCGCTACTCGCGGCAGGTGGCCGCCGCCATCGCGGCCGGCACGGTGCGACGCGCGTTCATCAAGGGCCTGGCGGTCGCCCAGGCCTGCTGAGGCTGCACGCGCTGGCCCGCCGATGGCACTGCGCTGCACGCTGCACGACAGCGCCGACGCCGAGGCGCTGGAGGCCGTCGACCGCGGCCTGGGCGCGTACAACGAACGCGAGCGCGCGCTGGCCGACGTGCGCCGGCTCGACGTGTTCGCGCGCGACGACCTGAACGCCGTCGTCGGCGGCGCGGTGGGCCGCACCTGGGGCACCTGCTGCGAGCTGCTGCAGCTGTGGGTGCGCGACGACCAGCGCCGCACGGGCCTGGGCCGTGCGCTGATGGCGCGCTTCGAGGCCGCGGCGCGTGCGCGCGGCTGCACCCTCGTCTACCTGGAGACTTGGTCCTTCCAGGCGCCGGGCTTCTACGAGAAACTCGGCTACCGGCCGGTGCTCGCCACGCGCGGCTACACCGGCGACTGCATCAAGTTCACGATGCACAAGACGCTCGAGGTCGATGCCTCGGCGGCCCCCGAAGGAGACGCACGTTGAACACGACCACCACAACCACCACCACGGCCACGGCCACCGACCCGCGCGCGCTCAAGACCTTCGCCGAGTTCTACCCCTTCTACCTGAGCGAGCACGCCAACCGCACCTGCCGGCGGCTGCACTTCGTGGGCTCGAGCTGCGCCCTGGCGTGCCTCGTGCTGCTGGTCGTCACGGGCAGCGCGTGGTGGCTGCTCGCCGGCCTCGTCAGCGGCTACGGCTTCGCCTGGATCGGCCACTTCGGCTTCGAGAAGAACAGGCCGGCGAGCTTCAAGCGGCCGCTGTACAGCTTCATGGGCGACTGGGTCATGTACAAGGACATCTGGACCGGCCGCATCCCGCTGTAGCCCGGGCTTGTCCTACACTGGCCGAATGAACCGGCCAGTACATTCCGCGCCGAAGACACGCCGGCCGGCCGCCAGGCCGCGGCGCGCCGCCGGGCCGCGCACGCACGACGCCGACCGCACGCGCGCCGACATCCTCGAGGTGGCGACGCGCGAGTTCGCCGAGAAGGGCCTGGCCGGCGCGCGTATCGACGTCATCGCCGAGGCCATGCGCACCAGCAAGCGCATGATCTACTACTACTTCGGCAGCAAGGAAGGCCTGTACGTCGCGGTGCTCGAGGAGGCCTACCGCCGCATGCGCGAGATCGAGCAGGGGCTGCACCTGGACGACCTGCCGCCCGAGGACGCGCTGCGCCGGCTGGTCGGCTTCACGGTGGACTACCAGCTCGCGCACCCGGAGTTCATCCGCCTCGTCATGAACGAGAACATGCACCGCGGCGAGTACCTGGCGCAGAGCAAGGCGATCCGCCGGCTCAACGTGCCGGCCATCGAGGGCCTGCGCCGCGTGCTCGAGCGCGGGCGCGAGGCGGGGCTGTTCCGCTCCGGCGTGGACGCGGTCGACGTGCACATGTCGATCAGCGCGCTGTCGGTCTTCAACGTGGCCAACAAGCACACCTTCTCGCTCATCTTCCAGCGCGACATGGACAGCCCGGCGGCGCTCATCGCGCGCCGCGACAGCATCGTCGAGATGGTGGTGCGCTTCGTGCGGCGCTGAAGCGCCGGCGCCGGTCGCGCGCATGCGGGAAAGCCCGCATCGAGCCAAATGAACCGGTTCGTACATTTGCCCTTCTGCGCCGACTCCCGACTCCCGACTCCCGGCGCCCCGGACGCCCCGCGTGCACACGCTCATCGACCGCTGCTGCCGCCTGCTCGAGGCGCTGATCGCGCTCGCGCTGGCGGCGATGGTGATCATGGTGTTCGGCAACGTGGTGCTGCGCTACGCCTTCAACTCGGGCATCACGGTGTCCGAGGAGCTCGCGCGCTGGTGCTTCGTCTGGCTCACCTTCCTGGGCGCGCTGGTCGGCCTGCGCGAGCGTGCGCACCTGGGCACCGACGTGCTGGTCTCGCGCCTGGGCCCGCGCGGCCGGCGCGCCTGCCTGGCGCTCGGCCAGGCGCTGATGCTTGCCGTGAGCGTGATGTTCACGCACGGCAGCTGGCAGCAGACGCGCATCAACCTCGACGTGGCCGCCCCCGTCACCGGCGCGCCGATGGCGGTGGTCTACGCCGCAGGGCTGGTCTTCGGCGGCATCGCCACGCTGCTGCTCGCGGCCGATCTGCTGCGCACGCTGGCGGGCCGCATCGACGGGCGTGACCTCGTCATGGTGCAGGAGGGCGAGGAGCGCATCGGCGGCCGCCCGCCCGGCGGCGGGGCGCGGCCATGACGATCGCCGTCTTCCTGCTCTCGCTGCTCGGCGCCATGGCCATCGGCATGCCGATCGCCTTCGCGCTGCTCGTCAGCGGTGCCGCGCTGATGTGGCACCTGGACCTGTTCGACACCCAGATCCTGGCCCAGAACACGATCAACGGCGCCGACAGCTTCCCGCTGCTGGCGGTGCCCTTCTTCATGCTGGCCGGCGAGATCATGAACGCGGGCGGCCTGTCGCGCCGCATCGTGCACTTGGCGATGACGCTGGTGGGCCACGTGCGCGGCGGCCTCGGCTACGTGGTCATCCTGGCCGCGGTGATGATGGCGGCGCTGTCGGGCTCGGCGGTGGCCGACACGGCGGCGCTGGCCGCGCTGCTGCTGCCGATGATGGTCAAGGCCGGGCATGACCCGGCGCGCGCGGGCGGACTGATCGCCTCGGCCGGCATCATCGCGCCGATCATCCCGCCGTCGATCGGCTTCGTGATCTTCGGCGTGGCGGCCAACGTCTCGATCACCAAGCTGTTCCTCGCCGGCATCGTGCCCGGCCTGCTGATGGGCGTGGCGATCGCCCTCACCTGGTACTTCGTGGCGCGCAAGGAGAACGTGGCGCCGCCGCCCAGGGCCAGCGCCACCCAGCGCCTGCATGCGCTGCGCGAGGCCACCTGGGCGCTGGTGCTGCCGCTGATCGTGCTCGTGGGCCTGAAGGCGGGCGTCTTCACGCCCACCGAGGCGGCGGTGGTCGCCGCGGTGTACGCGCTCTTCGTGGCCACCGTGGTCTACCGCGAGCTCGACGCGCGCCGCCTGTACGCCGTGTTCGTGAGCGCCGCCAAGACCACCGCGGTGGTGATGTTCCTCGTCGCGGCGGCCATGGTCAGCGCCTGGCTGATCACGGTGGCGCAGCTGCCGGCCGAGCTCGTCACGCTGCTGCAGCCGCTGCTCGACCAGCCCACGCTGCTGCTGCTGGCGATCATGCTGCTCGTCATTCTCGTGGGGACGGCGATGGACATGACGCCCACCGTCCTCATCCTCACGCCGGTGCTGATGCCCCTCGTCAAGGCCGCCGGCATCGACCCGGTGTACTTCGGCGTGCTGTTCATCATGAACAACGCCATCGGCCTGGTCACGCCGCCGGTGGGCACCGTGCTCAAGGTGGTGGCCGGCGTCGGCCGCATGAGGCTGGACCAGGTCACCGTCGGCGTGCTGCCCTTCATGGCGGCCCAGTTCGGCGTGCTGTTCCTGCTCGTGCTGTTCCCGCAGATCGTGCTCGTGCCGCTGAAGTTCTTCTACTGACCCACCGAGGAGACCCCCGATGAAGCGCCTGTTCCTGAAGACCCTGCTCGCCGCCGCCACCGCCGCCGTGCTGGCCGCCCCCGCCCACGCCCAGGTGCAGGAGCGCACCTTCAAGCTCGGCCTGCAGAACCCCAAGGGCCACCCTCTGGAGCAGGGCGCGAGCCGGTTCGCCGAGCTCGTGGCCGCGCGCTCGGGCGGCAAGCTCAAGGTCAACGTGTTCCCCGGCGGCACGCTGGGCGGCGACCAGGCCACCGTGTCGGCGCTGCAGGGCGGCACGGTGGAGATCACGGTGCTCAACAGCGGCATCCTCGCCTCGCAGGTGCCCGACTTCGCGGTCTTCGACTTCCCCTTCATGTTCGCCAGCGCGCGCGAAGCCGACGCGGTGGTCGACGGGCCGTTCGGCCAGAAGATGCACGCCCGCCTGGCCGACAAGGGCATCGTCGGCCTGGCCTACTGGGAGCTGGGCTTCCGCAACCTCACCAACGGGCGCAAGCCGATCAACACGGTGGAGGACATCGCCGGCCTCAAGCTGCGCGTGATCCCCAACGCCATCAACGTCGACTGGGTCAAGGCGCTCGGTGCCAACCCCACGCCGATGGCCTTCCCCGAGGTGTACGCCGGCCTCGAGAGCCGCGCCATCGACGGCCAGGAGAACCCGCTGTCGGTGATCCTGGCCAACAAGTTCTTCGAGGTGCAGAAGCACCTGGCGATCACCAACCACCAGTACAACCCGCAGAGCTTCGTCTTCAGCAAGAAGGCCTGGGACGGGCTCTCGGCCGACGAGCTCAAGATCGTCGCCGACGCCGCGGTGGAAGCCGGCCGCTTCCAGCGCCAGGTCAACCGCGAGGCCGCCGCCGGCCAGCTCGCCGAGCTCAAGAAGGCCGGCATGCAGGTCACCGAGTTCAGCGCCGCCGAGCAGGCCAAGCTGCGCGACAAGCTCAAGCCGGTGATCGACAAGCACGGCGCCGCCATCGCCGCCACGGTGGCCGAGCTGCAGGCCGAGCTGGCCAAGGTGCGGCGCTGAGGCGCCAGGCCATGCACGAGGCCGACACGTCGGCGCCGCGCAAGCTGCTCGTCGGCCTCGTCGGCGCCGGCATCCAGCGCTCGCTGACGCCGGCGCTGCACGAGGAGGAGGCGCGCCACCACGGCCTGCGCCTGCACTACCAGCTCATCGACCTGGACGCCGCCGGCCAGGGCCTGGCGGCACTGCCCACGCTGCTGGCCGCGGCGCGCATCATGGGCTTTGCGGGCCTGAACATCACCTACCCGTGCAAGCAGGCGGTGATCCCGCTGCTCGACGGCCTGAGCGACGACGCGCGCGCGATGGGCGCCGTCAACAGCGTGGTCTTCGACGGCCGGCGCGCCATCGGCCACAACACCGACGCGAGCGGCTGGCGCTGGGCCTTCGAGCACGACCTGCCCGGCGCCGACCTCTCGCGCGTGGTGCTGCTCGGCGCCGGCGGCGCCGGCTCGGCCATCGCGCACGCCGCGCTCGGCCTCGGCGTGCGCGAGCTGGTGGTCGTCGACGTCGACGCGGCGCGCGCCGCGGCGCTGTGCACGCAGCTCAACGCCGTGCACGCCGGCCGGCGCGCCCACCCGGGGCGTGATGCCGCCAGCGCGCTCGTCGGCGCGAGCGGCCTCATCCACGCCACGCCCACCGGCATGGACAAGCTGCCCGGCCTGCCGCTGCCGGCGGCGCTGCTGCACGCCGGGCTGTGGGTCTCGGAGGTGGTCTACGTCCCGCTCGACACCGCCCTCGTCAAGGCGGCGCGCGCCACCGGCTGCCGCGTGGCCGACGGCGGCGGCATGGCGGCGGGCCAGGCGGTGGACGCCTTCGCGCTCTTCACCGGCCTGGTGCCCGACCGCGCGCGCATGCACGCGCACCTGCGCCGCCTGCTCGCCGCGCGCCGGGGCTGAACCGCTGCACCCGCGCTGCACGCTGGCGCCCGCCGCGCCGCGCGCCGCACGCCGCGCGCCGCAGCCGGTGTCTCATTCGCCCACGGCCTGCCGCAAGCGATGCCCCTCGTCGACGCTGGCGGCCAGGTGTTCGCGCGCCAGGCGCAGCGTGGCCTGGCTGGCCAGTCCGCCGGCCGCCTGCGCGCGCGCCAGCAGCCAGGCCGTCCAACCCGTGCGGAACGAATGGGCCTTGCCGCCCTGCAGCGACTGCGCCAGCGCGAGCGCCGCGCCGGCCTGCTCGAGCGCCTGCGATGCGTTGCCGGCGCCGAGCGCCAGCTCGGCCAGGCCGAGCCGCGCCGCGACGGCCGTGGCCTGCTGCGGGGCCGCGGCCAGCGCGGCTTCGAAGGCGCGGCGCGCCGCCTCGGGCTCGCCCTCGGCCATGGCCAGCCGTGCCACCGCCAGGTTGCGCGAGATGCTGAACGGGTGCTGCGGCTCGACCGCGCCGAGCCCGGCGACGTCGTCGGCATCGGCCAGCGCGGCGCGCGCCGCCTGCGGCTGCCCACGGTGCAGCGCCACCGAGGCGCGGCCGACATGGGCGAAGGCCTGCGGCAGCGCCATGCGGCGCTCCGCGGCCAGGGCCGCGGCCTCGCCGTACGCGGCCGCGGCCTCGTCCAGGCGGCCCAGGTGTTCGAGCGCCCGCGCCCGGTTCGCCAGCAGGAAGGGCGAGCGACCCTGCGCGCCGCCGAGCTCGAGCGCGCGCTCCACGAGCTGCAGGCTCTGGCGGGCATCGCCGGCGCGCTCGTTGACCACGCTCCAGTTGTTCAGCAGGGTCACCGCATGCGCCGAGTTCTCCTGCCCGAGCGCACGCAGGCGCTCGAACGCGGCGGCGTAGTGGCGCTCGGCTTCGGCCATGCGCCCGGCCAGGCTGCAGGCGGCACCCAGCCCCGTCAGGATCGACGCCTCCAGCCGGCGCGGCGGACGGCGCTGCGAGCGCAGGCACTGCAGCGCGAGTTCGGCGTGGTGCAACGCCGTCTGCGAGTCGTTGCGCTGGTTCGCCAGCTGTGCCAGGTAGTGGTGCGCCTCGGTGCGACGCTCGAGCGGCGCGTCCTCGCGCTCCGCGATGCCCCGCAGCACGCTGCGCGCCTCGTCGTAACGTCCGGCCCAGCCGACCGTCAGCGCATGGTGGCTGCGCAGGTTGTCGAGCAGGTCGGCATCGTCGCTGCGGGCCACCAACGCCAGCGCCTGTTCGCCCAAGCGCAGCGCCTCGGCCGAGTTGCCGAGCGTCTGCATGGCCGTGCCGATCATCGACAGCACCATCGCATGCGCCTCGACGTCCTCGGCATCCACGGCCTGCAGTGCGCCGGTGCGCCCGAGCTCCTGCGCGATCATGCGCTCGCTGCGCTGCAGCAGCTCCTCGGCGGTCAGGCGCTGGCCGCCGCGGGCGGCGTCGACGACGAGCATGTTCAGGAACGCCGCCACGGTCTCCAGCCGCTGGGCGGCGCGGCGCGCGCGGTCGCGCTCGCGGCGCGCGCGGCGCGCCTGCCACAGCGCCAGGGCGAGGCCGCTGCCGAGCGCCAGCGCCAGCACCAGCGTGGCCCCGACGCCGATGGCCAGCGCGAACAGCACCGCCGCGCCCGCGACCAGCGCGAGCGCATGGCGCCGGCGCCACAGGTGCCGGCCCAGCCGCTGCACCCTTTGCTGGCCGGTGCTGCCGCCGCGCGTGGCGATGTCGCGCCCTTCCAGGTGGGCGCGCAGGTCGTTGGCGAACGCGTCGACGGTGGGATAACGCGCGGCGGGCGCCTTCTGCAGGGCGCGCGCGAGGATGGCGTCGAGGTCGCCGCGCAGCCGACGGGCGAGCGCCGGGTCGCGCACGCTGCGGCTGGCCAGCGGTGCCTCGGCGCCGAGCCACGCAGGCAGCGCGCCGGGCGCCACGTCTTCGACCTCGTACGGGCGCTCGCCGCTCAGCACCTCGAACGCCACCACGCCGAGCGAGTACAGGTCGCTCGGCGTGCCGATCGGCTGGCCGCGGATCTGTTCCGGGCTGGCATAGGCCGGCGTGAGCGCGCGGCCGCCCACGCGCGTCAGCTCGGTCGCTTCGGCCGCATCACCCTCGACCAGCTTGGCGATGCCGAAGTCGAGCAGCCGCACCTGCCCCTGCGCGGTGACGAGGATGTTGCCCGGCTTCAGGTCGCGGTGCACCACCAGCCGGCTGTGCGCGAAGGCCACCGCCTCGGCCACCTGCAGCACCAGGCCGATGCGCTGCTCGACGGTGGCACCGTGCTCGCGGCACCAGCGGTCGATGGGCTCGCCTTCCACGTATTCGAGCGCGAGGTAGGGCTGCCCGTCGG
>Ga0209172_10003789_pt1 | contig 22068 bp, 18 predicted proteins | sample LarsenN4metaG_FD_184113 | JGI IMG/M metagenome (GOLD analysis project Ga0209172, IMG submission 184113) | Hot spring sediment bacterial and archeal communities from British Columbia, Canada, to study Microbial Dark Matter (Phase II) - Larsen... ... | reverse complement strand
GAGCGGGAAACTCCGAGCGCCGCTTCGTTGGCCTTGACGACATCGGTCAGGGCCTGCACGCGGGCGCGGGCGGCCTTGAAGGCAGCTTGGGCGCGGTCGCGCTCTTGGGCGGGGATGATGGCGTCGCGGAAGAGACCTTCCGCGCGTTCGAAGTCGAGCCGGGCGCGCTCGAGCTCCGCGTCGGCTTCTTCGAGCTGGGCCTGGCTGGCAGCCAGGGCCGCCTGCGCCTGGGCGAGGGCGGCCGCGGTGTTGTCGTCGGTCCACTGCTTACTGGTCTCGACCTCGCGGAGCCGGGCTTGGAGGCTGGCGACGCCTGCGGTAGCGCTGGCAAGCTGCGCTTCGAGTTCGGCGCGGTCCAGTTCGGCGATGAGGTCGCCTGCCTTCACTTCGCTGCCTTCGTCTACGGTCAGCCGCTCGATGCGGCCGGCGATTTTGGGGCTGACGATGACCTCGTGGCCATCCACATACCCCACCAGTAGCAGACCCGTGTGGCGCGGCATGGTGTAGAAATAGGCGCCGAGACTCACGAGGAAGACAATGGCGAGAATGACGAAAAAAGGTTTGCGCTGCATATCAGACTTCTCCGTAGGAAAACTCGGCTGCGCGGGGGTTCAGCAGGAGGGCGTGGCGGACAAAGTCGAAGATGGCGCGCTTGCGTGCCCGGAGCATGGATTCGCTGTGAGGATCGGTAGTGAAAAGCTGAGCGAGCACGGGGGTGGCGGCGAAGTAGAAGACGGTGATGCCGATGAGGCTGACGATGGTGTTGGGGACGTCCACCGGACGGAAGACGCGCTGGCGGATGCCGGCGCGCAGAACGCGCCCCAGGTTCCGGTAGAGCGGTCGAAAGTAGCGGCCGGCGAGGGTGCGAAGGAAGGGAGTCCGGCTCATGATCTCGCGTTGAATCAGCCGGGGATAGTTGGGGTGGGTTTTGAGGAACTCGAAGTAGGCGTCCAGGAAGCGGAGCAGGGCAGTGCGCGGGGAGGAGGCTCCGCTCAAGGCTTGGCGGGCCGTGGTGGCGAGTTCGCGGAAGAGGTTTTCCAGCACCGCGCGATAGAGTTTTTCCTTGGTGTGGAAGTAGTAGTGCAGGAGGGCTTTGTTCACGCCCGCCGCGGCGGCGATCTCGTGGGTGCGGGCACCGGCGCTGCCGCGCTCGGCAAAGAGGTGCTCGGCGGCAGCCAGGATAGCGGCGCGGGAGTGGGCGGGGTTGCGGTTCCTAGCCATATTAACTAACCGGTTAGTTAGATTCGCAGAAACGGAAAAGGTTGTCAAGAAGAGCCACCGGCGTCTCGCCGGTGGCACCAAAGACTGGAATTGCAGGTCAGAACGGACGGGTGAGGCTGGAAGTGCGGGCGAGGGTCAGGCAGCGGCGCGGGGGCAGGCGCAGGGAGTTCCAGGCCTGCTGACGTTGCCGCATCAGGTAGGGCCAGAAGTCGCGGGCGCGGAGAGCGGCCGGGGGCTCGTCTCCGTTGTCCGTAGCTGCAAGGAGTCCGAAGGGGCCAGCGGTGGAGAGGACGAGACCCAGGGATTGCGTGCGGCGGAGGTTGCCGTGGGTGGCGAGCAGGACGGCGAAGAGGTCGAGTGCGGTGCTGCCGGCGTAGTAGTCGTCCTCGAGGCTGATGATGACACTGGCGGGGTGCTCGACGACCAGTTCAAAGGCGCCCCAGAGACGCCGCGGGGCGTCCGGGTAGACGTGGTCGGCCGTGGCGCGGAGCCAGTTGTCCTCGTGGATGAAGTCATCGGGGTCGGCGTGACCTTCGGCCTGCAGGCGTTCGATGATTGGGACGAGCGCCAGCGGATCGCCTTCAGCCGGCGCGTAGCGGTAGAAGGCATCGCGGCGGTAGATGCGAGCGCGCCCGCGGGGACTGAGCAGTTGAACGTACTCCGGGGTTCGGTAAACGGCGAACTCGACGCCGCGGGTGCCGATGACGGCCTCGGCCGCCGCGGCTTCCTCCCCCGCTTGGGTGTAGAAAATGTCACAGCTCACCAGCCCGTAGGCCGGGATGACAACATCGCGCGGGCCTTGAAGTTTCTTCCGCAGACGGAAGCCGGCGCGACGGAGCGCGCGCGCGAGTTTGACCTTGTGCATGGTGTGCCAGGCGTTGCCATGGTCGGAGAAAACGACCACTTCGACCGGCAGGGGGCTTGCACGGCGGAGTTGGGCAACCATCGTGTCGAGTCCCCGGAGGAGGTCGCGGGTCAGGCCCTTGCCGCTGACATGGGAGGCCGGATCGGTGGAGCTGATGTAGGCGAGGAAGACCGGCTCGCGGGAGCGCAGGAAGTTCTCCTTCAAACTCGATAGCAGCAAGTGGCCGCTGAGCCAGGGGCCGAAGACCGGCAGGGCATATTCGGCGGACATGGCGATGGGATGGGGGTGGTAGTGAAAGAGTTCGCGGAAGGTGCCGTTGATGAAACTCTTGCGGCTGATGCGCTGGAAGAGGCCGCCCCGCATTTTGTTGGCCACGGGGTCGAAGTAGTAGTCCTCGTAGCCGCGCGCCGGCGGGGCGCCGAGTGGAAGGAGGATTTCAACCAGTCCGGCGTTGGTGAGCGAAGGGAAGGGAGCAATCAGGGGGACGGGCGGGTGGAAATGGCGCAGTTCGCCGCGGCGGTGGAGTTCATCCGCTAGATCGAAAGCCACGCCGTCCAGGCAAACCACCAGATAGCGTGCCTGCGCGCGTGCCAGCGGCGTGAGGGAGGGCCGGGGCGGAGAGGACGGTTGGTCGGCAACGAGCGGACAGGTCCAGCAGCAGAGGAAGAACGCAACCGGCCGGATGAATCGAGCTCGCCTGCGCATCAAGCTCTTCCATTCTGCTATTTCTTCGTTTCGGAATCAGGTTCGCGCAAGACGCCGCCGCGCTGGCTGGGGAGTTCGACGGAGAAGCGGGTGCGCTCTTTTTCGCGGTGGCGAGCGAGGGCGAGCTGGATGAGGCGGTCGAGGAGTTCACGGTAGGGGATGCCACTGGCCTCCCAGAGCTTGGGGTACATGCTGATGGCGGTGAAGCCGGGGATGGTGTTGACCTCGTTGAGGTAAAACTTTCCGCTGCGGCGTTCGAGCAGGAAGTCCACGCGCGCCATGCCTTCGCACTCGATGGCGCGGCAGGCGGCGACGGCGAGTTGCTGGCAGCGCTTGACTTGTGCGCGGGTGAGTCTGGCAGGAACGATGAGGCGCGTGTCGTCCTGCAGGTACTTGGCGGCGTAGTCGTAAAATTCGTTGGCGGGGATGACTTCGCCGGGCAGCGAAGCGGCGGGTTTCTCATTGCCCAGCACGGAGACTTCGATCTCACGCCCCTGAATGGCGCGCTCGACGAGAATTTTGCGGTCGTACTCGGCGGCCAGGTCGAGCGCGGGTGGCAGGTCGGCGGGCTTCTTGGCTTTGGAGATGCCAACGGAGGAGCCCAGATTGGCCGGCTTGACGAACAGCGGCAGGCGCAAGCGGCGGCGAATCTCGCGCAGGACGGCGTTGCGGTTCGCTTCCCATTCGTGCCGGCGGACGCAGAGGAAATCCGGGACGGGCAGGCGTGCCTGCAGGAACAATCGCTTTTGGACTTCCTTGTCCATGCCGACGGCGGAGCCGAGGACGCCAGCGCCCACGTACGGGATATTCGCAAGTTCCAGCAGGCCCTGAACGGTGCCGTCCTCGCCAAAGGTGCCGTGGAGGACGGGGAAGACGACGTCCAGCTGAAGAGATGAGTTCACAGGCGAGACGCCTGTGCCACCAGGACTTGCTGACTGATTCGAGCGCCGGAGGGGTACGAGAGACGAGGAGGATGAGGGTTCGGCGGGGAGGACGACGGCGGTGCCGTTCTGGAGCGCGCGGCGCAGGTCGGTGTGGGTGAGCTTGGAGTTGAGCAGCTTGCGGGTGGAGTCGGCCAGGCCACGAGGGAGAACCCAGCGGCCTTCTTTGGTGATGCCGATGGGGACGACTTCGTATTTTTCGGGGTCGAGGCCCTGGATCACCGAGGCGGCGGAAACGAGCGAAACCTCGTGTTCACCCGAGCGCCCGCCGAACAGAACACCGACCCGCAGTTTTTTCGGCATCGCGTCTGAGTCTAGCACAGTTGCGGTCTAGAGGCCGATGAGGCCTCCGAGGCAGAGGAAGCAGAGGATAGAAAATTCCCCGGGAGCCAGAGCCCGCGGGCAAGCGTCCCCAGTTCCCTCGACGTGGACAAGTGGGAACGGTCTGGCGGGATTCAGTGTTTTTCTTTTTCAGTGATAGACTCGGGCGGTCTTTGAAGCACAGAGGCGCAGGAGGCAGGAGAAGCCAAGGAGGGGAGATGCGATACAGCGTGCTGATGAGTTCCGCACTGGTGTTGCTGGGCGTGATGGCAGGTGGCGAATTGCAGGGGCTTGCTCAGGAGAGCAAGGAGGCTGGGGCGCGGCTGCACGCGCTGTTCAAGGAGGAGTGGGAGTACACGCTGCGGGAGCACCCGACGTTTGCCTCCAGCCTGGGCGATCGGCGGTACAACGACCGCTGGCCGGACATGTCGCTCGCGGCCATTGAGCGGCGCCACCAGCACGACCGCGAAGTCTTAGGGAAGCTGGCCACGATTCCCTTCGCCGAGCTGTCCGAAGCCGACAAGCTGAACTACACCCTGTTCAAAAAGGACTACGAGACCGATATCGAAGGGCACAAGTTTCGCTTTTACCTGCTGGCGCTCAACCAGCGCGGCGGCATCCAGACGGCGAACGAGTTGGCGGACTCATTGCGGTTTCAGACCGTCAAGGATTACGAAGACTGGGTCGCGCGCCTGAAGGGCTTGCCGCCCTATGTCGAGCAGACCACGGCGCTGCTGCGGGAAGGGATCCACGCGGGCATCGTGCATCCGAAGGTGATCATGCAGCGCGTCCCGGCACAGATTGCGGCCCAGATCGTGGATGACCCGACGAAGAGCCTGTTCTTCAAACCCTTCACGCGCTTCCCGGATGCCCTACCGGAGGCGGAGCGCGAGCGAGTCGTGCGCGAGGCGACACGCGCAATCGCGGACCTGGTGGTACCGGCCTACCGAAAGCTGAATCAGTTTTTCACCGAAGAGTACCTGCCCGCCTGCCTGGACAAGGTGGGCATCTGGCAATTTCCGAATGGGAAGGAGATGTACGCCTTTGCGGCACGGCGCTACACCACCACGAACCGCACGCCGGAGGAGATTCACCGCATCGGGCAGGACGAGGTGCGACGCATCCGGGCGGAGATGGAGAGAATCATCCAGCAGGTGGGGTTCAAGGGAACGTTCCCCGAGTTCCTGCACTTCCTGCGCACGGATCCGCAGTTCTATTACAGGACACCCGAGGAGCTGCTGGCGGGGTATCGGGCAGTGGCCAAGCAGATTGATCCGACGCTGGTGAAGGTGTTCGGCAAGCTGCCGCGGATGCCCTACGGGGTGGAGCCGATTCCGGCCAACATTGCGCCCGACACCACCACGGCCTATTACCGGCAGCCGGCCGCTGACGGCTCGCGCGCGGGGACGTACTTTGTGAACCTCTACCGGCCGGAGGTGCGGCCGAAGTACGAGATGGAGGTGCTCTCGATTCACGAGGCGGTGCCGGGGCACCATTTGCAAATTGCGCTGGCGATGGAACTGGGCGAGCTGCCGGAGTTCCGCCGCTACGGGGGCTTCACGGCGTTTGTGGAGGGCTGGGGGCTTTACAGCGAGAGCCTGGGCGACGAGTTGGGCTTCTACAAAGATCCCTATTCAAAGTTCGGGCAGTTGACCTACGAGATGTGGCGGGCGGTGCGGCTGGTGGTGGACACCGGGATGCACGCGCTGGGCTGGACGCGCGAGCAGGCGATTGAATTCTTCAAGGCCAACGCCGCCAAGACCGAGCTCGACATCGTGAACGAGATCGACCGCTACATCGCCTGGCCGGGGCAGGCGCTGGCCTACAAGATGGGCGAGCTGAAGATCAAAGAGCTGCGGGCACGCGCTGCTCGCGAGCTGGGCGAGCGGTTTGACGTCAAGGAATTCCACGAGGTGGTGCTGGGGAGCGGGGCGGTGCCGCTGGACGTGCTGGAGGCGAATGTGAATGCCTGGATCAGCCAGACGAAACAGAAGACAGAAAATAGAAAATAGAAAACAGAAAAAAGAAAAAGGGGGAAAGCTATTCGATCCAGATGTTCTGGCCGGGGTCGACGGCCTCGACGCCCCAGTCGGAGTAGGGCTCGTTGGGGGGATTGTGGGCCAGGCCGACGACGCGGAAGGGAGCCTCTTTCTTGGTCTTGAGGTTCATGATGCGGATGGTGTCGTCCACGATGAGGGAGTGCCTGAGGCGGATGAGGGCGCCGTGGGGGGAGACCCGGAGGGAAACACAATCCTCGCTGAAGTCGCGCCCGCGGACGCTGGTGCCGAAGACGCGGATGGGAATGGCCAGCTCGCGCCGGCCGCTCCGGCGTCCTTTCTTCGGGCTTGATTCTTTTCGTTCGGCCATTGCCAGCGCCCCGTAAGTTTATCCTGCAGGGAATCATTCGCCAATAGTCTAGTAGCAGGATTCAGGGGAGGGGGCGATGGCGCGGAAAGGGATCTACCGGTTCGTTCCGCTCCAGTTTGAGCGCTTGCCGGTGGAAGAGCAGTGGCGGCGGGCGGGGGAGTTCGAGGCACGGCTGAAGATGCGGCGGACGGTGCGGCAGTTTTCGGCCGAGCCGGTGCCGTCGGAACTGATCGAGGCGGCGCTGCGGGTGGCCAGCCGCGCCCCCTCGGGCGCGAACCAGCAGCCGTGGCACTTCGTGGTGGTGACGAACCCGGAGGTGAAGCGCCAGATCCGCGAGGCCGCGGAAGCCGAGGAGCGGGATAACTACGAGCGGCGGTTTCCGGATGAGTGGCTGGAAGCGCTGGCGCCGCTCGGCACCGACTGGCACAAAGAGTTCCTCGAGATTGCGCCCTATCTGATTGTGGTCTTCCGGCAGGACTACGGGCTGGAACGGACGCCGGAAGGCGGGGCGCGCAAGGTGAAGCACTACTATGTGCAGGAGTCGGTGGGGATTGCCTGCGGGTTCTTGCTGGCGGCGCTGCACTGGATGGGGCTGGCGACACTGACGCATACGCCCAGCCCGATGGGCTTCCTCTCCCGCATCTTGCAGCGGCCGCCGAATGAGAAGCCCTACCTGCTGATTCCGGTGGGCTACCCGGCGCCGGACGCCGAAGTGCCCGACATCCCCAAGAAAACCCTGGCGGACGTAATGACGCTCCTGGCCTGAGAGACTACTGCGGGCCTGAGCACGGTAGGCGCTGGACGGTCGCGACTACCTGGCCGCATCTGCTGAGTATGGTCTTTCTGGCCAGCTTAGTTGGCCTTGGCCGGCTGCGCTGACTTGACCTCAACCGCGACCACGTGCAGGTTGCCCGCCAGCAGTTCCCAGGCGTGCTCAATCGGCTGGTCCCTCCACAGGACGGTGCCGGGCCGGATATCGAAGATCTGTGTCTGTCCATCCGGTGTGGTGAACTTCAGCCGGGCGGAGCCGATGCCGACGAGGACCAGCGGCGGGTGCGAGTGCATGGGACTCTTGTATCCGGGTGCCGCGCGGGCTTCTAGGACGCGGATGTGCTCATTCTCCAGCACGACCTGGTGGACGTCGGGATCGACGATGGTGGAATCCTTGGATTTTTGGGCCACGGCCGTAGCCAACCCTGCACCCAGACAAAACGCTGCCAACAAGGGAAGTGTTCTCCGCATTGCTCCCTCCTCATGCAGTGGGAAATTCGAACCGCCCTGATATGACTGGCGAGAATGTATCACGGGACACACTTGCTCTCAAAAAACAACTGTTTTCGGAACCGCTCGAAGCCTATGGGTCGCCGATTGAAAAATCGGCCGGTTACACGGCTCCCTTCGTGAAGGTTTGTTGAACCCTTTTTGAGGCCCTACTCCCAGACAATGTGGGTGTCGGTTTGGGTCACGCCGGGGGTTTGCTGGATTTCCTCTACTACCAGCCCTTGTAGAGCCTTTGGGTTGCCTGCCTCTACCAGTGCAATGATGTCTGGCAGGCCCCAGCAGACATCCGCAGACTTGACGCTCTTGATAGACCGCAATCGCTTCACCACGGCGGCAGATTGTCCGGCCGCGACGTTGACGAACACATAGGCTTTCATGGCAGTGCCTCCGGGGAAAGATCGCTCGGATTGTACCGCCGAAAGCAGATGGTCAGCGAGGGGAAGACATTAGGGTCATCGAACCGGCGCGAGATTACTCCGGGAAGTTCATCCGCCGCAGCAGGTCCTGGAAGCGGGGATCGTCGCGCAGCGGGTCCAGGTCTGGAAGGACTTTCACTGTGGTCATGTCAGAATCGCGCGCCCTGTAGGCCTTCTCAAGCCATGCGAAAGCTGGCCCTCTCTCTCCCAAGCCAACATAAACTAGTGCCACAAAGAAGGGCGAAACATGCGTGCGATCTGATTGCTCAATCAATTCGTTAAGCAGCTTCCTAGCTCGATTCTTCGAGCCGGCGACGGCGTAAGCGCGGGCCAGCAATAGTTGCATCACGGTCTGACCCCCGGAGAGGGCAACCGCCTTCTCTATTTCTGCCATCCCTCGGTTAAAGAGCCGCTTTTGCACGTAAGCCGTGCCGACAAGTAAATGCGCGTGGGCGTTACTGGCGTCGACCTCGAATATCTTCTGAGCTTGTTCTAGGGCTTTGTCGTAGCGGCGCGCGAAGTAATACGTATTGGCCAAAGCCACATTGATAGCTATCGAGAGTGGATCGAGGTTTCGCGCCTGTTCCAGTTCGGCAAGAGCCTCGTCATAGCGCCCCATGTTTCTGAGGAATCGCCCATACAGATGGTGGCCGCGTGGGTGGCCAGGGTTCCGCTGAATGGCCTCCCTGAATTGTTTCTCCGCTCCTGACCAGCCCCACTCGAACCCAAACATGAGTCCCGCGAGCAATACATGAGCGTCGGCGAGAGTTTCGTCTATTTCGAGCGCCCTTTGGATGGCTGCCTTCGCTCTCGCATACCCCTCGACACTTGGGATCACAGCCTGGTCGGCAAGTACCAGATACGAGTCGCCCAGCCCAACGTAAGCAAGAGCGTACTGCGGGTCTTTTTCGATGGCTCGCTCGAAGTATTCAATACCTCTTTGTAGACCTTCGGGGGTCCTCCAACTCTCGAAGTAATAGCGGCCCTTTAGATAGGCCTCGTACGCGTCGGGGTTGACGGGGCGGGCGCCCGCCAGGCGGGCCTGCTCCTGAGGGCTCAGCGTGACTTTGATCTGCTCCGCGATGGTGCGTGCCGCTTCGCTCTGCAGGGCGAGGATGCCGCGCAGTTCCCGGTCGAAGCTCTGCGCCCAGAGGTTGCGGTCCGTGGGGCCGTGAATCAACTGCACGGTGATGCGCACCTGGTCGGCTTCGCGCAGCACCGAACCCTCGATGAGTCCAGTCACGCCCAAGTCGCGCGCAATCTCCGGCGCACGCTTTTCGGTTTGTCTGTAGCCTAGGGTGGAGGTGCGGGAGATAACCTTCAGAGCACTGATCTTCGACAGCTCGGTAATCAGCGCCTCGTGCATGCCTTCAACGAAATAGTCCTGGTCGGGGTCGCGCATCAGGTTCTTTAGCGGCAGCACCGCCAGCGATTGAATCTGCGGCGAGCCAGCTCGTCCCAGCAAACGCTCGCGCAGACCGCCAACGTTCAGAGCAAGAAGCAGCGCCAGCACCCCGGGTACTACCAGCACGACCAACGCTGCTACCCAGCGCCGCCGCGGTTGAATGCGCGGGGCAGCCGCGGGCGCAGCCAAACGGCGGAAATCAGCCAGCACTTCTCGCGCCGACTGGTAGCGGTGGTCGGGGTCTTTCTCTAGGCACTTGAGAATGATTTCTTCCAGCCGCGATGAAAGTTCAGGGTTGAGTCGCCCGGGTGTCGGCGGCGCCTTGTGCAGGATGTCATCGGCGAGCGCGGTAGGGAGCTTTTCCAGAAAAGGCAGCCGTGCCGTCGCCAGCTCGTAGAGCACCACTCCCGCCATCCAGATGTCCGTGCGGGTATCGGCGGCCTGGCCGCGCAATTGTTCCGGGGCCATATAGGGCAGGGTGCCAGCAACGGCCTGGGTCTCCGTGAAGCTCTCTGTCGTTGCCGTCTCGGCGACTGGCCGCAGCAGCTTCGCCAGCCCGAAGTCGAGAATCTTCAGGCGGCCATCCGGCGTCAGGCGCAAATTTCCGGGCTTCAAATCCCGATGGATGACGCCTTGCTCATGTGCCGCCGCCAAGCCTTCGGCCAACTGCTGCCCCAGGCGCAGCACGTCCTTCTCTGACAACGGCCCCTGCGCTAACTTCTCATCCAGGGTCACCCCGCCAATCAGCTCCATCACCAAGAAGTCCACGCCCTCATGGCTGTCGAACTCGTAGAGAGTTTCGACGTTGGGATGATTGAGCTTACTGAGGGCGATAGCTTCCTTGTGGAAGCGTTTGCGGGCGGCTTCGTCGGCTAGCGCGCCAGCGGGCAAAACCTTCAGAGCGACTTCGCGCCCCAGGCGGGTATCCGTGGCGCGATACACTTCCCCCCTGCCACCGGCGCCGATCTGCGCGACAATCGAGTAGTGCCCGAGTTTGATGCCCGGATTCAGCAAGGGATCCCTCGCGGCGCTCGGGATTTCGGCGGGCGGCTCGGACGCCGCCCAAGCGCCTCAACTTCCCCCCTGTCACCGGCGCCGATCTTGTCAAGGATGCGGTAGTGGCCCAGCGTCCGGCCCATCATGGAAGGAAAGCCTCGCGAGTGGTGAGCATCTTAAGCCTGTGAGAAGCCAAGAAGCAAGGAACACCGGCGAGACGCACCTCGACTCCGCTCGGTGCAGGCCTGTGGCACCGAAGCGACAGGCAGACTCCTCGGACTACGCCCTCGAAATGACAAAATGCAGGGCGGGAAGTGATTGGGGGGAAAGAGGAAGGGGGACAAAACCGCAAAAACGGTACGATCCTTACCGTCCGTACCGTCCTTACGATCCTTACCATCCTTACCATTCTTAGACAGGGAAGCGGGGTGGTGGTATCCGTGAGGGCGTGAAGCGCAGCCGACGGCAGAGTGAAGATGTGCCTTGTGCCTGGTACCTTGTACTTTGCGGCGGGGGCCGGGGAGGAAGTGGGGGAGGGATTTGGCGCAGGTGCGCGGGTGCGGAGCGCCTCTTCCGGACCAGGACAGTTGGTGCGCGGTCATTCGCGATGAGTGCGCCATCCGCCGCCGTGATATCACCGTGTGGCTGCGGTACGGGTGGCGCGAATTGGCCGAACGCGTCGGGTCAGGGCCGGCCCTTCGATTTCGCCCTTTGGCTCCGCTCAGGGCAAGCTCAGGGCCGGGTGGCGGCGGGGGCTTCGCAGAGGGCAGAGACCTGGCCGACCTGGGCGGGCGGGAAGAGCAGGACGACGCGGCGGTTGCGCTCCTCGGCCGCTTCGGTCTCGATCACAGGCTCGCGCTCACCTTTGCCGATGACGGTGTCGCCCAGTTGCGCCAGCAGGTCGAGCCGCTGGGCCTGGCTGCGGCGGGCGGCGGCGTAACTCATGCCGAGCAGTTGGTGGGCGACCGCCAAGCGGTTCTGATAGACCTGGCGCATGGTGGGGTCGGTTTCGTAGGTCAGGCGCTCTTCGAGGAAGTAGCGGTTGACGGCCAGCGCGCGCTGTTCGGAGAGCCACTGGTTGTAGTCGTCCTCCCCGACGCGGTCGGTGTGGCCTTCGTAGCGGACTTCGGCCTCGGGGAAGAGCAGCAGGCGCAGGACGCCGATCTTGGCCAGATTCTCGCGCGAAGCCGCACGGAGGTCGTAGCTGCCGAGATCGAAGAGAATGTCAGAGGCCAGCGTGAGCACCATGTTGCCGCCTTGCTCGGTGAGCGAGCCCAAGGAAGCAAGCTGGCGGCGGAGTTCGGCGCAGATTTTGTCGCGGTCTTCACTCAGGCGCAGGCCGGCGCGCTGAGCGTCGGCGAGTTGTTGCTCGAGCAGAGCGATGCGCTCCCGGAGCGCGGAGAGCTGGCTCTGCGACTCGGTGGAGCGTCGGCGTTCCTGGTCGAGCGCGGCTTCCAGTTGCTGGAGGCGGTCGCGCAGGCCGCTGAGTTCGCGTTGCGCCTCCGTGAGTTTGGCATTCAACTCGTCATTGGCGCGGCGCAGCTTTTCCGCCTCCTCCCGCAGCGGCCCGCCTTCGGCGCGCATGCGGGCCATTTCGTTGCGCAGCTGCTGGGCCTCCGCGGTGAGCTTGTTCAGTTCGCGTTCCAGTTGGCGGACGAAGATGCCGCCGACAGCGCCGAGAGCGAGGGCGCGGGCGTTTTCGGCCACCTGCACGGCCGTGCGGGCGAACTGGACGGCTTCGGAGGAGGTGCTGCGGCCGCCACTAAAGGCTTCCTCCGCCTGTTGCAGGTAGCTGCGGGCTTGCGCGAGCGTCTGGCGGGTACGCTCTTCATCCGGCAGAGGCTCTTCGCCCGGACGTGCCGGGACCGCGAGAATCCCGGCCCTCGAGGCCAGCTCGACGGCTTTGCGCGCCTGCAGGAGCTCGTTGGGAACATCGAGGATGACGGGGGCGGGCGAGGTGTCATAGGTCGTGTAGTGCGTGTAGAAAAGGAGGTTGCCCGGAACCGGCAGAGCCTTGTTTTCGGTGAGGATGTTGTCCTGGTTGAGGCTGTAGAGGACGACGACGGAGCTGGGATCGTTGACGGCGAAGTCCGGCTCGGCGGTGACCATCAGCCAGAAGGTCTGCGACGGGGTGGTGACGTTGATGCTGACGGGTCCGGTCGAGTCGAAGGTGATCTCGCCCAGGTTCAGCGCCTCGCCGTCCACCGAGACCGCCCACAGCACATAGGTCAAGAAGTCGCGCCCGAAGCGCCGCGCCGGCTGGATGCCTTTGACCTCGCCGCGGTTGATGTCAATCTCCAGGAAGCCCGGTCGGCTTTCGACCTTCAGCCGCACCGTTGCCAGGGGCTCAATCCTTGTGCCTTTCATCTCCACCACGGTCGTGCCGCGCTGGCGGAAGCTGAGGATCTGGCCGCCGGGTTCGGTCACTTCAATCGCCTTCAGTTCGGGCAAGACCGGCTTGGGGGCGGGCGCCTGCGCAGGTCCCTGCGCGGCGGAAAGGCCGGCGAGGAGCACGGCCAAGCTTCCGAGCACGGCGGGAAGAAATCGGCGAGTCATTCCTGTCTCCTGCTAGAGAATTTTCTTGCCCAGAGCGGAGAGCGCAAGTTCGACGGCGAGTTCCGCCGTCTGGTTGCGCACGTCCCGCATCGGGTTGATTTCCACCACTTCCAGCGAGAGCATTGTACCCGCATCGGCAATCATTTCCATCGCCAAATGTGCCTCCCGGTAGGTCAGCCCGCCGCGCACGGGTGTGCCGACACCGGGGGCGAGGTCGGGGTTGAGGGCGTCCATGTCGAGGCTGACGTGGAAGCCGGCGGTTCCAGTGCTGGCCATGCGCACCGCTTTCGTCATCACCGCGCGCATGCCGTGCTCGTCAATCTCGCGCATGGTAAAGACGCGGATGCCGGCGCGGCGGAGGTTGCGCTTCTCGCCCCGGTCGAGGTCACGCGCGCCCACCAGCGCACAGTGCGCCGGAGCCACTTTGGGCGCAAAGCCAAGCAGGTGCGTGAGCGGGCGCGCACCCATCCCGAGCACGCACGCGAGCGGCATCCCGTGGATATTGCCGCTGGGCGTCGTCTGCGGGGTGTTCATGTCGCCGTGGGCATCCATCCAGATGAGCCCGATGCGCTGGCGGCGCCGGAAGTGGGCTGCCACACCGGCGAGCGTGCCAATCGCGATGGAGTGGTCGCCGCCAAGCACGAGCGGGAGGCGGCGCTCCCGCAACGCCCGCGCCACCTGCGCGGCCAGCGACTTACAGGTCTCGGCGATGGGCCCGAGGTATTTGATCCGCCCCGCGCCGCTGGGGATCTCTTCCGCGACCCTGACCGGCAAGTTGCCGCGGTCCTCGACGCGGTAGCCGAGCGCGGCCATCCGCGCGCCCAGCCGCGCCACGCGCAAGGCCGACGGCCCCATGTCCACACCCCGGCGGTCCTGACCCAAATCCATCGGGACGCCCAGGATGCGAATACGGCGCGGCATCGGTTACGGGTAGATGCGGTAGAGGAGGCGGGGGAAGGGGATGGTTTCGCGGACGTGCTCGATGCCGGCGATCCAGGCTACCGTGCGCTCGACCCCCAGTCCGAAGCCCCCGTGCGGCACGCTGCCCCAGCGCCGGAGGTCGAGGTACCACTGGAAGGCCTCTTCGGGCAGCTTCTGCGCGCGGAGGCGCTCCAGCAGCAGATTGTAATCACTGACGCGCTGGCTGCCGCCGATGATTTCGCCATAGCCTTCCGGCGCAATCATGTCCATGCAGAGCGCGAGTTCAGGATTCTCGGTGTCGGGCTCCATATAGAACGCCTTGGCCTTGGCCGGGTAGCGATGGACGATGACGGGCTGGTCGTACTGCTGGGAAAGCGTGGTTTCGTCGGTCCCGCCCAGGTCGTCGCCCCACTCGATCCGGCTGCCCTGCTCACGCAGGAGTTTCACCGCGTCGTCGTAGCGCAGGCGGGGAAAGGGAGGCTCGATGTGGACGAGCTTCGCGGTGTCGCGTTCGAGCGTCTCGAGTTCCCGCACGCGCCGCGCCAGCACCGCCTGGATGGTATGCGTCACCAGTTCTTCGCCCAGCTTCATCAAGTCGTCCAGGGTGGCATAGGCCACCTCGGGCTCGACCATCCAGAACTCCGTGAGGTGGCGCCGCGTCTTCGACTTCTCCGCGCGAAAGGTGGGCCCGAAACAATAGACCTTGCCCAGCGCCGCCGCCGTGGCCTCGACATAGAGCTGTCCCGACTGCGTCAGGTAGGCCTTGCCGAGATCGAAGTAGTCGAGCTCAAACAGCGTAGTGGTGCCTTCGCAGGCGGCCGGCGTCAGGATGGGAGCATCGGTGAGGATGAAGCCACGCGAGTCGAAAAATTCACGGATAGCGCGGATGACCTCGTGACGCACGCGCAGCAGGGCTGCCTGCCGGGGCGAGCGGAGCCAGAGGTGGCGGTGGCTGAGGAGGAAGTCCGGCCCGTGTTCCTTGAGCGAAATCGGATAGGGCGTGGCTTCGGGGACGCGCTGGAGAACTTCGATTCCGGTCACCACGATTTCGTAGCCGCCGGGCGCGCGGGGCTCGCGTCGAATGCGCCCGTGGACGCGCAGGCTCGACTCCTGCGTCAGGCCGCGTGCGGCCTCCCAGACTGCGGGCGCCACTTCGGCCTTCGACACCACGCCTTGCAGCAGTCCCGTGCCGTCCCGGAAGACGGGGAAGAGAATCTTTCCCGACTCGCGCAGGTTGTAGAGCCAGCCCTGGAGGGTGACCTCCTGACCTTCGTGGCCGGCGATGTCTTCGATCGGAACGACCGGCATCAGGAACGAGCCTTCGCGGGCGCACTGGCACGCAGGTTTTCCTGGAAGCGGGCAAATACTTTGAGGGCTTCCTCCAGCGGGTGGGGGAATTCGCCGTGGTCGCGCAACTCCAGTTGCAGGGGGAAGTCGCCGCGGGCCTGGGCGAGCGCGTGCAAGGTGGCTTTCCAGTCAATGGTGCCCTGGCCGGGGAACAGATGGTCGTCCTTGTCGCCGCGGTTGTCGTGCAGGTGGGTCGAAACTACCAGGTCGCGCAGCGCCTCGAACTCGGTCACGACGCCGTCGCCCAGATGGGCGTGCCCGCTGTCAAAACAGACGCGCAGGTCGGTCAGGTGGGTGTAGTCGCGGAAGTAACGGAGCTTTTCGGGGCGGGAGAGCTCGTTGGGGATGTTTTCGAGCAGGATCTCGACGCCGCGCTGCTTGGCATAGACCAGCAGCGGCTCCAGGCTGGCGAAGGCAGCGTCGAACTTGGCGATGTCATACTTTTCGTGCGCCACGCCTAGGTGCTGGATCAGGTAGCGGAAGGGGATGTGCTCGGCCACGTCGAGCGCCCGCTTGATTTCCTCGACCGACTCGAGCCGCCGGTGGCGGTCGGTTTCGGCGATGTTGATGGCGGCGCCGGTGCTGCGGCCCCAGCTGTAATCTTGATAGAGTGGCGAGTGGAGCGAGCGCAGCTCGAGTTTGTGGTCGGCAAACCAGGCGGCGAGCTCGCGCACCTGCGCTTCGTCGGTGTAGTCGAAGTGCTGCCTGGCGCAGAAAATCTCGAGGGCGGGGATGCCGGCGCGCTCGATGGCTTCGAGGGTCGTGACCGAGAGCTTGTGATTGAGGAACAGATGCGTTGAGAGTGCCTGCTTCATCAGTTCTTTCCTGCGGGCACGCGCTCCAGCCCCAGTGCCACCGCAGCGCGGCGGGCGTCGCCCACGCCTGTGAGCTCGCGTGTTGCGACCGCAATCTCGATGGCGTTCAGGGCCCCGAAGCCGCGTTCGCGCCACTCCAGCGTGTGACCGCGCAGCGCCAGCGCCTCGCCCAGTGCCTCCTCCACGCCCTGTTTCTCCAGCACCAGCTTGTCCGGCATCCATTGATGATGATACCGCGCCCGCTGCACGGCCTGGGGGAGATCCAGTCCGAAGGCCAAGCGGTTGAGCAGCGTCAGCAGGACGGAGTTGATGATGGTGGGGCCGCCGGGTGCGCCCAGTACCAGGACCGGCTGGGCGTCGCGAACCACAATTGTTGGCGTCATCGAGGAGAGTGGGCGCTTGCGCGGCTCGATCCGATTGGCTTCGGCCTGCACGAGTTCCGCGGTCGCATTGGCGGCGCCGGGCTTGGCGGCAAAGTCGTCCATCTCGTTGTTGAGCAGGAAGCCCAGGCCGGGCACGGTGACGCCGTTGCCAAAGAAATCGTTGATGGTGTAGGTATTCGCCAGGGCGTTGCCAGCTGCGTCCACCACCGAGAAATGCGTCGTCTCCTCGCTCTCGCGGCCACTCCCCGCTGCTTCGTAGAGACCAGGGTCGGGCAGCGGCAGGTGGGCGCTGGGCGTGGCGCGCGCAACGTCAATCGTGGCGCGGTGCGCGGCGGCGTAGCGCGGGTCGAGCAAGGCGTCCACGGGGATGCGCGCGAAGTCGGGGTCGCCCAGGAAGCGCGCCCGGTCAGCAAAGGCCCGCCGCATCACCTCGACGATGAGATGGACGGTGCCCGCATCATCGGCGCGCGCCTCGGCGGGAAGGAGGGGGTCGAGGATGTTCAGCATCTCGAGCAGGGCCACGCCCCCCGAGCTGGGCGGCGGGGCGGTGAGGATTTCGTAGCCGCGAAACCTGCCCCGCAGCGGCTCGCGGAGCCGTGCCCGGTAGCGGCGCAAGTCTTCGAGGGTAAACAGGCCGCCCTGCGCTCGGCTTTCTTTCGCCAGCCGCCTGGCAATCGAGCCTTCGTAGAATTCCTGCGCGCCGCGCCGCGCAATTTTCTTGAGCGTCTTGGCGAGATTCTTCTGCTTGAAGATTTCTCCCGGCGTGTAGAAGCGTCCCTTGCGAAGAAAAATCTTGCGGCTTTCGGGGAATCGTTCCAGGCGCTTGGCTGCCCGGCGGAAGTCTTCCGCCAGGCGCTCGCTGACGGGGAAGCCTTTCTCGGCCAGGCGAATGGCCGGTTCCATTACCTCGGGGAGCGACAGGGTGCCGAGGGCCCGCAGGGCCAGTTCCATTCCGGCCACCGTGCCCGGCACGCCCGCCGCCAGCCAGCCGAGCGTGCTGCGTTCGGGAACGAAGTTGCCCTGCGCATCGAGGTACATGTCGCGGCGCGCGGCCAGCGGCGCCATCTCGCGGTAATCAATGAAAAATGTTCCGCCGTTGGCCATCCGCACCAGCAGGAAGCCCCCGCCGCCGATGTTCCCCGCGCCCGGATGCGTGACGGCCAGGGCGAAGGCGACCGCGACCCCCACGTCCACGGCGTTGCCGCCCCGGCGCAGGATTTCGATGCCCGCTTCGACCGCGTGGCGCTCATCCGCCACTACCATTCCGCCCTGCGCGCGCGCGACCGAAGGCTCGGCCGGCAGAAGGGCCGGGGCCGGCGTGAGCAGGAGCGCCAGGAACGCTAGCCATGTGTTGCGAGAAAAATGCATTGCGGGTTCTGCTGTGAAACGGAAAATAGACTCTAGTCGAAAGGTCTGGGAGCGTCAAGGCAGGGGGCAGGACAGAAAAAATGAGTGGCGCCCATGAAGGCGCCACTCATTCAAGCTAGCAGCTTAGAGATGTTACGGCCGCGGGGGCCGACCGCTTGGGCGACCGCCAGGCGGACCGGGACGCGAGCTGGGCGGGCCGCTGGCTCCCCGGCCGGACGTGCCGCCCCGCGCTCCGGCATCTGCCGGGCGACCTGCCTGCACGTCACCCGCGCGGTTGCGGGCTAGGGCTTCGGTGGCCGCCATATTGCCGTGGCGCGACTTTTCGATGGCGCGCTCGATGGCCGGCCGAGCCTGGTCAGGCACGCGCTCCAGAAGGCCTTCCAGCACGGCGGTGTGCTTGCTGGTGGCGGTATCCACGCGCTCCAGCACGCTCACGGCATCGTCCGGATTCACCTGGCCATTCTCAATCGCCCGATTGATCTCTTCCGTGTTGCGAGCAAGCTGCTCGGCCGCGCGGCCGAGGGTGGCGCTATCGCCGCGCCGCTCGGCGCGCTCGGCATGACGCAGCAGGGCTTCGTTTCTCTCAAGCGCCCGGCGCGTGCTTCGTTTGTTCAGGGATTCATCACCCAGGCTTACCTCGGCGTGCTTCAGCACAGCTTGTGTCGCGGTGTCGTGCCCGCGGCGGGAAACTTCGAGGGCGCGCTCAATGCCGCGGCAGCCCTGATGGGCTTCCGGCGTTCCGCATTGGAAGCGGGCAAAGATACCTTCCAGAACTGCCACATGCTTCAGCGTGGCCTGATCCACGCGCTCGGCGACGTCGAGCGCGTCCTCCTCGTCCACCCGGCCGCTCTCTACGCGTTGCTGTAGTGTGCGAGCCCGGGTGGCGAATTCGTTCAGGTTGCGTTCGACCGCGGCGTCGTCGCCTCGCTGCTGCGCCTTCTCAGCGGCCGTGAGCTGCTTGTCCTGTGCCCGGATGGACTTCTGCGCAGCCTTTTCGGTCAGAGGAAGCTCTTGGGCCACGGCCGAAACCGCCAGAGCGAACACGAGTGCGGTCGCCAGTACAAACCAACTCGTCCTTTTCATGCCTTGCTACCTCCCGCTGGAGTCTTGCGCTCGTCTTTCTAAGAACCACATCGTCGCACTCAGGTTGCTTGCCACTCAATGGTACGCAGGGGCTAGCAGTGCCGGGAGTACCAGAACCGTTCGGAGGAATCAGCCGCGCAGACTGCGCGCCGCCTCGGCGATGACGCGCATCTTGCCCACGGCTTCTTCCACGGTGCGGGTCTTGAGTCCGCAGTCGGGGTCGAGCCACACGGCCTCTTTCGGCAATACCTCGAGAGCCTGCTCGACGCGCTGGCGCACGGTTTCGACCGGCTCGACGATATGGGAGTGCGAGTCAGTGGCGCCGAAGCTGATGTCTTTGGTGAAGGGGTGCTTGCGGAAGAGCGCGAGCATATCAAGGCTGCTGTTTGACATTTCCAGGTCGAAGTTGTGCACCGGCATCTCGAGCATCTGCGGGTAGATGTGCTCGAAGGCGCCGTAGCAGGCATGGGTGATGAAGTAGGCCGGAAGATCGTAGGTCACAAAGTGCATCGCCTCGATGACAATGGGAAGCTCTTCGGGGCGGACGGAGAGGGCTGGCTCGTCAATCTGGATAATCTTGCAGCCGGCCGCGACCAGCGCCTCGACCTCCTTGCGGATGACCGCCGCCAGCGCCAGGCAGGTGCTCTTGCGGTCGGGATAGAATTCGTTGAACGACCAGTCCATCACCGTGTAGGGGCCGGTCAACATCCCTTTGACGGGTTTTTTCGTCAGCCCTTGCGCGAACTTCCACCAGGTGACGGTGATGGGCCGCTCCCATTTCACTTCGCCGGCAATCACCGGCTTGCGGTAGTAGCGGTTGCCGTAGCTGCGCACCAGCCCGCCGGTGTGGAAGCCGGGGAGGTTTTCGGCGAAGTAGGCCACCATATCCCCGCGGTACTGCTCGCCGTCCACGAGTACGTCCACGCCCAGTTCTTCCTGCTTCTCGATCCAGAAGGCGGTGGCCTTCTCTTCGAGCTGCTGGAGTTCGGCGGCGGTGATCTTGCCGCGGGCAAAGTCGCTGCGCGCGCGGGCGACGAAGTCGGGCTTGGGATAACTGCCGACCGCAGTGACGGGGAGCAGCGGCAATTCGATACCGAGTTGAGCGAGCTTGGCGCGGCTCATTTCGTCATCCCTTTGACGGCAGCGCGGATGGCGGCCATCCGTTCCAGTTTGGCAAAAGCGCGGTCGCGGGGCAAGTACTCCAGTCCGCAGGAAGGGTTCAGGTAGCAGAACTCGGCGTGCACGCGCGGGAGGATGCGATCGATCTGTTGCGCGATCCCTTTAATGTCTTCGAGCTTGGTGTTGCGGCCGTCAATCAAACCGATTCCCAGCGCTTTGCTGGGCCCCCCCATGACAATCTTGTTCACGAGCTTCGGGTTGTAGGTGAAGTCCAGCCCCAGAACATCAATGGGGAGTTTCTGCAGGCGCTCGTAGAGAGGGGAGGGGTCGCCAAAATAGACGTAGAGTGCCAGGCGCGCCCGGCCCTTGTGGCGGGCGAGGAATTCGATGGCACGGCTGAACATGGGGTAGTCGGTCGGATGTTTCAGGATAGCAGGCTCATCGAGTTGGATGAGTTCGGCACCCGCCGCTGCGAGGGCTTCCAGCTCCGGCGCCAGACACTCGGCATAGGCGTGCACCAGGGGCTTGAATTGCTTGTAGGGAGCGTGCTCGACCAGAGTGGCGCGCGCCAGCGTGTAGGGACCTGTCAGGACGGGTTTGACCGGCTTGGGTGAAACTGACTTCGCAAACGCAAACTCGGGAAGGATGATTCCCTCTCTCCGGCTCAGCGGCCCCTTGACCACGGGTTGGCGGAAATAGAAATTGGTGTCGAAGAAGCGCAGCAGGCCGTTGATCTCAATGCCGGCGAGCTTCCCGGCCAGATGGGAGATGGGGTCGTACCAGCGAATCTGGCCGTCGGTGACAAGGTCGAGTCCGGCGCGCACCTGGTCTTCGATGGCGGCGCGCACGCCGGCATCTTCGGCCGCCTCGAGGTCCTCGGCCGTCCTTTCGCCGCGCTCGCGGGCGGCAATCGTGCGGCGGACTTCCTGCTGCTCGGGCGTCTCGCCAATGCGCGGATAACTTCCCGTGTTCGTCAGCAGCAGTCTCATCTCAGCGATTCTATCCTACCAGGTCAACGGGAACGCGTTGCGGGATGAGTTTGGCGGTGTGGGCGCGGTCGAGCAGATGCTGGACAGCCTCGCGACCGGTCTCGCCGCAGTCGAGCGTCCACTGATTCACATACATTCCGACGAACTTGTCGCCCAGCTCGCGGTGCATTCCGCGGCCAAACTGGAGGGCGTAGTCGAGGGCCTCCTGGCGATGGTCGAGAGCGTAACGAATGCTGGCCGCCAGAATCCGCGCGATGCGATTGACGAGGTCGAGCGGCAGATCGCGCCGCACCGCGTTACCGCCGAGCGGCACCGGCAAGCCGGTCTGCTCTTTCCACCAGGCGCCCAGGTCGGCTACGGCGTGGAGGCCGGCACCGCCATAGGTCAGTTGCCCCTCGTGAATCAGCAGGCCGACGTCCACCTCTCCTGCTCGCACTGCCTCGGGGATGCGATCGAAAGGGAACGCGACGGTCTCCACTCCGGGAGCATAAAGTTGAAGCAGCAGATTGGCGGTGGTCAGCTTGCCCGGGATGGCGACGCAGCGGCCGCGAATATCGCGCAGCGGTTCACGCGCGACCAGCAGGGGGCCATAGCCATCGCCAAAGCTCGAGCCGCAGCGCAGCAGCCGGTAGCGGTCGGCGAGATAGGCATAGGCGTGGAAGGAGATGGCGGTAACGTCGTAGGCGGACTGGAGCGCTTTCTCGTTCAGCGTCTGAATGTCCGCGAGCACATGCTGGAAGCGGAGGCCGGCGGTGTCGAGCCCGGTCTTTTCCGGATGCGCCAGGGCGTAGAACATGAAGGCATCGTCGGCGTCCGGGCTGTGGGCGAGCGTGAGGGTGCGCGTGGCGGCGGCCATCGTCAAGGGACGTCCACCTCGGTCATGATGTCGTCCCAGTGGCGGGCGGTGATTTCCCAGCGGCGCTGCTCGGCGTGGCGATGCGCGTCCCAGTCAGGGTAGAGGCGCCGCTC
>Ga0209172_10003788_pt1 | contig 22074 bp, 17 predicted proteins | sample LarsenN4metaG_FD_184113 | JGI IMG/M metagenome (GOLD analysis project Ga0209172, IMG submission 184113) | Hot spring sediment bacterial and archeal communities from British Columbia, Canada, to study Microbial Dark Matter (Phase II) - Larsen... ... | reverse complement strand
CCGGCGTGCCCTCGCCGACCCCGAGCACCGCCGCGTGCGAACGGTTCCGCGCCGTGGCTACATGCTGATCGCCGAGCCGCCGACCGCACCGATGACCGCCCCGGTAGCGGCAGCGCCCGATCCGGTGCCGGCCGGGCCGACTGCGCCGACGGCCGCGGTGCGGGGCTGGCCGGCCAGGCTGGGTCTCGTCGTCCTGGTGGCCGCCGTCGCCGTCGCCGCCTGGGCCGCCACGGCCGCCTGGCAGCAGGAGGCGGTGCCGCTGCGCTCGCTGGCGCTGATGCCGTTCGAGAGCGAGGTCGGCACCGATACGTGGTTCGTCGACGGCGTCGCCAACGACCTCGGGACCACGCTCGCCGGCTGGAAGGACATCCGGCTGGTCGGCCGCGGCTCGACGGCGCGCTACCGCGGTACGGACGCGGATCCGCGCGTCGTCGGCCGCGAGCTCGGCGTGCGGCACCTGCTGATCGGCCGCGCCCGGCGCGAAGGCGACCAGATGCGCCTGTCGGTCTCGCTGATCGAGGCGCACTCGGGCCGCGTCGTGTGGGCCGACCGGCGCGACGTCCCGCGTGCCGAACTGGGCGCGTGGGTCGGAGACATCGCCGGCAGCCTCGCGCGCACGTTGACGGTCGAATACGGCGACGCGATCGCCGCCGAGCTGCGCACGCTGGCGCCGCACCAGGTGGGCGCCGACGACCTGGCCCTGCAAGGCATGGCCGAGCTGCTGCGCAGCGTGGCGCGCGAGAACTGGGAACGCTCCAGCCGGTCCTTCGAGTCGGGCTTGGCGCTCGATCCGGACTGCATCCGCTGCCTCGGCGGCCTGGCGCTGGCCCAGGCCGGGCTCGTGCTCTGGGAGTGGACGGACGACCGCGCAACGGCGCTCGCGAAGGCCGAACGGGCGCTGGCGCGACTGCGGCAGATCGCGCCGCAGCGGCAGCTCACCCATCTGGTGGAGTGGAATCTCGCCTTCGTCGGACACGACTGGGGCGGCACGATGGCGATCGCCGACCGGCTTGCCGAGCACTACCCGAACGACCCGACGTCGCACCATTACCGCTGCGCGTCGCTGCTGCGGCTGGGCCGCTTCGAAGAGAGCATCGCCGCCTGCGAGCGTGCGCAGCGGATCAGCCCGCGCGATTCGCGCGTCTCGGTCTGGCAGGGGCTGATCGGGTTCAACCAGTTCCTGCTCGGCCGCCCCGTGCTGGCCGAACAGGCCGCGCGGGCATCGGTGCTGGCGAACCCGCGCGTGCCCTTCTACAGCGCCGTGCTGGCCGCGGCCCTGGCCGAGCTGGGCCGGCGCGACCAGGCCGTCGCGGTGCTGCGCGACGCCGCGGCGCGCCATCCGGACTTCCGCGCCTCGCGCATCGCCGGCTACTGGGCCTCGGAGGACCCGCGCTTCCTGGCCGGGCGCGACCGCATCGCGGCGCTGGCGGTCGAACTGGGCCTGCCGCCGTAGGCGCGTGGCCGGGCGGCCTTGCGCGATACTGCTCGCCGCCTCTCTCGCCCTTTGCTTCATGAAGCCGTTGACCCCTGTCGGCCCCGCTGCGCGCATCGCGCTCGGGGTGGCCTTCTTCGTCGTCTTCTTCGCGGTCTGGAGCCTGGCCACCTTCGGCGGCCTGGTCAGCAAGACCTTCCTCGCCGACCCGCTGGCGATGCTGAGGAGCGGCTGGGTGCTGCTCACCCAGATGGGCTTTGCCGAGGACATCGGCATGACCGTGTTCCGCGTCGTCGGCGGCTTCCTGATCGCGGCGGTGCTCGCGCTGCCGCTCGGCGTGGCGATGGGCGCCTACAAGCCGGTCGAGGCCTTCTTCGAGCCCTTCGTCAGCTTCGCGCGCTACCTGCCGGCGAGCGCCTTCATCCCGCTGCTCATCCTGTGGGCCGGCATCGGCGAGGCGCAGAAGCTGGCGGTCATCTTCATCGGCAGCTTCTTCTCGCTGGTGCTGATGATCAGCGTGGCGGTGGGCAACACGCGGCGCGATCTGGTCGAGGCCGCCTACACCCTGGGCAGCAGCGACGCCAGCCTCGTCAAGCGCGTGCTGGTGCCGGGCGCGGCGCCCGAGATCGCCGAGATCCTGCGCACCGTGCTCGGCTGGGCCTGGACCTACGTCATCGTCGCCGAGCTGATCGGCGCCTCCAGCGGCATCGGTCACATGATCACCGACAGCCAGGCGCTGCTGGCCACCGACCAGATCATCTTCGGCATCATCGTCATCGGGGTCATCGGGCTGGTCAGCGACCTGCTGTTCAAGTGGGCCAACCAGAGGCTGTTCCCGTGGGCACAGCTCGGGCGTTAGCGAGGTCAGGCAGACGATGAACGGCATCCTCTCGGTGCGCGGCGTCGAGCGCCGCTTCGACAAGACACTCGCGCTGCAGGCCACCGACCTCGAGGTGGCCGAGAACGACTTCATCACCATCCTGGGGCCCAGCGGCTGCGGCAAGAGCACCCTGCTGCGCATCGTCGCCGGGCTCGACCACCAGACCGCCGGCGAGGTGCTGCTCGACGGCCGGCGCATCGAGGGCCCGGGCGCCGACCGCGGCATGGTGTTCCAGAGCTACACGCTGTTCCCCTGGCTCACGGTGCTGGACAACGTCTGTTTCGGCCTGCGCGAGCGCGGCCTGCCGCGCGATCGGCAGCTCGAGGTGGCGCAGGGCTTCATCGCCCAGGTCGGGCTCACGGGCTTCGAGAAGCACTACCCCAAGCAGCTCTCGGGCGGCATGCAGCAGCGCACGGCGATCGCGCGCGCGCTCGCCAACAGCCCGCGCATGCTGCTGATGGACGAGCCCTTCGGCGCGCTCGACCACCAGACGCGCGAGCTGATGCAGGAGCTGCTGCTCGGCATCTGGGAGCAGCAGAAGAAGACGGTGCTGTTCGTCACCCACGACATCGACGAGGCCGTCTTCATGGGCAGCCGCGTCGTCGTGATGAGCGCGCGGCCCGGGCGCATCAAGCTCGACCGCGAGGTGCCGCTCGCGCACCCGCGCCACTACTCGGTGAAGACCTCGCGCGAGTTCGCCGAGCTGAAGGCCGAGCTGACCGAGCAGGTGCGCGTCGAGGTGCGGGCGGCGGCCGCCGCCGCGGCCAACGCGCAGCCGGCGTGAGGCGGGCGCGTCAGCGGCGCGCCGGGTCGTCGAGCCACGCCAGCGTGAGCGCGCAGCGCTCGCCGGCGTGGAACTGCCCGAGCAGCGCACCGAACAGCGGCTCGCCGGGTGTCGCGCGTTCGAACAGCGTGAGGCAGGAGCGCAGCTTGAGCGCATCCACCGGGCCGAAGATCTCGACGGCGCTCTTCGTGCGATGCCGCGCGAGCAGTGCGCCGCATTCGACGAGGCGCGCGCCGAGCACCGGATGCGCCGCGTAGGCGCGCGCTTCGTCGAGCGAGCCGATACCGTAGCGCTGCGCCGTGCCGCTGCGCCCGAGGCAACGCAGCTGCGGGAAGGCGAACCACATCCAGTGGCTCGTCTTGGCACCCGCCGCGAGCTCGGCGCGCACGGCGTCGATCACGCCGGCCTGCGCGGCGACGAAGCGCGCCAGGTCGAAGGGGTCGTCGCCGGCGTCGCCCGGGTTCACGCCGGCGCGCTCTGGTCCTCGTACGCGCTCATCGGCACGCAGCTGCAGAACAGGTTGCGGTCGCCGTAGACGTTGTCGACGCGGCCGACCGGGCTCCAGTACTTGCTGCGGCGCAGGCTCTTCACCGGGTAGGCGGCCTCCTCGCGCGTGTACGGGTGCTTCCAGTCCGCCGCGAGCAGCGACTCGGCGGTGTGCGGTGCGTTCTTCAGCGGGTTGTCGTCCTGCGGCCACTCGCCGCGCTCGATGCGCGCGATCTCGCCGCGGATGGCGATCATCGCGTCGCAGAAGCGGTCGAGTTCGACCAGCGGCTCGCTCTCGGTGGGCTCGACCATCAGCGTGCCGGCCACCGGGAAGGACAGCGTCGGCGCGTGGAAACCGTAGTCGATGAGGCGCTTGGCCACGTCCTCGGCGCTGACGCCGCTGGTCTTCTGCAGCGCACGCAGGTCGAGGATGCACTCGTGCGCCACGCCGCCGCCGCGGATGCCGGCGTGGCCGCCGCTGTAGAGCACCGGGAAGTGCTCCGCCAGGCGCGCTGCCACGTAGTTGGCCGACAGGATGGCGACTTCGGTTGCCGCACGCAGCCCGTCGGCGCCCATCATGCGGCAGTACATCCAGCTGATCGGCAGCACGCCGGCGTTGCCGAGCGGCGCCGCGCTGACCGCGCCCACGCTGTGCTCGCCGCCGATGCCGGCGGTGCGGTGCCCGGGCAGGAAGGGCACGAGGTCGGCCACCACCGCCACCGGCCCGACGCCGGGGCCGCCGCCGCCGTGCGGGATGCAGAAGGTCTTGTGCAGGTTGAGGTGGCTCACGTCGCCGCCGAACTCGCCCGGCGCCGCCACGCCGACCAGCGCGTTCATGTTCGCGCCGTCCACGTAGACGCGGCCGCCGTGCGCGTGCACGATCTCGCACAGCTCCTTGACGCGCACCTCGAACACGCCGTGCGTGCTCGGGTAGGTGATCATCACCGCGGCCAGGTTCTTCGAGTGCTGCTCGCACTTGGCCTTCAGGTCGTCCATGTCGACGTTGCCCATCGCGTCGCACTTCACGACGACCACCTGCATGCCGACCATCTGTGCGCTGGCCGGGTTGGTGCCGTGCGCGCTCTCGGGGATCAGGCAGATCTTGCGGTGGCCTTCGCCGCGCGAGCGGTGCCAGGCCTCGATGACGAGCAGCCCCGCGTACTCGCCCTGCGAGCCGGCGTTGGGCTGCAGGCTCACGCCGGCGTAGCCGGTGGCCTGCGCGAGCCAGGCGCACAGCTGCTCGTCGAGCGCCCGGTAGCCGGCCAGCTGGTCGGCCGGCGCGAAGGGGTGCACCTGGCCGAACTCGGGCCAGGTCACGGGGATCATCTCGCTCGTGGCGTTGAGCTTCATCGTGCACGAGCCGAGCGGGATCATGCTGCGGTCGAGCGCGAGGTCCTTGTCGGAGAGGCTGCGGATGTAGCGCAGCATCTCGGTCTCGCTGTGGTGGCTGTTGAACACCGGGTGCGTGAGGAAGGCGCTGGTGCGGCGCAGCGCCTCGGGGATCAGCGGCTCGATGCCCTTCTCGTAGGCCGCGAAGTCGGGCAGCGCGGCGCCCTTCGGCGCGAACACGCGCCACAGGGCCACGATGTCGTCGCGCGTGGTCGTCTCGTCGAGCGTGATGCCGACGTAGGCGTCGCCCCACTCGCGGTAGCGGCGCAGGTTCATGCCCTGGGCCAGCGCCGCGGCCACGAACTCGCCGCTGCGCGCGCTGGTCGCCAGCGTCAGCGTGTCGAAGGCGCCGCTGTCGGTGCGCGTCTGCACGCCGAGCTGCTCGAGCCCGGCGGCGAGGATGGCGGTGTAGCTCGCGATGCGCTGGGCGATGCGCTTGAGCCCCGCCGGCCCGTGGTACACGGCGTACATGCTGGCGATCACCGCCAGCAGCACCTGCGCCGTGCAGATGTTGCTCGTGGCCTTCTCGCGCCGGATGTGCTGCTCGCGCGTCTGCAGCGAGAGGCGATAGGCCGGGTGGCCGTGCACGTCGACGCTCACGCCGACCAGGCGGCCGGGCAGGTTGCGCTTCCACTCGTCGCGGCAGGCCATGAAGGCGGCGTGCGGGCCGCCGCAGGCCATCGGCACGCCGAAGCGCTGGCTGGTGCCGACCACCACGTCGGCGCCCCATTCGCCGGGCGGCACCAGCAGCGTCAGCGCCAGCAGGTCGGCGCAGACGATGAAGGCGGCGTCGCGCGCGTGCACGCGCTGCACGTCGGCGCGCACGTCGTGGATCGAGCCGCTGGTGGTGGGGTAGCCGATCAGGACGGCGAAGTAGTCGCCGCCGGCGATCAGCGCGTCCCATTCCTCGGCGGAGTTGGCCAGCGCCACATTCAGCCCGAGCGGCGCCGCCCGCGTGAGCACCACCTCGATGGTCTGCGGATGGCAGTCGCCGGCCACCACGATGGTGTCGCTGCGGCTCTTCACGCTGCGCTTGGCCAGCGTCATCGCCTCGGCGGCGGCGGTGGCCTCGTCGAGCATCGAGGCGTTGGCGATGGCCATGCCGGTCAGATCGCAGACCATGGTCTGGAAGTTGACCAGCGCCTCCATGCGGCCCTGCGAGATCTCGGCCTGGTAGGGCGTGTAGGCGGTGTACCAGGCCGGGTTCTCGAGGATGTTGCGCAGGATGACACCCGGCGTGTGCGTGCCGTGGTAGCCCTGGCCGATGAAGCTCTTGAGCACCTTGTTCCGCGACGCCAGCGCCTTCAGCTCGGCCAGCGCCTGCGCTTCGGTGACGGGAGGGGGCAGGCTCATCGGCTTGCTGCGCGCGATGGCGCGCGGCACCACCGTCTCGATGAGCGCGCGGCGCGAGGCCGCGCCGATCACCGACAGCATGTGCTGCTCGTCGTTTTCCCAGGGCCCGATGTGGCGGGCGGCGAATTCGCTCGCGTTCTCGAGTTCGCCGAGCGGCTTGAGTGCGGACATCAACATGGTGCAGTCGTCCCTTCGCCCCGTGCGTCGGGGCGTGCAGGCAGGGCAGTTGGAATCAGGGAGGGGTCAGAGCGTCTTGAGCAGCTTGTCGTACGACGGCGGGTCCATCAGCTCGTCGAACTGCTCCATGTGCGTGACGTGGACCTTGAAGAACCAGCCGTGGCCCATCGGGTCGCGGTTGACGAGGGCGGGGTCGTTCTTCAGCGCTTCGTTGACCTCGACGACCTCGCCCTCCACGGGCATGAAGATGTCGGCGGCGGCCTTCACGCTCTCGACCACGCCCGCGACCTCGCCCTTCTTGTAGGTGCGGCCCACCTCGGGCAGCTCGACGAAGACCACGTCGCCCAGGGCGTCCTGCGCGTGGTGCGTGATGCCGACGACCGCGGCCTCGTGGTCCTCGATGTTGATCCATTCGTGGTCGGGCGTGAACATCGTCGTCATCGGCGCGTCTCCGGTTCGGTTCGGTCAGGGTCGGGAATCAACCGCGGTGGTAGCGGTGCGGGGTGAAGGGCATGGGCGTCACGCGCATCGGCAGGCGTTTGCCGCGCACCGTGGCGAAGACCTCGTGGTGCGGTGCGGCGTGGTCCAGCGGCAGGTAGGCCATCGCGATCGGCTGGTTCACGGTGGGCGAAAGGGTGCCGCTGGTGACCACGCCGAGCTTGCGGCCGTGGGCGTCGCTGATCTCGGTGCCTTCGCGCACCGGGATGCGCTCCAGGCCCACCAGGCCCACGCGCTTGCTCGGCGCGCCGCCGGTGAGCTGCTTTTCAACCGCCGCCGCGCCCAGGTAGCCGCCGGCTCGCGCGCCGCCCGGGCGGCGCACCTTCTGGATGGCCCAGGTGAGGCCGGCTTCCACCGGGCTCGTGCGGGCGTCGATGTCGTGGCCGTGCAGGCACAGGCCCGCTTCCAGGCGCAGCGTGTCGCGTGCGCCCAGGCCGGCCGGTTTCACCTCGGGCTGCACGAGCAGCCTCTTGGCCACCGCCACGGCGCCTTCGGCCGGCACCGAGATCTCGAAGCCGTCTTCGCCGGTGTAGCCCGAACGCGTGATGTGGCAGCGCCAGCCGGCGAGGTCGAACACGCCGGCGGTCATGAAGACGAGCGAGGACACCGCCGGGTTGACGCGCGCCAGCGCCTGCGCCGCGGTCGGGCCCTGCAGCGCGAGCAGCGCGCGCTCGGGCATCGGCTTGACCTCGCAGCGGTGGCCGAGGTGGATGCGCAGGTGCTCGACGTCGGCGGCCTTGTTGGCCGCGTTGACCACGAGGAACAGATCGCCGAAGCCGGTGTCGGCTGGCAGCTTGACGATCATGAAGTCGTCGATGATGCCGCCGCTGGCGTTCGTGAAGAAGGCGTAGCGCTGCTTGCCGACGCCGAGGTCGACCACGTCCACCGGCACCAGCGTCTCGAGCGCGGCCGCCGCGTCGGCGCCGACCAGGCGCAGCTGGCCCATGTGCGACACGTCGAACAGTGCGGCCGCCTCGCGGCAATGTTTGTGCTCGGCGATGACCCCGGTCGGGTACTGCACCGGCATGCTGTAGCCGGCAAAGGGCACCATGCGTGCGCCGAGCTTGAGATGCAGCTCGTGCAGCGGGGTCTGGAGCAGTTCGGACATGCGCTCGTCTCCTCTCTACCGGCCGACCGGCCGACCGGACAAGGACCACCCCGCCGCCGCGCACGCGTGCGGCGGTGAGGGCCCTCGCTGTCCGCTTTACCTGAGAGATTCGGCCCCACCGCATCGCCTGAACGACCGGCCGGCCTTGCCCCTTCGGTGGGGCGCGCGCTGGTGGCGCGGCGCCCTCTCTCCAGTGAGGAAGGAAGTCAGTCCTTTTGCCTGAGCGTTCGAATCCTCGCTTTCGCGAAGGGCCCTGCGCCTTCGGCGGCTCCCCGGGGAAGCGCTCTCCTGACGTGGCCAGTGTAGCAGCGCGGGCGGCGTGATCGGGCGGCGCGCCCGGCGGCATCATCGCGGCCATGAACGAATCCGCAGCTTCGATGTCGCGCCTGCTGCAGGCGCACCGCTCGATCCGCAAGTACGACGAAAGTCGACCGCTCGACCCGGCGCTCGTCGACCAGGTGCTCGCCGACGCGTTCCACGGCACCTCGTCGAGCGGCAACCTGAACCTGGTGAGCGTGATCCGCACGCGCGACCCCGAGCGCAAGAAGACGCTGTGCGCGCTGCACTTCGACCAGCCGATGGTGCTGCAGGCGCCGCTCGTGCTGACCTTCTGCGCCGACACGCACCGCACGCGGCGCTGGCTCGCGCAGCGCGGCGCGCGGCTGGGCTTTGCCGACCTGCTGAGCTGGCACGTGGCGACCATCGACGCCATCCTGGTCGCGCAGAGCGCCGCGCTCGGCTTCGAGAGCCATGGCCTGGGCATGTGCTACATGGGCACCACGCTGCACTCGATGCGCGAGATCGCCGACTTCCTGGAGTGCCCGCCGCACTGCCTGCCCGTCACCAGCATGGTGGTGGGCTGGCCGGCCGAGGCGCCGGCGCAGCGCGACCGCCTGCCCGCCGCGGCCTGGATCCACGACGAGCGCTACCGCGAGCCCAAGGCGGCCGACATCGAGCGCGACTACGCCGATCGCGACCGGCTCGGCATCGAGCGGTACATGGCGGCCGGCCCCGAAATGGCGCGCCGCTGGCAGGAGCACGGCATCAGCTCGCTGGCCCAGTTCTACACGAGCAAGATCAAGTACGACCCGGACGTGTTCCGGCGCGACTCGGACCGCCTGCGCGCGTTGATGGAGCAGCGCGGTTTCATGCCCTGATGGTCCTGAGGGCCCCGCTCGCGGCGAGCGCCGCGCGCAGGCGGCGCAGCGCCGAATCGGGCGTCGTCAGCACCGGCAGCGCGGTGCGTGCGGCCACGCAGGGCGCGGCGCGCGCGAGGCTGAACTGGGCGAGCGCGATCAGCGCGCAGCCCTCGGCCGCGAGCCGCTCGGCGGCGCGCGCTGCGGCCTCGTCGTGCGCGCCAGCGTCCCCCGCCTGCAAGGCCTGGAGCGCGCCTTCGGCCAGCGCGGTGACGAGCGGCGTGCCGGGCGGGAACTCGGCGGGCATCGAGGCCAGCGTGGGCGCGAAGCTCGCCACGAGGCCGATCGGCCGGCCGCCGGCGCGGGCCACCGCCTCGTCGATCATCGCTTCGTTGGGCTTGAGAACGGGCCGTGGCGCGAGGCGCCGCTTGACCTCGTCGATGCACGGCCCGAAGGCCGAGCAGGTGAAGAGGATCGCCTCGGCGCCCTGCGCCACGGCGTAGTCGGCCAGGGCGACGAAGCGGCGCGTCATCGCGGCGTCGAGCGAACCGTTGCGCGCCAGGTCGGCCGACAGGCTGTCGTCGAGCAGGTTCATGCGCAGCGCCGCGGGCCAGTCGCGCTCGAAGGCGGCGTTGATCGGCGCCATCGAGGCCTCGAGGGCGTGGACGAGCGCGATGCGCGTCATCGCTTCATGGCCCACAGCATCAGCGCCTCATCCGCCGGCCCTGCGTGAACCAGACCAGCGCGGCGAGCAGCAGGGCGGGCGCGTAGAACCAGTGCGCGTTCGGGCGCCCGGTGGGCAGCTTGAGCGTCTTGACCTCCCAGCCCTGCTCGAAGCCGGCCTTCTTGGCGCGGCTGCCGAACTTGACCTGCGCGATCTGCACCTGCTCGCCCAGCTGCACCACGGTGAGGCCGGCGTCGACCAGGCGCCGGCGTCCGTCGGCGCCCTCGGGCTTGGTGCCGAGCGGCACCGCCACGGTCTTGGTGACCGCCTCGCCCTCGATGGTGGTGCCGCTGATCACCATCACGAGCCGCTCGCCGGCGTCGGCGTCGCGCGCGGCGTCGAACAGGCGCGCGGCCGGCGCGTCGCGGTACTCGGGTGCGAGCTGGTCCATGAAGTAGTCCGGGCGGAACAGCAGCGCCACCGCCACCACGAGCAGCGCGAACTCCCACCAGACGAGGCGGATGCGCAGCCAGTTCATCGTGAGCGCCGCGAACAGCAGCATCGCCAGCGTGCTGGCCAGCACGACGAGCGTGAGGTCGAACCACGAGTTCACGTCGATCAGCAGCAGCGCCGGGTTGAAGATCCAGATGAAGGGCAGGATCACCGTGCGCAGCGCGTACAGGCTGCCCTGGATGCCGGTGGCGATGGCGTCCTCGCCCGAGATCGCCGCCGCGGCGAAGGTGGCCAGGCCCACCGGCGGCGTGATGTCGCCCATGATCCCGTAGTAGAAGACGAACAGGTGCACCGCGATCAGCGGGATGATGAGGCCGCTCTGCGCGCCGAGCTCCACCACCACCGGCGCCATCAGCGTGGCCACCAGCACGTAGTTGGCGGTGGTCGGCACGCCCAGGCCGAGCACCAGGCAGACGAAGGCGATGAACAGCAGCATCACCATCACGTTGCCCTGGCTGACGAACTCGACGAACTCGGTCATGCGCAGGCCGAGGCCCGTGAGCGTGATGCCGCCGACGATGATGCCGGCGGTGGCGGTGGCCACGCCGATGCTGATCATGTTGCGCGAGCCGTCGACCAGGCCGCCGATGACGTCGCGCGCGCCCTGCATCCAGCCGTCGCCCACCGGCTGGCGGCGCAGCGCGCGGATCAGCGGGCGCTGCGTCAGCATCAGCGCGAGCAGCACGGCGATGGCCCAGAACGCCGACAGCGCCGGCGACAGCTCCTCGACCATCAGGCACCAGATCAGCGTGCCGATCGGCATCAGGAAGTGCAGCCCGGCGCGCACGGTGGGCCAGGTGTCGAGCGGGCGCGGGTCGTCGATGTCGATGTCCTCGGGCAGGTCGTCGCTGCGCGCCGCCTGCTGGATGCTGACGACGTACAGCACCAGCACCACCGCGCCGATCGCCCACGGCGCCGCGGCGCCCAGCGTGGCCTTCAGCGCCGCGAACAGGTAGTACAGCAGCGCGACCACGATCACCGAGCCCGACAGCCCGAGGCCCAGGCGCAGCAGCGTGGTCGACCACGGCCGCGGCGCGCGGTTGACGATCGGCTGCATGCCGAGCTTGAGCGCCTCGAGGTGCACGATGTAGAGCAGGCCGATGTACGACAGCGTGGCCGGCAGGATGGCGTGCTTGACGATCTCGGCGTAGCTGATGCCGACGTACTCCACCATCAGGAAGGCCGCCGCGCCCATCACCGGCGGCATGATCTGGCCGTTCACCGAGCTCATCGTCTCGATGGCGCCGGCCTTCACGCCGCCGTAGCCGGCCTTCTTCATCAGCGGGATCGTGAAGATGCCGCCCGAGACCACGTTGCTCACCGAGCTGCCGCTGATCATGCCGTTGAGCGCGCTGGACACCACCGCCACCTTGGCCGGCCCGCCGCGCAGGTGGCCGAGCGCGGCGAAGCTCACCTGCATCATGTAGTTGCCGCCGCCGGCGCGGTCGAGCAGGGTGCCGAACAGCACGTAGACGAAGATCGCGCCGGTGCTCACGCCGAGTGCGATGCCGTAGACGCCCTCGGTGGTGAGCCACAGGTGCGAGATCAGCCGGTTGAGCGAGGCGCCCTTGTGCTGCAGCACCTCGGGCATCCAGGGCCCGAGCATCGCGTAGGCGATGAAGAGCATCGCGAGCACGGCCATTGGCCAGCCCACGGCGCGCCGCGTCGCCTCGAGCAGCAGCACGAGGCCGATGCTGGCGACCACGATGTCGATCAGGATCGGCTGGCCCGGCCGCGTGGCGAGCGCGTCGTAGAAGAGCAGCAGGTAGGCACCGGCGAAGGACCCGGCCAGGGCGAGCACGATGTCGACCACGGGAACGCGGTCCCGCGGCGAGCGCCTGGAAGCCGGCCAGGCCATGAAGGCCAGGAAGAGCGCGAAGCCCAGGTGCAGCGCGCGCGCCTCGGTGTCGTTGAGGATGCCCCAGCCGAAGGTGAAGGGCAGCGGCGAGGCGTACCAGAGCTGGAACGCCGCCCAGGCCAGCGAGACGCCGAAGATCACCCGCCCCGCGAGGCCGCGCGCTTGGCGCGCGCCGGTGTCGGTTTCGGCGACGAGGGCCTGCAGCGCCTCGGGCGCCTTCTCGATGTCGGTGGCCACGGGTTCCTCCGCCGGCGCACCTGCCGTCCCGGCGGACGCGGTTGCCGTTGACGATTCTTACAGAAGGTGGCGGGCCCGCTCCGAGGGGCGACCTACACTGGTGCGTTCACCTTCGACGTCAGCTCTCCATGCCCGCATCGTCCCTGTCCTGGGCCTGGCGCCATCTCGCCGCCTGCCTGCTGCTCGCACTGGCCTTGCCCGCGGCGGCGCAGCGCACCCTCAACCTGATGCCAGGGCAGAGTTTCGAGGCGGCGGTCGAGTCGCTGCTGCCGGGCGACACGCTGATCGTGAACGCCGGCACCTACTCCGACACCGGGCGCATCAGCATCGGCGTGAAGGGCACGGCGAACCTTCCGGTGCTGATCCGCGCCGCCGACGGGGCGCGCCCGGTCATCACGCGGCCGGCCGGCGCCGCGGTGCAGAACACCATCAACATCGAAGGCGCCACCTACCTGACGATCCGTGGCCTGGAGATCACGGGCAACGGCGGTGACGGCATCAATATGAGCGGCGGGCCGTCGTTCATCACGCTCGAGGACCTGGTGATCCACGACGTGGACGTCGGCATCAACTTCCGCAGCTCGATGAACAACATCACGGTGCGGCGCAACCACATCTACCGCACCGGCATCGACGGCGGCACCGGCGAGGGCATGTACGTGGGCTGCAACGACGCCACCTGCATCGTGCGCGACTCGCTGATCGAGGGCAACTGGATCCACGACACGCTGCCGGGCACGACGCAGGGCGACGGCATCGAGGTCAAGGTTGGCTCGCACTCGAACATCCTGCGCGACAACGTCATCTACAACATGGCGTACCCGGGCATCTTCGTCTACGGCACCGGCGCGAACCCGCCCAACCTGGTCGAAGGCAACGTCATCTGGAACTGCCTCGAGGGCATCTACGCGGTGGCCGACGCGATCGTGCGCAACAACATCGTGATCGGCAGCGGCACCGGGCTGTCGCTCACCAGCCACGTGCAGGTGGCGCAGATGAAGAACGTGACCGCGGTGAACAACACGCTGATCGACAACAACGACGGTGTGTTTCTGCGCTGGGGCAGCAACGTGTCGAACATGCTGCTCGCCAACAATGCCGTGTACTCGCCGGGCAAGACGGCCCTCAACACCGGCAGCATCGGCGCCGGGGCCACGATCCGCGCCAACCACCTGCACAGCGGCGCCGCCGGCATCGACGGCACGCGCTTCATCGACGGCGGCACGCTGGCCGCCACCTTCGTCGACCCGGCCAACCGCGACTACTGGCCGCGTGCGGGCTCGTCGCTGATCGGCCGCGCCTCGGCGTCCGACACGCCGGCCAACGACTTCAACCGCGCCACGCGCACCGCGTCCTTCGACGTGGGCGCCTACGAGACCGATGGCCAGGCGGCCAACCCCGGCTGGCGCATCGCCGCAGGCTTCAAGGGCGTGAGCGCGGCGCCGCCGCCGCCGGACACCACGCCGCCGAGCGTGACGATCACCGCGCCGGCCGCGGGCGCGGTCTCGGCCTCGGTGACCGTGAGCGCCACCGCGGCCGACAACGTGGGCGTGGCCGGCGTGCAGTTCCGCCTGAACGGTGCCAACCTCGGCAGCGAGGACACGAACGCGCCGTACTCGACCACCTGGAACACCACCTCGGTGGCCAACGGCACCTACACGCTCACCGCCGTGGCGCGCGACGCTGCCGGCAACACGACCACCTCGGCAACAGTGACGGTGACGGTGTCGAATACGGCGCCGCCGCCTCCCGACACCACGCCGCCGACGGTGTCGATCACCGCGCCGGCATCGGGCACGGCGTCCGGCCAGATCACGATCAGCGCCAGCGCCAACGACAACGTGGGCGTGGCCGGCGTGCGGTTCAGGGTCAACGGCGCCGACGTCGGCGGCGAAGACACCAGCGCGCCCTACGCCGTCGTGTGGGACACCGCGACGGTGGCCAACGGCAACCACACGCTCACCGCCGTGGCGCGCGACGCGGCCGGCAACACGACCACCTCGGCGGCGGTGACGGTCACGGTGTCCAACTCGGCGAGCAACCCGCCGCCCCAGCCCGGTCCGCCCGCTGGTGACAGCGGCGACGGCGGTGGCGGCGGTGGCGGCGGTGGCGGCGGCTGCACGATCGGCCGCACCGATGCCGTCGACCCGCTCTTGCCGTTGGCCGCGCTGCTCTCGGCGGGGGTGCTCGTGTTCAGGCGGCGCGCCACGCCGTCGCGCCCCACGCGCTCATCGCATACAGCGCGAGATTGAAGTAGGCGTGCAGCGCCACCGGCACCCAGAGCCGGCCGCCGCTGCGCTCCAGGCTCGCGCCGAGCAGCAGGGATACCGGGAGCAGCGCCAGCGCCGCCGCCGGCGCCTTGCTCCACAGGTGTGCCGCGACGAACAGCAGGCTCGTGACCAGGTTGGCGGCGCTCAGGCCGCACCAGGGTCCGTGCCGCGCGAGGGCGCTCCAGCGCGCCAGGGCGGGTTGCACGCCGCCGCGGAAGACGATCTCCTCGAACACCGACCACGCGAGCAGCAGCGCGAGGTCGCGCGGCCACGCGGCACCGACGGGGATCGTGAATCCGCCCGCTGCCGCCAGCGCCGCCACGGGCGGCGTGCCGGGCACGACCAGCCACCAGGCGGCGGCCGGCCAGCGCGGCGGCGCGGCCGGCCGGGCCGGCGGGCCTACTTGATCCAGCCCTTCTCCTTGTAGTACCGCACCGCGCCCTCGTGCAGCGGCGCCGACAGCCCGTCCTTGATCATGTTCTCGGGCTTCAGGTTGGCCAGCGCCGGGTGCAGGCGCTTGAACTCGTCGAAGTTGTCGAACACCGCCTTGACCACCTGGTACACGGATTCGGCGGGCGCCTTGCTGCTGGTCACCACGGTGGCCAGCACGCCGTAGGTCTCGGTGGCCTGCGGGTTGTTGGGGTAGAGACCCGCGGGGATCACGGCCTTGGCGTAGAAGGGCTTCTCGGCAACCAGCTTGTCCACCGCCGGGCCGGTGAGCGGCACCAGCCTGGCGCCGCAGCTCGTGGTGGGATCCTGGATGTTGGCGCTCGGGTGGCCCACGGCGTAGTAGAAGCCGTCGATCTTGCCGTCGCACAGCGCCGGGCCGTGCTCGTCGGCCTTGAGCTCGGAGGCGAGCGAGAAGTCGCCGAGCTTCCAGCCCATCGCCGCGAGCATCTCCTCCATCGAGGCGCGCGTGCCCGAGCCCGGGTTGCCGACGTTGAAGCGCTTGCCCTTGAAGTCGGCGAAGGCCTTGATGTTCGCCTCCTTGCGCGCCACCACGGTGAAGGGCTCGGGGTGCACGCTGAACACGGCGCGCAGGTCGCCCCAGGCGCCGCCGTCCTTGAACTGGCCCTGGCCCTTGGCGGCGTTGAACTGCACGTCGCTCTGCGCGAAGCCGAGGTCCAGCTCGCCGGCCTTGATGGTGTTGACGTTGAACACCGAGCCGCCGGTGCTTTCCACCGAGCAGCGGATGCCGTGCTTGGCGCGGTCCTTGTTGACGAGGCGGCAGATCGCGCCGCCGGCCGCGTAGTACACGCCGGTCACGCCGCCGGTGCCGATGGTGATGAACTTCTGCTGCGCGAAGGCCGAGGGCGCAGCGAAGGTGGCCGCGGCCAGCGCGGCGGCGAGGGTGAGGGGCAGTCGCATGCGGGAACTCCTGGTGAAGGCGATGAACGGGTCGTCAACGCGGCAGCACGTCTTCGATGGCGGCGGCCAGCTTGTCGGCGAGCTCTTCCAGTTGCGCGACTGTGCAGACGAAGGGCGGGGCCAGCAATACGTGGTCGCCCTGCTTGCCGTCCAGCGTGCCGCCCATGGGGTAGCAGAGCAGACCGCGCTGCATCGCCGCGGCCTTGATGCGCGCGTGCGTGCGCGCCTCGGGCGGCAGCGCGGCCTTCGTCGCGCGGTCGGCCACCAGCTCGATGCCGCGGAAGAGGCCCCGCCCGCGGATGTCGCCCACGTTCGGATGGCTGCCCAGCCGCTCGCGCAGCTGCGCGTCGAGCATCGCGCCGTCGCTGCGCACCTTGGGCAGCAGCGGGCGGATCTCGCGCTGCACGGCCAGCGCCGCCGCGCACGCCACCGGGTGGCCGAGGTAGGTGTGGCCATGCTGGAAGAAGCCGCTGCCCTCGCGCATCGCCTCGACGACGCGCCCGTGCACCAGCACCGCGCCGATCGGCTGGTAGCCCGCGCCCAGGCCCTTGGCGATGACCTCGATGTCGGGCTCCACGCCCTCCTGCTCGCAGGCGTGCAGGCTGCCGGTGCGGCCCATGCCGCACATCACCTCGTCCAGGATGAGCAGCACGCCGTGGCGGTCGCAGATCTCGCGGATGCGCTCGAAGTAGCCGGCCGGCGCCGGCACCGCGCCCAGCGTGGCGCCCACCACCGGCTCGGCGATGAAGGCGGCCACCGTCTCGGGGCCGAGGCGCTGGATCTCGGATTCGAGCTCGTCGGCCATGCGTTGCCCGTACTGCTTGGCGCTCTCGCCGGCCCGCCGGCCGCGGTATTCGTAGCACTCGCCGATGTGGCTCATCTCGACGAGCAGCGAGGGGAACTGCGCCCGCCGCCAGCGGTTGCCGCCGGCCGACAGCGCGCCCAGCGTGTTGCCGTGGTAGCTCTGCCAGCGCGCGACGATGCGGTTCTTCTGCGGACGGCCGCACTCGGCGTGGAACTGCACGGCCATCTTGAGCGCGGCCTCCACGCCTTCGCTGCCGCCGCTGACGAAGTAGACGAACTCGAGGCCGGCCGGCCCGTGCGCGATCAGGTCATCGGCCAGCGCCTCGGCCGGCTCGCTGGTCAGGAACGAGGTGTGCGCGTATTCGAGCTTGCCCACCTGCTCGCGCACCGCGGCGACGATGGCCGGGTGGCCATGGCCGAGGCAGGACACCGCGGCGCCGCCGCTGCCGTCGAGGTAGCGCCGGCCGTCGGCGTCGATCAGGTAGGGCCCGTCTCCGGCCACCGCGACGGGGTAGCGCTGCTGCAGATGGCGGTGGAAGACACGGGTCATGCGGCTAGTATGCCGGCATGGCCGCCGACGACATCAGCACCCTGCGCCGCATCCTGAAGGGCGCCCGCACCATCGCCGTGATGGGGCTGTCGGCCGAGTGGCACCGGCCGAGCTTCTTCGCGGCCAAGTACATGCAGGGCAAGGGCTATCGCATCGTGCCGGTGAACCCGCGCTACCCGGAGATCCTCGGGGAGAAGAGCTACGCGCGGCTCGAGGACATCCCGTTCCCGGTGGACATCGTCGACGTGTTCCGCAAGGAAGCCGACATGGTGCCGATCGCGAAGAGTGCGGTGGCCATCGGTGCGAAGTGCTTCTGGCAGCAGCTCGGGCTGAAGAACCTCGAGGCCGACGCCGTCGCGCGCGAGGCGGGGCTCGATGCGGTGATGGATCGCTGCGTGAAGATCGAGCACGCACGCCTGTTCGGCGGGCTGCACTGGGCGGGCGTCAACACGCGCGTGATCTCGGCGCGGCGCCCGGTGTAGCCGCAGCGCAGGAGCCCCGCATGGCCGACCGCCGCTTCCACCCCGAGACGCTGGCCATCCACGCCGGCCAGATCCCGGATGCCGCCACCGGCGCGCGTGCGCTGCCGATCTACCAGACCACGAGCTACGTCTTCGACAGCGCCGACCACGCGGCGAGCCTGTTCAACCTGCAGACCTTCGGCAACGTCTACTCGCGGCTGTCCAACCCCACGGTGGCGGCGCTGGAGGAGCGCGTGGCTGCGCTCGAGGGCGGGCGCGCCGCGGTGGCCAGCGCCTCGGGCATGGCGGCCGAGGCGATGGCGCTGATGACGATCCTGCAGTCCGGCGACCATGTCGTCGCTGCCGGCGCGCTGTACGGCGGCAGCGTGACGATGCTCTCGGTGAACCTGAAGAAGTTCGGCATCGAGACCAGCTTCGTCGATGCGACGAGGCCCGAGGCCTTCGCGGCCGCGATCCGCCCGAACACGCGCGCCGTGTTCGCCGAGACGCTCGGCAACCCGAGCCTCGTCGTGCTCGACATCGCCGCGGTGGCCGAGGTGGCGCACGCGCACGGCCTGCCGCTGATCGTGGACAACACGGTGCCCAGCCCGTTCCTGTGCAACCCGATCGCGCACGGTGCCGACATCGTCGTGCACAGCGCCACCAAGTACCTCGGCGGCCACGGCACCACGCTGGCGGGCGTGGTGGTGGAAAGCGGCAGGTTCCCTTGGGACAACGGCAAGTTCCCCGGCATGACCGAGCCGAGCCCCGGCTACCACGGCGTGAAGTTCTACGAGACCTTCGGCGACTTCGGCTTCACCATGCGCTGCCGCATGGAGACGCTGCGCGTCTACGGCGCCGCGCTCGCCGCCACCAGCGCCTGGCAGATCCTGCAGGGCGTGGAGACGCTGCCGCTGCGCATGGAGCGGCACTGCGCCAACGCGCTGGCGGTGGCGAAGTTCCTGCGCGACGACCCGCGCGTGAGCTTCGTCAACTACCCCGGCCTCGAAGACCACCCGCAGCATGCGCTGCTGGCGCGCCAGATGCGCGGCGCGTCGGGTCTGCTCGCGTTCGGCGTCAAGTCGGGCCCGGGTGGGGGTGAAGCCGCCGGCGTGCGCTTCATCGAGGCCGCGCAGTTCATGAGCCACCTCGTCAACATCGGCGACACGCGCACGCTGATCAGCCACCCGGCGAGCACCACGCACCGCCAGCTCGACGAGGCCCAGCAGCGCGCCGCGGGCGTGACGCCCGAGATGGTGCGCATCTCGGTCGGGCTGGAGCACATCGACGACATCCTCTGGGACATTGACCAGGCGCTCGCCAAGGCGAGCGCGTAGCGACCCGGCGCTCTCGCCCCGGCGAGCGCGCGAGCGGCCGTCGCGCTTTGGCCCGCGGCGCTGCGTGGCGCCGCCCGGCGCCCGCGTCAGGCGCGTTCGTCGCCGGCCAGCAGCGCGGCCACGGTCTCGGCGATGGGGTGGCCGGTGGCGTCTTCGTACCAGGGGAAGCCGGGGGAGGGGTTGACCTCGAAGCAGACCCAGTCTCCGGCTTCCGTGCGGCGCAGGTCGATGCCGGTGAAGACCAGACCCAGGCTGCGCGACAGCTTGACGAGCTGGCGGCCCAGGGAGCGAGGCAGCGCGTACTCGCGCAGCGCCGCCGGCGCGCCGCCTGCGGCGGCGGCGTAACGGTAGTCGGTGGCGGGCGACTTGGCGGCACAGGCGAAGCAGGTGCGGCCCACCACGTGCACGCGCACGTCCAGGCCGTCCACCCAGGCCTGGAGCTGCACCGGGCCGCTGCGCACGTCGGCCAGGCGTTCGAGGTCGGCGCGCGAGTCGGCGCTCAGCGCGCCGACGATGCTGCGCACGCCCGACAGCGACTTGTAGACCACGCGACCGTGCTCGCGCAGGAAGCGGCGCGCGGCAGCGGGGTCGGTGGTGAGCAGCGTGTCGGGCACGGCCAGCCCGGCGGCCTCGATCAGGCCGAGCTGGTAGGGCTTGCTGTGGTTGGAACGGCCGGCGCCCGGAGGATTGACCAAGCGCCCTGGCGGCAGCGGCAGCAGCGACAGCAGTGCGACCAGCGCCGCCGCGGCCGCCTGGTCGCCTGCGCTGCGCGCGGCACCCGGGCGCACGAAGGCCGCTTCGATGCGGGCCACGTCCAGGCGCGGCACGCCGGGCCATTGCAGCCAGCCGCTCACGCCGTCGCCGAAGCGCAACCCGTGGTCGAGCCGGCCGAGCGCCGCGCCGTCGATGTGGCCGCAAGGCGCGCCGCGCTCGGCCAGCGCATGCAGCACCCGCGCCACCGGAGGGTCGTGGCCGTCGCCCCAGACCAAGATCAACGCGGTGCCCCCAGCCAGGCGCCCAGCGCGGCCCGCGTGGCCGGCGCGGCGGGCCGCGTGAGCGCCAGGCCCTGGACGCGGCTGTGCGCGTCGAAGGCCACCGCGGCCCATGGCCAGGCGAGGGCCTCGACGAGGCGCAGGGCGATCGCGCGCTGGCGCGGCGAGCCGCCGTCGAGGACCTCGTTGTTCACCACCTCGACCCAGCGCTTCGGCGGCCTCGGCTCGGCCGGTGCGGCGCTGCGCGACGTGAAGGGCGCAAGCACGACGGCAGCGCGCCGCGCGGCCTGCGCCAGCCGTTCGGCGCGCAGCACCTCGTCGCCGTAGGCGCCGTCGATCAGCGGTTGCGCCCGCCGCGCGCGGGTGCGCGCCAGCAGCGCGCTGACGAAGGCGGTGGCCTCGGCCGCCATGTAGGCGCGGTCGTCGGGATGAACGCCTGCAAGTTCGCCGGCGAACACTGCCGAGCGGCGCACGAACACGCCGCTCACTTCGTCGTCGTCGACCACGCGCCCCTGCACCACCCAGCGGCGGGCCGCGTCTGCGCCGCCCAGCCGCCACACCCAGCCCGGGCTGAGCAGATCCTCGGCGCTGCACAAGGCGGCGGCAGGCCAGCACGCCAGCAGTTCGGCAGCCAGCGCGTCGTGCCGGCTGCCGATGATGACGATCACCGACGCCGCCTCCGCGCCGCCGCATCAGCGCTTCTTGCCACGCGCAGGCTTGCGGCTGCCATGGGTCGCGGCCTGCCCGGTCGCGCCACCGCCCTGGCGTCGCGCCTCCTCGGCCATGCCGTGCAGCTTGAGCCGGAACGCGTCGTTCTCCTTGGTGATGTGGACCTCCTTGCGCCCGTCGTTGTAAGCGCGCTTCATCTGGCCGATGCGCGCCTCCGCCGCGCTGATCTTGCGCGGCGGCGGCACGTCGATCTCGGGCTCGGGCAGCCCCACCTCGGGCCGCTCGGCGGGCTTGATGAAGGAGCGGGCGAGCTTCTGCACCTCGTCGAGTTGGCGCGCCATCGAGCGCTGGCCCTGCAGCCACTGCTCATGCTGCTGCCCGATGATCTGCAGGTCCTCGCGGATGAGCTTCTGGTCCACGATGTCGGGCACCCGCTTCTGCGCGATGTCGGCGATGCGCTTGTCGAGCTCGAAGATCTCGTTCTTCTCCTTGATCTCCACCTTCAACTCCTTCCACAGCTTGGGCGTCACGCACAGCTCGCGCGACGCCGACCGGATGCCGTTGGCGATCACGCGCAGACGGTAGCAGTCGTTGGGCACGCCGGCGGGCACGGTGAACTGGCAGCTGTGGATCACGGTGCCGGTCTGCAGACCCATCGTCGAGAAGTTGAACGTGCGGCAGTACCAGACCTGCGGCCCGGTCTTCGATTCGAGCCGCACGATCGGGTAGTTGGTGGCCTGTGTCGCGTCGTTGCCGTAGTAGACGCACTGGCTCAGGCCGTTGATCTGCCGGCCGCGCAGCGTGTAGGTGCGCCCGCGCCGCAGGCTCGCGCTCACGTCGGTGATGTTGGGGCGCCACATCGGGTCGGGCGCGTCGTCGGGCGTGTAGAGCTCGACGGTGGTCTTGCCGTGCGTGTACAGCACCTGCCCCGTGGGCAGCATGAGCATGCGGCCGAAGTAGGGCACGTCGCCTGCGTTCAGGCTGCCCGGGCTGCCCACCTGCGCGATGGTGTTGGCCGCCGGGTCGTACTCGAAGAAGTAGGTCGGCGTCTGGAAGCTGGCCGGAACGGTGATCGGCCCGGCCGAGAACAGCACGCGGCCGTTGGGCA
>Ga0209172_10003786_pt1 | contig 22090 bp, 17 predicted proteins | sample LarsenN4metaG_FD_184113 | JGI IMG/M metagenome (GOLD analysis project Ga0209172, IMG submission 184113) | Hot spring sediment bacterial and archeal communities from British Columbia, Canada, to study Microbial Dark Matter (Phase II) - Larsen... ... | reverse complement strand
CGTCCTTGACACCCTCTATCAAACCATTCATGTCGCCATGCGTGACTTGTTCCTTGCTCTGGGGGTGGCCGTATAAAATTGTTAAACTATCGACAATTTTTTGTCGATGTGAAAGCCTAAGTGCCTAAAGGGAAAATGCGAATTGTGAGATAACTCGAAAACAGGGGGGTGTTCAGAAGCCTGAGCACGCCACCGATAACGAATTGAGGCGAGGAGGCGAAATATTCTTCGCCTCCTCGCCTCACGCCTCATCGCGTCTTTATTTACGAGGAGAAACTAATGAAACGGTTAATGATGGTTGTCACACTGCTGGTTTCTGTGCTGCTAATTGGCTCGCCCGCACTGGCTTTTCAGAATGAGGAGAATGAACTGATCGGGAGCGTGTGGCTGTGGCAGCAAACCCAGGACAGCAGCGGCCAGGTTATCATCCCGCCAGACCCCAGCCGTTATACCCTTGAGTTTCTGGCCGACGGCACGGTAGCGGTGCAGGCCGACTGCAACCAGGGCAGCGGCAGTTACACGGTCAGCGCGAACACGATAGATATTGGTCAATTGATTACTACTTTGGCCGCCTGTCCCGCTGGCGCGCAAGACACGGAATTTCTACGCCAGTTGGACGAGGTTGTTTCCTATCTGTTCCAAAATGGAAATTTATATCTGGTGTTGCCGGTTGACTCCGGCTCCATGGAGTTTGTCCCGGCTGGGCAAGCGGGTGCAGCCGGTCAAGCGGCCAATGGCGAAGCTTACATCGTACAAGCCGAGGATTGGCTGAGCAAAATCGCCGAGAAGCAGTATGGCGACCCGCTGGCTTACCCGGCCATTATCGAGGCCACCAACGCCAAAGCCGCCGAGGACAGCAGCTTTGCCCTCATCAGCGACCCCAACGTGCTGGAAGCCGGCCAGAAGTTGTGGCTACCGGCCTCGAAATTTGTGGGTAGCTATAGGGTCAGTTTGCCGGCTGCTTCCAGTCCGGGGCGCGAAATCAGCCTGAAACTCAAGCTGGATAACAGCGCCGAACTAAGCACCGATTACCTGAACGGCGAAGCCCCGATTATTGAAACAGGCTCCTGGCAAGACAACGGCGACAACACAGCGACGCTCAGCTTAAGTGGCCGGGCCGATGGGGTAGTGTACGAAGCGCCGACGGTGGTCACTTTTCAACTGGCTGGCATGACCTTGACTGCCGTTGAATATGACGAAACCTTGTTTGGTTCCGAAGGGCTAACCCTGACCCGGCAGGAGAGCGCCGCGCCTCAAAGTCAGGCTGCGGTGGGGATATACAAATCGCTGCTGCCTGCCGCCTCCAGCCCCGGCATTGACAGTACCCTCTACCTCAGCTTTGACAACACCGTGCGCCTGGTGGAGGATTACCTCAACGGCGAGCCGGCCATCGTCGAAGTGGGCCATTGGCGGAGTGTAGACAGCCAGATTGAAGTCAGCCTCAGCGGACGGGAAGGCGGAACGGTCTACGATGCGCCTAATGTAGTCACCTTTACGTTGGCTGGCGACATTCTGGCAACTAGCTTGGACGAAGACAGTTACGGCTCAGCCGGGCGGAGATATATCCGCTTTGAGGCCCTGGCGACAGGTCAGCAGACAGTACCCTACAACCCGGCTGAAGCGGCCCAGTCCATGAGCCAGAACTTGACCGGGATTTACAAAGGCTTTTCTCCGGCCGCCTCTTGCTGCGGCCTGGATTGGACCCTGTTTTTGAATCCCGATAACAAGGTTAGTCTCAAAAGTGATTATCTCAACGGCGAAGCGCCGCTTGTCGAAGCCGGGACATGGGCAATAACGGATAACACGCTGAGCGTGACCCTCGCCGATGCCGAGTCGCCTTACACTTTCCAGGTAGCCGACGGTGTGCTGATTTCCAATGACTTCTCTATTTTTGGTCAGGCCCCGCTACGGCTGTATCGTTTTGATGTAGCGGCGCATAGTGCTGGCAGGTCCTTTGTGACTGGCACAGTTAGCTACTTGCAGCGAATTGCCTTGCCTCCGCAAGCCGGCATTACTGTGCAGTTGGTGGACGTATCCAGGGCGGATGCCCCTGCCGAAGTCATCTCAGAGCAGGTCATTGCGGCCAACGGGCAGCAGGTTCCCTTCGCCTTTACCTTGCCCTACAATCCTGGAGCGATTGACCCCAGCCATACCTATGCCATGCAAGCGCGTATCGAGGCTGATGGAAAATTGCTTTTCACCACTACCAGCGTCTATAATGTTATCACGCAAGGCAATCCAACCAATCTTGAGATTGTTTTGGAGAGTGTTGCCAATTAGGGTAGCAGGGTAGCAAGGTTGCAGGTTCGCAGGGCTTCCCTGTCTACTCTGTCTAATATTTTCAGGAGAAGCAGCGATGGGATTTATTAGCTGGATTATCTTTGGGGCGTTGGCCGGTTGGGTGGCCAGCCTGATTACCGGCCGCAACCAACAGATGGGCTGCCTGGCCAACATTATTGTCGGTGTGGTGGGGGCCTTTATCGGCGGGTTGCTAGTTGAACTATTTTCTGGACGGGATTTTGGCTTCGGCTGGAATTGGACCAGTTTCGGCGTGGCGGTTTTGGGCGCGGTGCTGCTGTTAGCCATCACCGGCTTTTGGCAAGGCCGGAGACGTTGAGAAATGAGAATTAAACTGGGGAGATTGGAGATTGGAGATTCTTAATCTGAATCTCCAATCTCTAATCTCCTGAGTTGCCTGTCAGCTTAGCCACCGCCCGATAAGCAGTCCGGCGGAAAATAACAGACCGTAAACCAATTCCAGGCGGGCGGTTCCGGCCAGGGCCTGGTTGAGAACGCGGCCCTGGCTGTGCCAGACCAGGCGCAGCAGCGGGCGAACCAGCGGCAGCGACAGCCAGGCCAGCAGCACCCAAATAGTAGCTGCACCCGTCAACCCCATCAGCAGCGGGCTGAGATAGGCGGCTGCCAACAGCAGGGTGTACTCAAGCTGCGCTCCCCGCGCTCCCAGGCGCACGGCCAGCGTTTTTTTACCGGCCGCCCGGTCGGTTTCGATATCGCGCAGGTTGTTGACCACCAGGATAGCCGTGGCCAGCAGTCCGATAGGTACAGCAGCCCACCAGGCCGCCAGACTGACCGTTCCCGCCTGGACGTAATACGTGCCACAAACCGCCGCCAGGCCGAAAAAAAGAAAGACAAACAAATCACCCAGGCCGTTGTACCCCAGCGGAAAAGGACCGCCGGTGTAGGCAATCCCGGCGGCAATGGACAGCAGGCCAATCAGAACAATCGGCCAGCCGCCGACGACTATCAGGTACAGACCAATCAAGGCGGCCAGGCTAAAGGTCAAGCCCATCGCCCTCAAAACCTGCTCCGGCGTTAGCAGCCCGGCCTGAGTGACCCGCAGCGGGCCAAGCCGCGTCCCTGTATCAGCCCCTTTTTTGTAATCAAAAACATCGTTGGCCAGGTTGGTCCCAATCTGAATGAGCAGCGCCGCGAGCAGGGCTGCCAGCGCCGGCCCTGGCTTAAAAACCCCCTCGCTCAGAGCCAGGGCCGCGCCAACGATAACCGGAACAGCCGCCGCAGGCAGCGTTTTGGGACGGGCGGCCAGCAGCCAGATTTGTAAAGGGGAAAATTGAGGGGAGGCAAACTGAGGTTTTACCGGGTCCAACTAATTCGTTCCTCGGTCCAGCCACGGCTGGCGTTGGTATCGCGGCCCACAAAACCGTCAGGCGAGCCTTCCATTTCAAAAAGCAGTCTTTGACTCCCGCCGGTAGGACTCATCACCCAGATGCCCCACTCGCCGCCGCGCCGGCTGACAAAAGCCAGGGCTTTGCCATCGGGCGACCAGGCGGGCAGGCCATCCTCGGCCGGGTCGTCGGTGAGGCGCTGCAAATCGGAACCGTTGGCGCTGACCAGGTAAATATCCCAGTTTCCTTCTTGCTGCGACATAAAAGCAATCTTCTGGCCGTCAGGTGAAGGCGCGGGAGCCGTGTCACGCTCAGAAGTGGTTAATACCTGCAAATCAGTCGCAGAAGTGGTAGCGCTGCGCAGACCGGGCGCGGTGCGGCCCCAGCCTCTGAAGACAAGCCGGCCATCAAGCCCGATGGTGGGGTACTCGCCTTCACTGATGACTATCCCTTCGGTTCGGTCCTGAGTGCTGCCCACCCGAATTAAACGGGATTTGCGATCACCCTCACGGCGCGAAAGCAGCACAATTTCCCGACCATCGGCGCTCCATGTGGGCAGTTGGTCTTCTACAAAATTGGCCACAATGATTGGATTCGCACCGGAAACATCCATCGTCATCAGGCCCCACGAGTCGAGCCGCCAGGAGTGAAAAGCAATCCGCGTGCCATCGGGGCTAAAAGCCGGCTGGCTGGCCCCTTTACGGTAAAGACGGGCGCCTGAGCCATCAGCCTGGCCAAAATAAATATCAAAATCTGTGCCATTATAAACGGGATAGGCAATGGTCCCCACCAGCGAAGCCTCCAGCACGCTCTGAACAGGCGCAGTTGGTTTGTTTGTAGGAACCGGGCTGGCTGTGGCCGTTGCTTCAGGTGTTGGCGTGTCGGTTTCTACCGGCGCAGTTTCTACCGTTGGCGTGGCTTCCACCACCGGGGTAGGGGTATCGGTGGGAGCATCACCGAGCGCCTGGACAAACAACTCGGTCGGGGTCGGGGTTGGCTGTTCCACCGTGCTCAGCGCAGGTTGGGCAATGGCTGGAGTATTGCCCCCCAAGCCAAAGAGCAAATAAGAGACGCCGGCCAAAATGAGCAGCACCACCATTAACCCCACCAGGCCAAACACCCAGGCCGATATGGGGGCAGGTGTTTTGCGGGCCGCCGGTTTGGCCGGGGGCACTGCGGGGGTGCTTTTGGCCGGACTACGCAGCGCCAGCCGCATCTCCTCGGCGGATTGGAAGCGCTGGCCAGGATAAATTTCCATCGCCTGCAAAACAACCCGCTCGGTGTTTTCTGACAGCAGCGGGTTGAGCTGGCGGGGTGGGGTCAACTGCTCCAGGTTGAGCACCCGCTTGTGGACGTCGGGCGGGTAGAGATTGGTCAAAAGATGGTACATGGATGCGCCCAGGGCATAAATGTCGGAGCGGGCGTCGGTATGATCGTCGCTGCTGGCAAACTGCTCCAGGGGGGCATAGGCCGGGGTGCCGATCCCGCGTAGTTCGGCTTTAGTTTTGGGATTAGTGGGATCGAGGAGTTTTACCAGGCCAAAATCTACCAGTTTGACCTTATTGTTGAGCGGATTGACCCGAATATTGGCCGGTTTGATGTCGCGGTGAATGATCGGCTGAGGGCTTTGGCTGTGCAGATAGGCCAGCGCATCCAGCACTTGATCGGCCCAGAATAAGACCAACTCTTCGCTCATGGGCTGCCTGGCCCGCTGTAAGGCGCTGTCCAGGTCTTCACCTTCGACGTAATCCATGACCAAATACTGGCGCTCATTTTCAATAAAATAGTCCGACACTTTGGGCAAGCCGGGATGGTCAAGCTGCCCCAAAACATTGGCCTCGGCTAAAAACTGCTCGCGCGCCTGGGCTTGAAATTCCGGGCTGGCGTTGGCATCAGGCCGGTTTTCTTTGATGGCGCAGCGCCGGCCCACCAGACGTTTATCCTCTGCCAGGTAAACGGCGCCCATCGCGCCGCAGCCCAAAACGCTAATCACCTGATAACGGCTGCCCAGGGTGGTGCGATACCCCAGCAGACCTTGCAGCGTAGCCGGGCAGTTGCTGCACTTGGGCGCATCATCGGGATTATCAAAACTGCAATTGGGGCACATTTGAGACATAAGGTTACTTACCTATATGGCAATTGATTCTTGCTCCCGCAGAGTGGCCATTCCCGGCACGCTTTTCCCAAAAATATCGCAGTATACTTTGACCGTATTTTTGGCAATGGCTGCCTGGGTAAAATGGTCTTTGACTCGCTGGCGACCTTTTTGGCGTAGTGTTTCGCGCAAAGGTACATCGTCAATAAGTTGTTGAAGCTGACTTTGTAATTCGTCTACATTGCCTTCGGCAAAAGTCAGCCCGGCTTCATCGATTACCTCCGGGATGGCTCCCGACCGCGCCCCGACTGTGATTACATCACAGGCCATGGCTTCAATCAACACCCGGCCAAACTGCTCTTTCCAGTTAGGGCGGGTGAGCGAGGGCAGCACCAGCACATCCAAGCCGCTGAAGTAGTGTGGCAGATGGGTTGAAGGCAGCTTTTGGTCAAAGGTAACGCGGGGCGCGATGCCCAGCCATTGGGTCATTTTTTCCAACCGTTCCCGGTCGGGGCCACTGCCCAAAATTTGCAGAGTCCAGGGTCCGGTGAGACGGCTGGCGGCATGGAGCAAAATTTCCAGCCCTTTCTCTTCAACCAGCCGCCCGACATAGCCAATAGCCAGCGCCGGCTGAGTGGGTGGGCGGGTCGTCCGTTGTTTGAAAATGCTGATCCGACCCTGACGGGTGGGGCGCTGGCGGCGGTAATAAATGTTTGGGTCAACTCCAAATTGGGGAATGAGATGAATCGGACCCCGATAACCCTTACGCTGCCATACCTGGGCCGACTCGCTGTTGCCGGCCAGCAGCGCATCGGCATGGTTGAGCACGTAGCGTTCCATCCAGTTAAAAGGGGGCGGGTAACGGCGCTGCAAGTTTTGCCAGCTAAAAACCACCGTCCCGGCCCTCACCGAGCGAGCCAGCCGCATCGCCAGAAACGTAGCTAAATTATACGGCTCTTCATCAATGTGAAAAATATCGGGCCGCACCTGGCGCACAATCTTGCCCAGCTTGGGGTAAAAGTGCAGATGGTAGTTGCCGTTAAAAGCAATATCGGTTACTACCAGATTGTAGCCCTTGGTGTAAACCTTTTCCAGGCGAGTTGGATCGCGGGGGTCTTCCCAGGAAGGAGGGACCACCACGGTCAAATCAACCCCGTCAATGGCCGCTATCTCTTCGAGTTTTTTTTGATAAGCGCCTACAATGCAGGCCTTGGAGAGCATGAGAACTTTCATCAGATGTAAATTCGGTTGCGTAAACGAGAAATTCAATTGAAACGTGAAGCGAGAAACATACCCTTAAGGCAGTTCCAAGATTTAAATCATCCAATTATTCTCCCGGCTTGATGCGTGATACGTGATGCATAAGAAATCTTGCCTGGAAACCGTCACGCGTCACGCATTACATATCACGGACTTTGGATAATTATTTTCTTGGAGTTGCCTAAATCCGCTGTGTTCGACGTTTCACGCCTCAACTTGAGCATGGGGTAGGTTATTATCTGCTATTGATTGTAGCACAAGTTACCCTATTTCTTCAAACTTTAAGGTCACTGCCGAGTTTTTTACCTAAATGCCGCCTCTCGATACGCCTGTAACGTCTCCTGGGCCGTCTGCGCCCAGCTAAATTTCTCTACCTGGGCAAAGCCGCGCTCGATCATGGCATCCCGCGACTCTTCCTCGGTGCAAAGGCGAATAATCGGCGCGGCCATGTGCTTGGTGTCGCTGGGGTCAAGCTGAAAGGCGGCGGGGCCGGCCAATTCTGGGATCGAAGCGGCGTTGGTGGTCACGACCGGCACGCCGCAGGCCATCGCTTCCAGCACCGGCAGGCCAAAGCCCTCGTAGCGCGAGGGGTAGACAAACACCGCCGCCGCAGCGTAGAGCAGCGGCTTGTCCTCTTCGGCAATCCAGCCAGGGGTAATGATAAATCCTTCCAGGCCCAGTTCACGGGCGATGCGGCGCGGGTCGGGAAAGAAAGCGGTATCCGTTTCGGGCAGGCGGCCGGCCAGCACCAGCGGGTATTGGTCGCCCAGGGTGGCGCTGACCCAGGTGTAGGCATGCAGCAAGGCGCTGACATTTTTGCGGACGTCATAGCCGCCCAGGTAGAGGACAAAATTCTCCGGTAGATTATATTTTTGTTTGATCTCGACGAGCTGCTGCCAGGTTTTGGCGGGTTGAAAGTGAGGCGCAGGCGCCAGGTAAACGGTACGGACCCGCTCGGCGGGCAAACGGAGCTTCGCCAGGATATCCTGCCTACTGGTCTCAGAATCGGCCAGGATGAGTTGGGCCTGCCCGGCCGCTGCCGCCGCCAGCGATGTATACAGCCGCACCAAAAAGCCGCCCCGATATTCGGGCAGCACCATAGGGATGACATCGTGGATGGTGACGACAGTGGGCACAGGAGGAGCCAGCGGCGAACCAAAGTAGGGCACATGGGCTAGGTCCACCTTCAGCTTGCGGCAGGCGCGGGGAAAGGTGATCTGCTCAAACCACACTTTAGCCAGGTTCGATGAGGGAGGGCCAAACGGGGGAGCGAGCACGAGGAACTTTAGCCGGGGGTGCAAGGCGGCCGGGTCGGGGTCAAAGGGTTTGGGGGCAATGAGGGTGACGTCCAGGCCGGGATCGGCCTCCAGCAGCGCCGGCAGCAAATAACGCAGATATTGGCCGCTGCCCACCGAGGGATTGTCCCAAAACCAGGCGTTGATGGCAATCTTCATCGTAGTTCAAACAAGTCCTGCGGCGGATTGGACAGCAGTTCAAAACTGCGGGCGCGGAGTGTGGCGTGCTGCCGGCCCCAAACAAAATTGAGGCGAACCGGCAGGCCACTGGCTTCGTCGCGCCAGACAGTCAGGCTGTCGCCTTCGGTAAAGGTCAAGGTTATTTTTTGGGCCGGCTCTCGTCCCACCTGAACCGCTTCCTGGGTGGCACTGGTCGGGGTGGTCGCCAGCAGCCGGGCAATAATCTCAAAAGCATCCGTCGCCGGGGAAAGCCGTGCTTCGACCGGCTGGGGGACTGCCGGCGGCGAGTCAAAACGCTGATAACCCCAAGCCGTTGTGCCATCAAAAATCAGGGCTTGGCCCATTAAATCAGGCGCGACCGCTTCCAAAATTTCCAGGCGGTAGCGCGGCCCGGCCCGCCATGTGGCTACCGTCAGAGGACCTCCCACCGGCGCGGCCGGCCAGTCAATTTCCCAGACGATGTGTTGGTCAGCCTGCCAGGCAGCCAGCAGCGCGGCCTGCGCTGCCTCGACTTCTATCGGTTGGGGAGCAGTACAGGCGCTCAGGCTGGCTGTCACTATAATGAGAAAAGAGACGCATTTGGGAACAAAAAAAGAAGACCAACAGCTTGCAAAATTCATATCTTAAATTATATCTACAGCCTTATTTATAGGCCAATAGTCACTTGTAAGCCAATTTGGGATGTGGTATAATCCAGCCAATTCGGTGTCAGCCTTAAGCTGGCATTGAAAAAATGATAATAATATCTGAGAGCCTATGGGCAGGAGGATGGGCATGATTGAGGTCAAGATAGATAGTATTCGGGTCAGCTTGATGTCCCAGCACCGGGTGGTGGTTTTGAAAGATGTAGATACAGACCGCTACCTGCCCATTTGGATTGGCCCTTTTGAGGCCGATGCCATTACTATCCAATTACAGGGCGTCCAGGTAGCGCGTCCGCTCACGCACGATTTATTAAAAAGTATTATTGACGAAATGGGCGCGACCATTTCGCACGTGATGGTCAGCGAGTTGAAAAACGACACCTTTTTTGCCCGCATTGTCATGGATGTCAATGGGCAAAGCATGGAAATTGACGCCCGCCCCAGCGATGCCATCGCCTTGGCTGTGCGAGCCAATGCGCCTCTGTTTGTGGCCGAAGAAGTGATGTCGGCTGCTTCGATTGTGCCGGAGACAAGCTTGGAAGAGGCCAACCTGGAGGCCGAGAGCGAACCGATGTCGGAAGAAGAAGAAGAAAAGCTGGCCGTTTTCCGCGACTTTATTGACGAACTCGATTTAGACGACCTGGGTAAGAATTAAGCGACTCACTTGAATCCAGAGCGCAACCGGCGGGGTAGGTGAACTCTCTCGCCGAAAAACTGATTACCTCGCCATAACTGTTTTTAGTCATTGTCTATAAAATTTATTGTTGTTTCTGGCTTGCGGGCGCGGAAGGTCGTTGCAAACCACTGTTTGACGAATCCCCGCGCTCGTGTTATTATCGTAGATTAGAACTTTTGTTCTAGGAATTAAGGAATGATTGACGTTTTGCCAGGCACCGTGCCCGACCGATTACAACCGCATAACGTTGAAGCCGAAGAAGCCGTATTGGGTGCGCTGCTGATTGATACCGACGCGATTATCCGCATTGCGACCTTTTTGCAGCCGGTTGATTTTTACGTGGAGCGCCACAGTTGGATCTTCGAGGCCATTCGTGACCTGCACGAGCGGCGCGAACCGGCCGATCTGGTCACCCTGACCGACGAGTTGGAACGCCGCGGGCAACTGGTGGAAATTGGCGGGGCAGCCTATCTGACCAGCCTGATGAACGCCACGCCGACCTCGATCCACGTCGAGTTTTATGCCCGGATTGTCGAGCGCACGGCGGTTTTACGCCGGCTGATTGACGCCGCCGGACAAATTGCCCGGCTGGCCTACGAGGGCAGCGAAGACGCCGATGAAGTTGTAGACCGGGCCGAGGAGATTATTTTTGGCGTCGCCGCCCGGCGGGTGGACCGGGATTTGCGTCCCATCCGCCAGATTCTTGACCAGTATCACGACCGGGTGGAATATTTGTGGAATCATCGCGGCGAGATTGTCGGCATCCCCACCGGCCTGGCCGATTTGGATAAGCTGCTGGGCGGTTTGCAGCGCTCCGATGTGATTATCCTGGCCGGACGGCCGGGCATGGGCAAAACGTCGCTGGCCCTGAGCATGGCCCTCCACGCCGCCCGACGCTGGCAAAAGCGCATTGCCTTATTCAGTTTGGAAATGAGCGACGAGCAGTTAGTCCAGCGCCTTATTTCCGCCGAAACCGGCATTGACAGCCAGCGCCTTCGTCTGGGCGACATCAAAGACAACGAGTGGCCCACCTTTATGCAGGCCACCACCCTGCTGTCGAACACCTTTATTTTTATTGACGACACCCCGGCCATCTCGGCCCTGGAGCTGCGCACCAAAGCCCGCCGCCTCCACGCCGAACACGGCCTGGATATGATTATTATTGATTATTTGCAGCTTATGCGCGGCGATTCGCGCAGCGAGAACCGGCAGCAGGAAATCAGCTACATTTCCCGCTCGATCAAGGCCCTGGCCCGCGAGCTGAATGTGCCCATCCTGGCTCTGAGCCAGTTGTCACGCCAGGTCGAATCGCGGCATGATAAGCGCCCGATGTTGTCGGACTTGAGAGAATCTGGCTCGATCGAGCAAGACGCCGACGTGGTCATGTTTGTCTACCGCGACGATGTGTATAACCCCGACACCGAATTTCCCAACATTGCCGAGATCATCGTCAGCAAACACCGTTCCGGCCCCACCGGCATCTTCTCGGTTTACTTCAAAAAACACCTGGCTCAATTTGTGGATTTGGAAGTTAGAAGACAGGCGATGGAGTATTAAGAATGAGCGAATGGCGAATGAGCGAATAAAAGCTTTTATTCGCCATTCGCCTATTCGCCATTCACAATTATGGAAAAATTTAACGGTTTTCCCGCAGGCGAATTACGGTTTACCTCTGTGCCGGACTTGTTTTTTGCCCGTCTATTACCCCAAATTGACAGTCTGGCCGAGTTGAAGGTCACGCTGCATTTTTTGTGGGTGCATTACCGCCAGGCCCGGCAGGTGATTGCCAAGAATGAACTACTGGCCGACGAAACGCTGGTCCACAGTCTGGCTTTGATTGACGAGGACGTGGAAAACGCCCTGACCCAGGGGCTGAACCGGGCGGTCGAGCGGGGCGCCTTGTTATACGCCCAGGTTGAGGATGACGCGGGCCGGCACGACCTCTACTTTCTCAACAGCGAGCGGGGGCGGCAGGCGCACGCTAAAGTTGAAGCCGGCGAAATGGGCGTGGTTGCCGTCAGCGGGGCGGAAATTGTGCCGCCGGCTAAACGGCCCAACATTTTTGATTTGTACGAGGCCAATATCGGTCTGCTTTCGCCGATTATTGTGGATGAATTGAAAGACGCCGAGGCTACTTATCCGCAGGTTTGGATTGAGGACGCCTTCAAGATTGCCGTAGAAAACAATGTCCGCAAATGGAGTTACATCCGGGCGGTTTTGGAGCGCATGGCTACCGCCGGCCGCGACGATGGCAAAGGCCAAAAGGATGAAGGGACCAAACCCTGGTATACTGATGAAGAACGGCAACTAATTCAACATTAGTTTGAAACAGGGGTGACAAAGCGTAGCTTTGTCGGCCAAAGCAGAGCTTTGGCACTCCTGTTGTATAGTCACCTATTCACCCCATGGACAAATTAGACGAAATTCTCAACCGCAACACAAACTACTGGCCTGATGAGCGCCCCCTCGAGAGTAATCCTGAGACTTTGCTGCCCCGCGACGAGGAGTGGCTGTGTCCCATTTGCGGCGGCACCGGCTATTTGCGCCAGGATGTGCCGGTCGGCCATCCCAACTTTGGCAAGTTGATCCCCTGCCAATGCCGCTTGCAGGAGCAGGAAAACAAGCGGCTGAACCAGCTCCGCCTCATCAGCAACATGGACAAGATGGCCCGCTACACCTTTGATAAATTTGTCCCCGAAGGGTACGGCCTCACCGATGAGCGGCGGCGCAATCTGCGCATGGCCTATGATATGGCCTACAACTTTGCCAACCAGCCCGAAGGCTGGCTGATTTTGTTGGGCGGCTACGGCTGCGGCAAATCGCATCTGGCGGCGGCCATTGGCAATCACGTCATCAGCCAGGGCAAGCCCGCTCTGTTTGTAGTGGTACCCGATTTGCTCGACCACCTGCGGGCGGCCTATGGGCCTAACAGCACCACCTCTTACGACCAGCGTTTTGAGGAGATTCGCACCGCCTCGCTGCTGATTCTGGATGACCTGGGGGCACACAGTTCGACCCCTTGGGCGCAGGAAAAGCTGTTCCAGTTGTTTAACTATCGCTACAACGCCCAACTGCCCACTGTTGTCACCTCCAACCACGAGTTGGAAGAGATTGACATCCGTATCCGCTCGCGCATGGTGGACCCTGACCTGTCGCAAATTATCAAAATCCTGGCCCCCGACTTTCGCCAGATTGGGGTGGCCCAGGGCAGCTCGGAATTGTCCAGCCTGTCGCTGCACGCCGACCAAACCTTTGAGAGTTTTAGTTTGCGCGAAGGTGAATTGGACCCGGCCAAAGCCGAAAATCTCAAGCGGGCCTTTGAACGCGCCCGCAACTACGCTGCCCATCCCCAGGATTGGATTGTTTTTACCGGCACGTATGGCTGCGGCAAAACCCACCTGTCGGCCTCCATCGCCAACGAAGTAGCCAAGCGGGGCGAGCCAGCCTTGTTTGTGGTGGTGCCCGACCTGCTCGACCATCTCCGCGCCGCCTTCAACCCCAACAGTCTGACCCCCTACGACAAGCGCTTCGATGAGGTTCGCCGGGCCTCGCTGCTGGTGCTGGACGACCTGGGCACCGAAAGCGCCACACCCTGGGCCGAGGAAAAGTTGTACCAGCTTTTCAACCACCGCTACAACGGCCGCCTGCCGACCATTATCACCATGGCCAAAGATATTGACCTTAAACCGCGCCTAAAATCGCTCTTTTTGGATGTGGGCCGCTGCACCACTTTTGAAATTATGGCCCCCAGCTATCGCGGCCTGCCCGCTCGTGGCGTGGCCAATAAGGCCAGAGTTCCGGTCAGAAGGGTGAGATAGAAGAAGATAGAGGATGGAGGATAGTGGATAGAGGATAGTCCTCAATCTTCAATCTCTAATCTCCTGATTTTTGGAAGATGAAAATCACCGACGCCCAGCTCAAACAAATCTACGCCCACGCCAAAGAAACTTACCCTTATGAATGTTGCGGTTTTTTGTTGGGCAGCTTTGACAATGGCGGACTGGTGCGCGAGGTCCGCCGGGCTGCGAACCAGAACACCGAGCGCACCGACCGTTTTATCATCAGCGCCGAAGAGTTCGGCCAGGTCCAGCTTGCGGTTGATGAGGTCGGGCTGGACATCATCGGCATCTATCACTCCCACCCCGATTGGCCCGCCATCCCCTCCCAAACCGATATGGACAGCGCCTTTGAAGATGTCTACTACCTGATTGCCTCCGTTCACGAAGGCAGGCCGCTCAATACTCAAATCTGGCGGCTGTTCGATGACAATCCCCGCCGTTTCGAGTGGGTGGCGTTGGAGATTGTGGACGAAAAATGACAAACCTCTCTCGTTACCTCCGCCAAACGATTTTCCCCGGCATTGGCCTCGAGGGACAGCAAAAATTATTAGCCGCCCGCGTGGTCGTTATCGGCTGTGGGGCGACCGGCACGGTGATTGCTAACCACCTGGCTCGGGCCGGGGTGGGCCATTTGACCATTGTGGACCGGGATTTTATCGAGTTGAACAATCTACAGCGGCAGCTCCTTTTCGACGAGCAGGATTTGGCCGAGAACCTGCCCAAAGCCGCCGCCGCCGAGCGCAAGTTACGGGCGATCAACTCCGAGATCGAGGTGCGGGGCATCGTCAGTGATGTTAATGCCGAAAACATTGAAAGTCTCATTGCCGGGGCGACGGTGGTGTTGGACGGCACCGACAACTTTGAAACCCGCTACATCCTCAACGACGCCTGCATCAAGCACAACATTCCCTGGATTTACACCGGCGCCGTCGCCACCTACGGCATGAGCCAGACGATTATCCATGGCCAGACGGCCTGCCTGCGCTGTCTCTTTAACGATGTACCACCACCCGGCGCGACGGCCACCTGTGACACCGCCGGGGTAGTCGGCCCGGTGGTCAGCGCGGTGGCCAGCGTCAGCGCCACCGAAGCGATTAAGCTGATTGTGGGGCAGGGTGAGTTGAATCGGGGCATCATCCACTTCGATGTGTGGTACAATACCTTCGAGCAGTTCGAGGGTGGCGGCCCTCGGCCCAATTGCCCGGCCTGCCAGCAGCGCAACTTTGAATTTCTCAACCAGGAGAAAGGCGGGCAGGTAGTCAACCTGTGTGGGCGCAACGCGGTCCAACTTCGTGTATCGGGCGCGAAAAAGCTGCCGTTGGCCGAACTGGCCGAGCGGCTGGCCCATGTGAGCGAGATCACCGCCCGCAACGATTATTTGCTGCGTTTCACTGTTGACGGTTACGACATCACTCTCTTCGCCGATAGCCGGGCGATTATCAAAGGCACCGAAGACGAGAGCGTGGCGCGAGGGCTGTACGCCAAGTATGTTGGAAGCTGAAGACGCGAGGCTACGTGAGGCGAAGAGGCGAAGAATTATCGCGTTATCGCTTCTATTGGCCAGGAGTGATTACAAACAATGGACCTGGGCCTCAAAGACAAGGTGGCGTTGGTAACGGCTTCTTCCAAGGGATTGGGGCGGGCCTGTGCGCTGGCGTTGGCGCGGGAGGGGGCCAAGGTGGCCATCTGCGCCCGCGATGGCAAAGCGTTGAAGGTGGCCGCCGACGAAATTGTGATGACAACCGGCAGCGAAGTCCTGGCCGTCCCGGCCGATATGGCCAATTCCCGCGATATTCAGCAGGTGGTCAAAGAGACAGTCAAACATTTTGGCAAACTACAGATTCTAGTGACCAATGCCGGCGGCCCGCCGGCCGGCAACTTTACCGATTTTGAGGACAGGCAGTGGCAGGAAGCTTTGAACCTGACCCTGATGAGCACCGTCCGGCTGATTCGAGCAGCGCTGCCTTATATGCAGCAGGAAGGCTGGGGGCGGATTATTAACATCACCAGCATGTCGGTCAAAGAGCCGTTGGATAACCTGATTTTGTCTAATGCCATTCGCCCGGCGGTGCATGGATTGGCCAAAACATTATCGCAACAAATTGCGCCCTACGGCATCACCGTCAACAATGTCATGCCCGGCACCATTCGGACGGACCGGGTGGAACAGTTGGCCCAGGCTCGCTCGGAGAAAAATGAGCAAACCGTCGCTGAAGCCATCATCGAGATGGGCAAAGCGGCTGCCCTGGGCCGCATCGGCGAGCCGGAGGAGTTTGGGGCAGTGGTCGCCTTTCTGGCTTCCGAGCGGGCCAGCTACATCACCGGGGTGTCGCTGCCGGTGGATGGGGGGCGAATTAAGGGAACATTCTAAAAGAGTCCACAGATGGACACAGATAGTAAAAATAAGAATTATCTGTGAATATCTGTGTCCATCTGTGGACCCATAAATTTCCAACTTAGTGCCTTAGCAATTGAGTCCTTGTACATTGAGCAAGAAAATCTCACGCAAAGCCGCCAAGAACGCCAAGAAAAAAATTATTAAAAATCTTTGCGTCTTGGCGAGAGAACTCTTTTTGGCTCTGGCATGTCCAGGTTAGGGATTGTTTATGGACCTACTCAAAAAAATCTTTGGCAGCAAAGGAGAGGAAAAAAAGATGGCGCCTTCAACACCGGCAGCGCCGGAACCGGAATATATTCAAATCAGAGAAGTTTCGCCACAAGACCTCAAAGCCCGGCTGGACAACGGCGATGAGATCGTAGTGGTAGATATGCGCCAGTCGTGGGAGTATCAGCACGGCCATATACCGGGCGCAACCCATATGTTTGTCAACGAGATTCCGGCCCGGATCAACGAGCTGCCCAAAGACAAAGACATTGTCTTTCAGTGCTGGCACGGCAATACCAGCCTGCAAGCCTCGGCCTATTTGATCGAAAATGGCTGGTCTGCCGAGCGGGTCGCCAGCCTGGAAGGCGGCATCGCCGGCTGGGTGCAGGTGAACGGGCAGGGGTCGTTGGTGACAGAATAGAGTCAAAGGCGACCGAGGACCGGGATTTCTGGTCGCTGGTCCTCGGTCTGCCGTCTCCGGTCATTTATTGATACGCCAGACTCTCCCGCACGCTGATGCGAGTGGCCCCGCGAGCGGGAAACCAACTGGCGATGATGGACAGAACGACGATAATCGCCAGCCAGTAAATTGCGCCGGTGGGGGTGTAGCGATAGACGATCTCTGTTTGCAGCGCCGCGCCCATGGCCTGGGTCATAGCATAGCCCGCCGGAAGACTGAGCGGCAAAGCGACGAGCCAGCTCAGCAGCCCCAAAATCAACCCTTCCCCAATAAACAGCCGCGAAATTTTGCCCGATGACGCGCCAATGGCCCGCATGACCCCGATTTCACGCCGCCGCTCCAGCACGCTCAGCGACAACACCCCACTCAAACCGATGCTGCCGACGATGGCAATAATCACGGCCATGGCCGCCAGCAAGCTGATGATGATCCCAAAACGGAAAAGAATGCCCTCGATAATGTCGGAAGCAGTGTCGTCAAAGAAGATGCTTTGGGCGTTCACCTCAATCTTACGTTGGTCGAAGAACTGGCGCAACTCCTGGGCCACCTCTAATTCACCCTCGGCGTCGTTGCGCTCGGTTTGTACCCACAGGGTGCTGGCCCGGCCCACTTCGCCGATAGCCCGCAGCATCGGCTCACGCGAGACATGGGCCGAGTTGCTGATGACCGGATCAAACAGCAGGCCAACTACCTGCCAATCCGACTCGCCCTTCAAACCGTGATCGAGCGTAATCCAATCGCCCAGGCCCACGCCGACATCTTCGGCCAACTTTTGGTTGAGCACTACGGCGTCCGTATCGTCGGGCCGCAGCCAGCGCCCGGCTCGCAGCTGCGGGCCGTAGAGTGTGGTCGGCAAGGGCACGCCAAAGACGGTGCTGGTTTTGTCGTCGTCGGATTCGGCCTGGCCCGCCGGGCGGATTTTGGCGCTGGTAAAGCCCCACATCTCGACCGCTTTGACGCCGGGCTGGGCCAGGGTCATCTTCTCGATCATCTGAATCCGTTCCGGCTCCTCAAATTGCAGATTGACGTTAAAGTTGAGAATCTGGAACAGCAGGTCGGTAAAGGTATAGGTGGTCGAGTCGCGCACACTCATAACCATCATAAAGATGATACCGCTGCCGACCAGGGTAATCTGGGTCAGCACCACCCGCCATTTGTTGCGAAAGGTGTTGCTGAGGGTCAACAGGACCAGCCGCGAGACGTATTTCATGCGGGCCACCAGCCGGTCGAGCAGGCCCACCGCCCCGCCCAGGCCGTAGGTGCTGATAGCTTCGCGTACGGTGATGCGCGACCCATTGGCAACCGGGATCAGCGAGGCCACCAACGGAGCCAGCAGGGCAATTGCCACCTGGACGAGGATGGCGCGGGGCGAAACCTGGAAGGGGCCAGGGTCAATGTTGAAGAAGGTCAACATAAAGACGTTGATGCCGTAAGCGCCCAACGCCCCCAGTGGGACCGCTACCGCCAGGGCCAAAAAGCCGTAGATAAATACGGTCAGCAGATAAATGCCCAGGATTTGGCCGGTGCTGGCCCCGATGGCTTTCATAATGCCAATCTGGTTGACCTGCTGGGCAATCACGGCGTTGATGGTGTTATAAACCAGGAACAGGCCCAAAATGAGGATCAGACCGCCCATAATCCCCAAAACCAGGAACAAGCCATCCAGAAAATCCTGCAAAAAGTGTTTGGTGGGATCGGCGGTGCGGGCGTTTTGTTCGGAGCCGACGGCTGCTCCGGTTGATTCGATATCCTGTTTTTCCAATTGGCGCTGCAATTTGTTGGCAATCTCGGTTACGGCGACCGGCTCGTATTCGGCGGCGGCGGCCATAAATTGATTAAAATCGCGCTCGCCGGTCAGGTCGCCATAAAAATCGCGGCTGGCATAAAATTGGGCGCTGCCGCCCATGCTGGCCGGAAAGACGACCCGGTTGGAGAGAATGCCGTCAACCTTGACCACCCGTTCCTTGTCGTTGACCCGGATGTAAATTTGCCCGCCGAGTGGAATATTGAAGAAGGAGTCATTGCCCTTCTCCATGGCCAAGCTCTTGTCGGTGGGCCAGTCGCCGCTGATGAGGGTCAGCTTGTTAAATTTTTGCTCCTCGTAATCATCGCGGGCCATCAGGCCGGCCGCCTGCCAGGGTTCGTCGGGGTTGAGCCGCCACTCGATGTTGGTGGTCAGCAGCCCTTCGACCTCTTCCACCCCGGCGACGCTTTTCAGCGCGGTCAAGGTGTCGTCGTCAATTTCGGGGTCCACCGCCATCCAGATCATAGCCGGCGAACTGGCCCGCCAATCCCTCGACATCACCTGGCGCATCAAGTCGCTGCCGCCCAGGGTCGCCCCAATAGCAAACGCGCCCATGGCAATAATCAACACGACCTGCAAGGTGCGGCCTTTGTTGTTCCACAAATCACTCCAAATTTTATGTCGAATAACGCCCATCATAATTTTAGATTTTAGATTTTGGATTTTAGATTTTTGAAGCAGAGTGGAGAGAGAAAGTAAGAGAAATCCCCTACTTCCTACCCCTTACTTCCTACTTCCTACTTGAGTTAGTTTACTGCAAACGGGGAGCTTTGGCATCATCCAAAAGCCGTATTGTGGGGGTGTCTGGAGGTGGATAAAAGCAGTGTTTGAGCAGGAGAGACAATTCTAAGTACAGAGAGCTTATGTAAATTCGTCACAATTTAACCTGCCCGACCCCTGTATGTCATTTCGAGCGCCAGCGAGAAATCTGCGTGCTCGGTATAGAATTTTAGGCAACGGCCGAGAAGATTCCTCCCTGCGGTCGGAATGACATGACTTCTTGGAGGGGAAACATCAGCGGTCGGCGGTCCTTCGTCGGCGGTCGTTTTATGTATACGCCAGACTATCCCGCACGCTGATCTGCGTAGCGCTGCGGGCCGGCAGAATCGAGGCCAGGGTGGAAATGATCAAGATGATAACCAGCCAGACTAGCACGGCGGTGTAGTTGTACTGGTAATCCAGGTTGGCGTCGAACATGGCCTGGCCCAGAGCGTTGGAGAGAGGTTGGGCCAAGAAGAAGGACAGGGGCACGGCCAGCGTCCAACTGAACAGACCTTGCAGCACGCCCTCCATCATGAACATGCCCATAATCGTGCGCGAGCGCGCCCCGATGGCCCGCATGACCCCGATTTCCCGTGTCCGCTCGACCACGCTGATCGAGAGCGACCCCATCAGACCAATCCCGCCGACCAGGGCGACGATGATGGCCAACATCATGAGCATATTGGTGGTCACATCGAACTGGCTGATGGCGTCAATGCGGTCCTGGGGGGTGGTGCCGGCGTCGAAGACGTTGATTTCCATGTTGCGGTCTTCGTACAAATCTTTGAGTTGGGTGTACATCGCGCCAACGGTTTCCGCGTCACGGCTGGTGGTGCGGACCAGCAGCCGGGTGCCTTCGTTGTACTGCTTGGTAGCAGCAGCAACCGCCTCCAGTGGGGCGTAAATGGGGGTGGCGTCGAAGCCGCCGTTAAAGATAACCTGGAAGATGCCGATGACCTGCCACTGCGCGTCGCCCAGTTCAAACAGGTTCAGGGTCACGGTGTCGCCGACCTTGATATTGTTGTCGTCGGCGGTATCTTTGCTGATGACCAGTACCCGCTCATCGCCCGGCTCGATCCAACGCCCGGCGACAATCATCGGCTTGTAATAATGGCTGCCCGCCGGAATGCCGATCACCTGCGCCCCGACCCCGGCTTCTTTGAGGCGCTGGCCTGCTTTCAAGATGGCCGCGGGGGCGGTGTACCACAGTTCGGCCTCAGCCACACCGGAAACCGGGCGAAGCATGCTCATCACCCGCTTTTCGGCCTGCGGGTCTTCAAAGCCCAGGCGAATATCGAAGTCGCGCCGGTTCAAATCGGTGTCGAGGGTATAGCTGATCGAGGCTGACAGGCTCATGACCATCAAAAACATCGTCCCCGCGCCGACCAACACCACCTGGGTCAGGATCAGCCGGCCTTTGCGCCGGAACATATTCCCCAGGGCAATGGCGTAGGGCGAGGATAACAGGCGCGCGCCTAGCCGCTCGATGGTGCGATCCAGCCAACTGAAACCAAAGTCGCCGCCCAGGCCGTAGCTGGCAATGGCTTCGCGCACGGTTATGGCCGAGCCGGTCAGCACCGGCCACAGCGCGGCCAGGGCGGGAATGAGGGTGGCGGCGACGGCCTGGAAGGTTATGGCCCGCAGCGACACCTGGAACACGTCGTAATCAATATTGAACAGGTTCAAAAACCACTGGCTGATGCCAAACGCGGCCATCGCCCCCGGCGGCAGCGAGATGAGAAAGGCCAGCAGGCCATAAATCAAAACTGTAGCCAGGAAAATTTTAAGAATAACGCCCGTGCCGCCGCCGATGGCTTTGATCATGCCAATCTGGTTGATTTGCTGGGTGATGAGGGCGGTCATGGTATTTGTTACCAGGATCACACTCATAAAGAGCGAGATGACGGCCAGAATTTGCAGCACCAGGTTGATGCCCTCGATAAAAAAGCGGCCCCAGTGCTCATTCGGGTCTTGATAGGAGGTAAAACCGACGCCGATGCCCTCTTTGCCCAGCCGGTCTTTGATCTCCGAGGCCCGGTCGCGGGCAAACTCGGCGCTGTAGGGGGTCACGCGCACAAACAGCCCGTTAAATTCCCCCTCCGGGATGTTGAATCGCTCCATACCCTGGGCGTCGGTAAAGAAGACGGCATCGCCGCCGAAGGCGGGCGGCTCGACAAAGTTATGCCGGATTTTGCCGCTGATGGGGAAGGCGCGGTCGGTTTTATCCAGTTCGAAGATGACCTTGTCGCCAATTTCCACGTCGAGGAATTGGCTGGAGAGGCGCTCGATAGCAAATTCGTCCTTCTTAGGCCACGCGCCTTCTTTCAGTTGGAGGGTGTCGTAGGTTTGATCTGCGTAATCATCGCGCATAATCAGCCGGGCGGCTTGCCACTCATCCTGCGGGTGGAGTTTGTAGCGCACGGCGACCTCGTTCAAAACCTCGATGTCCTCCACCCCGGCGATGTCTTCCAGCCGCTCGGCGGTATCGCGGTCAATCCGCTCGTTGAGGGCCATAAAGACGTGCGAGGGCGTCACCGCCTGATGAGCGCGGTCCATGCCCGACAGTAGTTGATCCACCATGCCAAAAATGGCCCCAATGGCAAACACGCCAATAGCGATACTCAACACGGCCAGGGCCGTGCGGACTTTGTTGTTCCAGAGATCAAACCAGACTTTGTTCCAGATTACGCTCATAGCGACTCATCTTTCGATAAAAATTGAGAGGCTATGGCGGAATTGGAGCAGAAGCCACAGCCAAGTCGGTGTAAATTGAAATTGGTAAGTCAAGCAGAGTTAAGATCCGAATTTGTAACGGCGATAAAGGTG
>Ga0209172_10003779_pt1 | contig 22122 bp, 23 predicted proteins | sample LarsenN4metaG_FD_184113 | JGI IMG/M metagenome (GOLD analysis project Ga0209172, IMG submission 184113) | Hot spring sediment bacterial and archeal communities from British Columbia, Canada, to study Microbial Dark Matter (Phase II) - Larsen... ... | reverse complement strand
AAAGGCTGGTTGGCTTTGTACACCATGCCTCGAAGCTTGTTCTCGGCTTCGAGCAAGGGTCGTAGCGCGCGGTCGAACCTTCCCATCAGTTGGCTCATCACGCGGTCTTCGAGGAAGTCCAGCCCTATTCCGTCGAGTTTTCGCCTCTCCTCTTCGGTCAGCAGCTTGAGCGCGGCTTCCCTCGCCCTGCCTTGAAGCTTCGAGGGCTTGGCTCGCGACAGGAGCGCCCAGATGAGCGTCTGCACCTCACCGTGGTCAACCTCAGGCATAAGGTCGGCACGTCGGATGACGTTGCGGATGACGTCGGCTGCCGAGCCACGCCACGGGCCGTGTACCATGCCGTGCCCAGCCCACGGGCCGGGCGTTCCCGCGCGCGCTCAGTAGGAACGAAGGTGGATGACGTAATGCCCGGGTTGGAGTTTCCAGACGCGTCCCTGCCTGTCCTCTTGCGTGAGCAGTTTGTAGTCGCCTGGATCCCAGCCGTCGAGGAATGGAAGCCCGAAGTCCGCCACATCGAGCGAAGTTGTCAGCGGGTCTTCCTTCTTGAGCAGGCTCTCGAGCCCCGGCAGGTCAATGCGAGGCAACCGTCCCCCGATGTCGGGGAACTGCGCCGCCGCGGCAAGAGAGGCAAAGACGAGTGCCGTCGCGACCATGACGACTGAATTCTACCGGCTGGTGCGGCAAAATGGCAGCGTGCATCGTACGCGGCTTACTCCCAAACTGCTCGAGGCGGCGTATCGCGAGGGGCTGTTCCCCATGGGCGACTCGCGTGGTCGGGTTGTTTGGTTCTGCCCCGACCCGCGCGCGATTCTCCCCATCGGTGGGATGCGCGTCTCGCGCTCGCTACGTCGCTCGGCAAAGAGGTATGAGGTCACTTTCGATACCGCCTACCGAGAGGTGATGACCCGATGCGCCGCGCGCGAGGAGGGAACGTGGATTACGCCCCAATTCCTCGACGTGTACACAGAGATGCACCGCATCGGCAAGGGGCACTCCGCAGAAGCATGGCAGACCGGGCGCCTCGTCGGAGGGGTGTATGGCGTCGCGCTCGGAGGCGCGTTCATGGCTGAATCCATGTTCCACGCCGAAACCGATGCGGGCAAGGTGGCGCTGTGGCGGCTGATGCAGCGCCTCGAGCGCCGAGGGTTCGCGCTGTTCGACGTTCAGTTCCAGACGCCTCACCTTGCTTCTCTCGGAGCGGTTGAGATACCGGAGAGCGAGTACCGCCGGCGCCTCAAGAGGGCGCTATCCCTTCAGGTCAAGAAGGTTGAATGACGGGTTGCGCAAATCGTGGAGGCGGCCAGTGAGGTTCGCCTCTTCGAGGATGAGCCGCTCGAACAGTTCGTCAATCGGCTCTTGTGCCTTGTAGTCCTCGCGAATGTCTACCAATCCGGCAATGTTCCCGTCGGTTGTGAGGTACAGTTCGGTAAACGCCGGCTCGTCCGGGTCGCCGAAAAGGAAGACTTGGTGGTGTGGCTGCGGGTCGCCGCGCAGGATCATGGAAAGGTCGCCGACATCGCTGAAGAAGTAGGGCACCTTGCGATAAGCCTTGGTGTCGCCCGCAAGCGCGCGGCCAACATGCTCACCGGTCCACTTGGCGTGCAGGTGGTGCTCGATGCGCGTGTTGCGCTTGGTTGCGATGTCTGGATACTCCGCGACATCTCCCGCAACCCAGATGTTCGGGTCGGAGGTTTGGAGCGCGCTCGATGCCTTCACACCGCTCTCGCCCATCTCGAGGCCCGCCTGCTTAGCGAGGGAAACGTTCGGCCTCGCGCCAACGCAAACCACGACGACATCGGCGGGCACGTCCTCGCCTTTGTCGGTTCGCAGCAGTTTGTCCGCTCGCTCGACGGCGGTCTGATTCGTCAGGATGCGCACGCCCATCCCTTCAAGGTACCGATGCACAGCTTGCGCGGCAGCCTTCGACGGGAAGAGGTTCCACACGGAGTCGCCCTGCTCGATGATCGTAACCTGCGCGCCCTTGCCCGCCAGCGCAGCGGCAGCCTCGGCGCCGATGTACCCACCTCCGACGAGCGCGACCTTGTCCGCGGCAGAGATCATCGCTCGAAGGCGCACGGCGTCGTCGGTCGTGCGCAGCACCGACGTGTTCGCCGCGTCGGCAAGCGGCTCCAATTCCACCGGCGAAGAGCCGAGGGCGTAGAGCGCATTGCCATATTCGACCTTTGAGCCGTCGCCGAGGATGACCTCCTTCGCTTCGACGTCAATCGCCGCGATTTCGGTGTCGAGCATCAGGTCAACGCTGTTCTCGCTGTAGAAGGACGCGTCTTTGGCGTGAATGTCCTCGGGTGTGAAGTCCTCTCGAACGATGAACTTCTTGCTCAGCGGCGGCCTGTCATAGGGCGGCTGGTCGTCGGCTGTGATGATGGCGAGGGTGCTGTTCTTGTCGCGCTCTCGGAAGGCGGCTGCGGCGTACCCGCACGCCGTCCCCCCACCGAGGAGGAGCACATCGTATCGCTTGCGTGGCATGGGGCTATTCTATACGGAGCGGCAAGGGCTTTGGGGAGAAGTGCGCGCCTTTTGTAGGCACTCACCATCGCACGGCGCCCGGAGCGGTCCCCGATGCCGCAACCTTGGACAGTTCTATGCAAGGACCGTCGCACAACCGGGCGCGGGATGTCAGGGGCGAATCGCTACCCAGTCGAGATCAACGCCCCGCGCATAGAGCAGTTCCTGCAACTGCCCCACGTGCCCTTGAAGGTGCCGCACGTTGAGAATCTGGTGATCCATCTTCGGGATTGAATACCAGTCGAAGCCTGACTCCTGCGAGTCGAGGTCGATCAAGTCCACCCACTCATCAACCTTTTCATTCACGGCGTCCAGGTAGGCAAGCGTCTCCTCGCGCGAGTAGGGCGGCTCGACGGGCGGTGGGCCTCGGTGATCCTCCCACAGGGAGGGGACGTGGTGCCGGTGCCTCTCCCAAGGCTGAAACGCCTCTTCGTTCACCTGGAGGTAGAGGTGCGTATAGAACACGGCGTGGTAGGCGATCCGCCAGAAGTGCCTCGGGTGCTCGCCTGCCTCCCACAAGTCGTCGGGACATCGCTCGATGCACTGGCGGAGCATCGCCAGCCCCGCCCGATACTGCCCCTTCAGCGCGCGCTTGATCTCCATGGGCATGGTTTACCCTGACGTCGGTGGTTGCGTGGGCGTGTGCTGGGAGAGCGGCGGCCTCACCCGTCTGACCCCAGCTCCGCCTCCACCACTGCGCGGGGCTCGGAGCGGTCCACGACGAGGCGGAACAGGTCGGGCCGGGCGTAGTGCCCGCACACGTCGAGGTTCCACTTCTGCCCTCGAAGCACCTCTGGCTCGCACTCCGCATACACGATGCCCTCGTCATCGTTCAACGGCCCAGCGACGATCGCCCCGGTCGGGTCAACGATCATCGAGCCGCCCGACTTGAACCACTCCTCCTCACCTCCGCCCAACGCGGAGCGGAAGGCGAATCGCTCAGGGATGTCGCCCACGCGCATCGCCGGCGAGCAGGAGACCACATAAGCGCGCGCCTCTTTGGCGATGTGCCGCATGGTCGCTTGCCACACCTCGCCCTCGTCCCATGTCGGCGAGAGGATGACCTCCGCGCCGTCTGCATAGAGGGCATAGCGCGTTAGCGGCATGTAGTTCTCCCAACAGATGAGGCACCCGACGCACGCGACATCCGTCTGCGTTGTCCGAAGCGTGCTGCCGTCCCCCATGCCCCAAACCATTCGCTCGGGTGCGGTGGGGATGAGTTTCCTTCGCACTCCGATGACTGCTCCGCTTGCGCCGATCATCGCATAAGAGTTGTAAAGCGTCCCTCCCGCGCCGCGGGAGAGCCTCTCGTTGATGCCGATTCCCACCGTTACCTCTGGTCGGCGGCCTTCTCCACCGTCTTCGCGCGCTCAAGAAACACGGGAGCGGCCTGGACTGCCGCGACCTTGAACCGTTCCATGCAAGGACTATGGCACAACTGGGCTCGACCCGTCGGACGCGTCGGACCAGTCGGACGCGTCGGACAGGTCGGACCTGTCTGACTTCTCCTGAGAGGGTAGACTGGCTGGGACATGGGAACCGCGGGCGCCCGAGCCGGCCGCGTCGAAGCCAGCGAGCCGAAGGAGGTGTGGCGTGACCTTCCGTGGTACCTCGCCTACTGCGCCTACCACCTCTTACTGCTGCCGGTGCTCGCTTGCGTTGGCTTGGCGCGATTTCGTCGAGAGAAGCTGCGGGGAATCGGCTGGGGGCGGCTGGCAGGAGGAGCAGCGCCCACGGGCGAGGGGCCGTGGCTCGTGCTCGTTGCCGGGGCGCTCGGTGAGACGCGGACAGCGTTGAGCGCCGCCCGCTACCTCTCCCAGCACTTGCCGGCGGCCGTCTGGCTGCAGCAGGCGAAGCCGTACCAGGTCGCCCTGCGGGCGTCGGGCGAGGTGCCGGTTGGTCTCGCACCGCTGAACAACCCGATCAGCGCCCTCATTGCCATTCTTCGCTGGAGGCCCAAGGCGCTGATCTTCGTTGAGGGCACGAGCAATCTTCACCTGATGATGGTGGCGCGGCTTCTCGGCATCCCCGCCGTCATCGCAAACGTCTCGCTGACCGAATACCGCATGCGGAAGTACATTTCCCGCCCGTTCGGCGCCAAGCGGTTCCAGATCGCCGACCGGGTGCTTGCCCAAGGGGAGGAGCATCGCGCCCGGCTGGAGCGGCTCGGAGTTCGAGCCGATCGAATCTCCGTTACCGGCCCGCCTATCCCGCTGCCCCAGGAGGGTGGGGATCGCAGCCGCTCCATTGACGAGTGGAGGGAGCGCCTCGGCGTGAGGGACAGCGACCTGCTCGTTGTCGCGGGGAGTACCTACCCTGAGGAAGAGCCTGCGCTGCTCGAGGCGTTCGCCCTTGTCAAGCAGCGGCGGCCGGATGCGCGCCTGGTGCTCGCTCCTCGGCACACGAGCGGCGAGGGGGTGGACCGCACGTTGCGGGGAAGCGGCTTTGAGTACGAGAGGTGCTCTCTGCTGAATGGCAAGCCGGCTTCGGCTGAGGTGATCTTGCTGGATACTCAGGGCGAGCTTGGCCGGCTGTGGAGCGTGGCGACGGTCGCGTTCGTTGGCGGGTCGTTGCTGCCCCGTGGCCCCGGGCACTCGCCACTGGAGCCGCTGAGTTGGTGCGTTCCGGTCACGATGGGCCCTGAATATCACCAGCAGGTTGCGGCGGTGGACGCGTGCCGGGAGCGGGGCGTGGTTCAGATCTGCGACGCACCTCGGATGCTGGCTGAGGAGTGGCTTCGCGCCTCCGAGGATGAAGAGTACCGGCGGGCGTTCCGCGGGCGATGCGAGGCGTTCCTCAAGGCGGGCCAAGAGGTGTACCAGCGCTGGTGGGAGTGCGTCTTCCGGACGGCGTAGCGCCTCGCCGCTCTACAGCAGAACCTCACAGATTCCGATAACAATCCCATGAGCCCCTCCAGGCGCCGACGCGGCGTCAGCCTGGCTGAGGTGATGGTGGCGACGGCGTTCATGGCGGTCGCGGTCACCGCGCTTCTCCAGACAATTTGGGTCGTGCACGAGAACGAGTCGGTCGCAAAGAACCGGGCGGTGGGGCTTGCCACAGCGGAGACGATGATTGCGGAGGTGCGCACGAGCGTGCTGGACGGCACGTTTGTCACCGGAACGACGAGCGCGGTTGTAACGCTGCCGGGAATCAAGGGCAACGTCACAAAGACCCGCACCATCACGCAGGTCGCCAGCTTCACGGAACTGTACGAAGTCGTCGCAAAGGTGGCTTGGACGGGAGACTCGGTTCAACTCGTGACTTACGTGAGGTACCCCGATGGTTAGACGCGGCTTCACGGTTCTCGAACTGCTGTTGACGCTGACGCTGACGGCGATCCTTGCTGGCACGTTGGTTTCGCTGTACGTCTTCGTTGCAACGCGCGCGGCGCACGGCGTTGCCGAGAACAACGTACTGACGCAAGTCCGGAGCGTGACAGGCGACATCTCACGCACGATTGCAAACTCAGTGCGTTGCGAGCTTGTGACCGTCGGAGGGAAGACCGCGCTCAAGTGCACGATGCCGGAGCAGGAGGGTGCGAAGGATGCGCGCGGCAACGTGGTCGAGTACACGCCGAAGAGCCTCAGTCCGCGGGCGATCGAGCAGTGGGGCGTTGGGAAGCGGCTTTGGTTCTATCAAGCAGATCATACGGGCGTGCCCGGCACGTCGGGCACGATTCTCTGGAAGGCGGTGCGACCCGACGATGCAGTTCCGGGTGCTGGGGATGTGGACCGGGAGTGGTCGTACTACTACGGCGGTGCGGTCTATCGTTGGAACTTAATTACGAGCGTGTCGTTCGGCGTGACGGCAAGTGCGCGCCGGGCGTCGGTGACGGTAACCGGTGCGGTTCGCGCCGGGCGAACCGACGAGCGCGGAGATCCGTCGGCCACGGACCCGATTGAGAAGTCCCAGACATACACGCTTACGATGTCTCGCGATGCGTTTTGGTTGAGGTGGCGAAAGTGAGGCAACGGGGCAGCGCTATCCTAATTGTTCTCGTGCTTGTGTCGGCAACGGCGGTCATTGTCATCGCTGCGGCAGACCTGACGATCTCGGCGATGGCGGGGCAGTGGCGGCGGTACCACCAGATTCATGCTCAGTACGCCGCGGATGCGGCGGTCGAGTGGGTGCAAGCCAAGCGCAAGGCAGGGACGCTTGCCCTGCCTGCGAATCAGAACTTGACGATTGACGGCTCGCAGGTCAATGTCGTAGTCACGGACAACTCGGTCTCTCTGAAGCGCAGCTTGCGTGTCGAGGCCACCGTCCAAGAGGGAGGGCTCACGTTCAAGCAAACGCGCGTCGTAGGCGACGGCATCGTTCCAAAGCACTTCTACTACTCCCTTGCTAGTGATGACCAGTTTCAAGTAAGCAACAGTCTAACGACCGGGGCAGGCGGCAGGCTTGGCGACGTCTTCTGTAACGACAAGCTTACGGTCAGTGCCCTGGGGGTGACTGTGAACGGCGACTTGGAGGTTGTCGGTACTCTGTCTGGCTCGCCGACGGTCACCGGTACGGTCTGGAATCCGTGCCCTGCGATCACCTTTCCTATGGTCAACTCAGGGGACTACTTTGTCGGCGCGATCCCCGTTCTCGTCGCCGACATCAACGGGTGGACGTTCACGCCGACGGTTCTGGACTACGAGACGCTGTACGCTCCCGGAAACGCAAACCTCAGCGGCACGTATGCCGGCAAGGGCGTTATCTTCGTCGCGAACGACATCAAGATCGTCGGGGATGTCCGCTACGCAGACAACAACTCGGTGATGGCGGTCATCGCTCTCAACTCGATCACCGTCGAGTCCAACGTGACGCACATTGACGGCTACTACTTTGCCGGTCAGCTATTCACCTCCAACCCCGCGAACCTCACGCTCGGGCGCGGTGCGATCGTAGCCAAGAGAATCGACTTGAAGGGCGTGCTGACGGCGACCTATGACCCCTGGGTCTGGAACGACCCAGAAGAGGCAAAGCGCCTAAAACTTCCGGGCTTTTGGCCTTAGGAATCAACGAAATGACTGAACAAGAGCGGACAGGACAAGAATGGAGAGGCGGGTACGTCATCCGCTGGGCGCTCATCGGCGCGGCGGGTGTCGTGCTGTTTGACCAGCTAAGCAACCCTTTGGTCGCTGCTGGGCTTGCGGTTGCTGCGCTCAGTAACCTTGCCGTTTGGGTGTTGAGCAAGCGGGGGGGACAGACTGTGCGGCGGTGGTGCCTGCAGGTCATGTCCGGTCTTCGCGTTGCCGACGGAGTCGGCGCGTGTCTACTCACCGCATATCCGGGCGCGAGCGGTTACCCGGTTTATCTCTTGGCGATTCCTCCCTTGGTCGTGGAGGCGATTTCGCGACGGGACGCACGACGACTCGGCGGCATGCTCGCAGTGTTCATTGGCTCGCTGTATGGCGCAACCCTGCTCGGCGCATCAATGCAGGGTTTCGGAGTTGGCACTGCGCTGCTCGCCCTAAGCGCGTTCGTGTCGTTCGTGCTCGCCGGTTTTCGCGAGCGGGACGAGGTGCTCGTTCGTCACGAGCGTCGGCTGTCGTTGGTGCTGGAGTGCGGCGCGACGCTTGCCTCGACGCGTGACCTTCGCTCTGCGATGCTCGCGGTTCTCAAGGCGATTGTTCACGAAACGGGTGCGACGTGCGGCTATGTGATGCAGGCGGATGACGAGGGAAGTTCTGCGTTGGCGACCGAGGTTGCGTACAGCAGAGAGGGGGAGTTCCAGTTTCCAGAACGGATTGAGGTCGGGAGCGGCTTGTCGGGCTACGTGGCCGAGACCGGTCAACCGGTGAACGTGAGCAGCAGTGAAGGGAACGCTGACGAGTTCGACGGTCTGCCCCCTGGCGTGCATGCCGCCGCCTGCGTTCCCCTGCTCGCACGCTCGTATGGCCCGGCGCGCGACGGCGCGGTGGACCAGATTCTCGGAGTGCTGACGCTGTTGGGCTACTCGGAGGGCATGGAGTTCGACAGCGAAGACATGGAGTTGGTTCGGACACTTGGTTCGCTCCTCGCAATCGCCGTTGCGAACGCGAGGATGGAGACGCGTCAGCACGCGACCTTCTTGCGGACGATGGAAAGTCTGGCAACGGCGCTGGAAGCGCGCGATGAGTACACGCGCGGTCACTCGCAGCGGGTGTCGGAAGTTTCGATGATGATCGGCGAGCGGATGGGACTGAGCGCGGCGGCGTTGGAGGAGTTGCGCGTCGGTACGATCCTTCACGACATCGGAAAGATCGGCGTTCCTGATGCGATTCTGAACAAGCCGGGCAAGTTGACGGACGAGGAGTTCGAGATCATGAAGACGCACACGTTGAAGGGCTTTGAGATCTGCAAGCCCTTGAACCTTTCGGAAGGCGTCTTGATGATCATCCGGAATCACCATGAGCGTCTGGACGGCAGCGGCTATCCAGATGGCCTGCGTGGCGGGGATCTTCCGCTGCCTCTGCGCATCGTTTGCGTGGCTGATGCGTTTGACGCCATGAGTTCTCGTCGTCCGTATCGCGGCGTGATGTCTCCGAAGGCTGTGCTGTCGGAGTTGAGTCGCTATGCGGGGACGCAGTTCGACCCGGTTGTGGTCGAGCATTTGAAGGAGTTGTTGAACTCGCCGCGGATGGTCGCGCTCTACTTCCGTAGCGATGGCGACGAAGGAGAAGAGAAGTGGGCGGCTTAGCAATCGGGTTTCGATCCGAGCGCTCCGTCGGCCTGGGCGTTGACATCGGAAGCCGCGTGGTTCAGGTTGCCGAAGTGCAGAAGGCAGGCGAGCGGCTTGAGCTGTCGGGTATCGGCTCGTTCACAATCGCGCCCGGCTTTGTTGAGCGGGGCGTTGTGACGGACCCGGGCGGCATGGGAAAGGGGATACGGGACGCCCTTGCCCAGTCGAAGATAGCCTCGCGTGGGGCGACGTTCTCTGTGCCGAGTCACGTTGCCGTGTTGCGGTGGTTGAACTTGCCGAATCTGCCGGATGACGAGTTGCGGGAGGCGGCTAAGTTCAAAGTAAAGCGCCACCTGCCGTTCCCCGTTGCGGACGCGTACATCGAGGCCTGCCCCCTCTCAGGCGGCGAGGGCGAAGAGCGGGAGGACAGTGAGCACCTTGTAATCGCCGTGCCGCGCCGTGTCATTGACTCACGCGCCGACGCGCTGGAAGCCGCCGGCATCGAGCCGGTTCGCGCGGAGCTGGAGGCTCAGGCGATTCTTAGGATCGTTGACGCGAGGCTGCAGCGCAAGAGCCCTCTGTGGAGCGATGCGTCGCTCACGATCATAGACATCGGCGGGACGATGACGCACATGTACGTGGTGCAGAGCCGCCAGTTGCACTTTATGCGCGGGGTGCCGTTCGGTTCCGAGATGTTCGTTCGCGCAATCGCCGATGGTGCGGGCGTAGACGCGGACACTGCAACAGCGTTTCTCTCCTCCGAAGGCACCAGCCTCGACGAGAGCGGGACGCTCCAGATTCGCTCAGAAGGCGCCATCGCGTCCCTTCCCCTAACCGGCGAGCTGGAAAAGTTGACGCGGGAGTTCCTTCGGCTGCTGCGGTACTTCCGGTCCTTGCATCCTGAGCGAAGTTACGCAGGGATTCTGGATCACGTTCTCTTGTGCGGGGGCATGGCGGGCCTGCGCGGGCTGGACACGTATCTCGCTGCCATTCTGGGGCTTCACGTGGACAGGATGCGGCCGCTCAGCGACATGGTCGGATCGTTCGACCCTGAGTCGTTCACCGCTATCAGCGCGAGGCAGGAAGCGTTCACCGTCGTCATCGGCCTGGCGCTATCGGGTCTCTCCCGCTCCGGTTTGGGCGAGGGGAGGAAGGAGTACAGTCGTGAGTTTGTCTGGACACGCTCGGCATGAGCATCGGTCGGTAAACGTCGAACTGAACCTGCTGACGGAGCGACTGCGCGAGCGCAAGCGCCTGGCGGAACAGACGCGCAAGTGGACACTCGCGCTGATCGGTTCGTTGGCGCTGAGCGGGATGGTGGTGCTGGGACTGCTCGATTGGTATCGTGATACAAAAGCGGACGCGGAGCGGCTAAAGGCGGAGGTGAATCGGCTGGCGGAGCCCGCTGCTGCCCTGAAAGCGAGAGCGGAGGTTGCAAGCCGGCAGTTGGATGTGAGCGCGATGCTGGGCGCCTCCTCGGAGAACAACGACCGCTTCATGACCGCCCTCGTGTCGGCTCTCAACGCCATCCCTCCCACTGTTGCCATCTCGAAGCTCCACGCCGAGGTCATCGGTGGAACGCTGACGGTTACAGGAGGTGCCGACGCCGAGTCGCTGAGAGACGCGCAGGAGCTTGTCATCTCTCTGAAGCATGGGCAGGGCGAGGCGGTGCTAACGTCCGCCCGGAGGAACGACTACCTGGGAGCGGGCGGAGTCGGCTTCGAATTCATCCTGAAGACAAAGGTGGGTGTCGAATGAGGTTTGCGCTGCGAGCCGAGAGCGCGCTGAAGAGCGTCAGACTCGCGACCCTCGGTCTGTGGGGCGTCAGCGGTCTGCTCGTCGTTGCGCTCGGCGCGCACGGATTGTGGCTCGCCAAGGAGAACCGCGGGGCAGCCGCGGAAGTGTCTCGGTTAGAGGCGGAGATGCAGGCTGCGGAAGCAACCCTGCAGGAAGCATCGCTCGTGGAGGTCCCCGAGAACTTGCGCGGCCTTGCCGCAGTGTCGGCTTTCCAGCGTGAATTGGAGACGCTGTGCAAAGCGTCCGGCGCGCAGCTCACGGAGTTCTCGAGCGGGTCGGAGTTGCTGCCCTTCGTTACCCGCTTTGCTCTCGGAGCACAGCAGTCCGATTGGAGCGAAACCGAGGTCAGCTTTACCGCAAGAGGCAACGAGCAACAGGTTGTAAATGTGCTGTTGAACCTGAGCAACCAGCCGGTACCCGTGGAGATGACTTCCTTAGACATGGAGCGAATCGCCACCGACCGCTTGGGTAGCGCTACCGTGGAGGCGAGGGGACGCGTTCGAGTCCTCTCGAAGTCAGGATGAAAGTTGGAGACAAGAAGAAAGCGGTTATCCTTGGCGCGGTCGCCGTCGTCGTGGTCGGTGTTGCCGTGGTGCGAATTCTTCCGCAAGGCGGAGGCGCCATCGCAGGCGGGGGACCGGCAGGGGACGCGGCACCAGGGGCAAGCGAAGAAGGCTCCACCGGCTTCGAGCCGGACGGGCTTGTGACGGCGCCCTTCTCCCACCCGCTGCTCGCCAGACGCGAAAGCCCGGAGAATCAAGACCCACAAGGCGGGTCGGCACCGACAGGCGACTCGGGCGCACCGGCCGGAGTCGGAGGGGGCTATTTGCCCGGGCCGCTGGTGTTCTTACCTGAGGGGGAAGAGGAATCAGGCCAAGAATCTGAGCAGGCGCCTCGCGCGGAGGTTCTTCTTCGCCTGCAGGCGATCGTTCACGCCGGGCGACCGGTGGCGATTCTCGAAGTAGGCGGCAGAACGATCCGCGTAGGCGAGGGTGCAAGCCCGATGGAAGGTTGGAGAGTCATCAAGGTGAGCAGCAGCAGCGTGACCCTAAAGGGCACGGACGGCGAACGGACGCTTCGCGTTGGCGAGTCGCTCACGGTTGCCGCATCACCGACGAAAGCGCAACAGAAGGAGGGATAAAAGATGGAAGGAACATTGGCCGCTTTGGCGTGGGTTCTCAGCTTGATGGGAATCGGCATATCGGGCGCCCCCGATACGCCCATCGCGAGCAGCGCGTACGACAGCGAGCACACGGTAGTCGTGGTGGAGCCTCGCGTCTCCATCAATGCGGTGGATGCCGAGCTCGCTTTCCTGCTTCGGGAGATCGGTCTTCAGGCGAAGCGGAACATTGTCCTGCTGACTCCGACTGATAAGCGCCTGACGGTAAACCTCGAGGAGGTCCCGTTCTCGAGAATGATTCGGCACATCTCGGCGATGTGCGGTTTGAGTTACCTCGAAGTGGACGAGACGTTTGTGGTCGGCACCAGCGACGTATTGAGTGCGAACTACCCGGAAGAGTGGGCAGTCGCGCACCCGTTGCCTCCTCCTCCTACTGGACAATTCGCGATCGTCACCGAGGCCTACAAGGTGAACTATGTTGACCCGCGCCAGATCGCCGCGACGCTGACGGAGCTGTTCAAGGCGGCGAACCTGTCGGTGATCGCGGGGCCCGCGTCTCGCACGCCGACGATATCTTCAAATCAGCAGACGGATCAGAAGACCGGCGTCGAGGCAAACGTCATGTCTGAGTCGTCGGCGCTGCCTTCCGACTACGGGCGCACGCTGATCCTTCGAGGGTCGCAAGAGGTAGTGCAAGCGGCGATTGACGCTGCGAAGAAGATGGACGTTCCTCGGCCGCAGGTGTCCATCGGCGTAACGATTCACGACATCTCGAACGAGGCGGTGAGGGAGTTGGGTCTGTCCTGGTCGTACGGCGACATCGTGCTAACGGAGCAAAACCCGGATGGCGTGGAGTTCGGCTCGTTCAGCCGTGCACCGCAGACATTCACCGCAAAGATCAAGGCCCTCGAGCAAGAGGACAAGGCGAAGCTGCTCGCGGCTCCAAACGTAACCGTGTTGGATGGCGAGCGCGCCTTCGTCCTCATTGGCACGCGATTGAACTTCCCAGTGCTGCTTGGCTTTTCTGACGCCGGAACGCCGATCTTCGACCGCCAAGAGGAACGAGTGGGCATCTACCTTCAAGTTGCCGCGACGGTGAGCGACGACGGTCAGATTACGCTCAGCCTTTACCCACAGGTCTCCGTTGTTACGAGTTTCTTGGAGATCAACGGAGCGAGCTATCCCCAGATCTCTACGCGCGAAGCGCAAACAAGCATACGCGTGAAGACGGGCGACACCATCGTCATCGGCGGAATGTTGAAGGACGAAGAGGTTCACACCATCGAAAAGGTTCCCGTTCTCAGCGACATCCCCGTGCTCGGTGAACTCTTCAAGCGTCGGAAGCGGAGCAAGATCTCCTCTCAAGTCATCATTACGATCACTCCACGAATCATCGAAGAGCGGGAAGAGGGATGAACTTAGACAAGCCGATCGGCGAGATCTTTGTCGAGGAGGGATACCTCACCCAGGAGGAGTTGGATGAGATCCTCTCGGAGAGGATGGACACGACGGAGCCTCTCGGCGACCTCCTCGTTCGCCTCGGAAAGATAACCGAGAAGCAAAAGCTGAAGTGCATCGGCCTTCAGATGGGCATTCCGTTTGTGGACCTTGCCCGGATGGAGATTGATACCGCGGCCGCCCGCACCATTCCTCACGCGGCTGCGATTCGGTTGCTTGCGATTCCGGTCGAGCGCACCGAGTTTTCGGCAAGCGTCGCAATGGTCAATCCGCTTGACCTCGCGGCGCTGGATGAGCTCGCGTCCTTGACCGGATTGGAGATTGACCCACTCCTCGGAACCGAAGAAGATGTGCGAGATGCGATCTTCCGAGCGTTCGGCGCATACGACGACCTCGGCGAGATCGTCGGCGAGGCGGTGAAGGGCGTTGACCCCGACGAGTTGCGCGTGTCCACGGTTGACGTAGACGAGGACCAAGTCAACGTCATCGAGCTGAAGGAGGTTGTTGAGGGCGCGCCGGTCATCAAGTTGGCGAACGCGCTCCTCACGCGTGCGATCATGATGCGCGCAAGCGACATCCACATCGAGCCACAGCCTCGGAAGGTACGCGTTCGCTTTCGAATTGACGGCTTGCTGCAGGAGGTCATGGTGATCCCGAAGGACCTGCAGCATCCTCTGGTGTCTCGTCTCAAGATCATCGCGCAGTTAGACATCGCAGAGAGGCGAATCCCTCAAGACGGGCGCTGCACGATGCTCTCGCCACAAGGTGAGTTCGACTTTCGACTTTCAACCTATCCGAGCGTTCACGGCGAGAACGTCGTCATCCGGATTCTGGACAAGTCGGGCGCGATGATTGACCTCGACCGCCTGGGTCTCGGGGAGGAGACGCTGGCTGCAGTCCTGCGAAGCACCGAGGAGCCGCAAGGGATGGTGCTGGTTACCGGGCCGACCGGCTCGGGAAAAACGACCACGCTGTACGCGATTCTGCACAAGTTGAACGCGATTCACCGCCACATCATCACCATTGAGGATCCGGTGGAGTATCAACTCGAAGGCATCGTGCAGGCGAATGTGAACCCGAAGGCGGGCGTTACGTTTGCGTCCGGACTGCGAAGCATCCTGCGACAGGACCCCGACGTCATCCTCGTCGGCGAAGTTCGGGACGGAGAGACGGCGACGATCGCGGTCGAGTCTGCTCTCACCGGTCACCTCGTCCTCACCAGCCTTCACGCAAACGACAGCCCCTCGGCGATAACTCGGTTGGTTGACCTTGGCATCGAGCCGTTCCTGCTCGGCGCAAGTGTAACGTGCAGCATCGCGCAGCGCCTCGTTCGCGTTATCTGCCCGAAGTGTAGAGAGGTCTACTCTCCGCCGGCCGACGTGCTTGTTCGGCTGGGCCTCACCCTGGACCATGAGTATGTCCGTGGGCGCGGCTGCGAGCACTGCGCCAAGACCGGCTATCGTGGTCGCGCCGGGCTGTTTGAGGCGATGGCGGTGAGCAGCGAGATCCGTCGCCTTATCGTTGCGAACGCACCCGCGCAGGAGATCCGCGCCCTGGCTGAGAAGCAGGGCATGCTCTCCATCCGCGACGACGCAAGGCGCAAAGTGCTGGCTGGTCTTACCACCGTCGAAGAGGTCATTCGCGTAACTGCGGAGGCGGCGTGATGCAAGCGTTCAAGTACAAGGGCGTGCAAGCAGGGCAAAAGGTGGAGGGCGAGGTAGTCGCAACGACCATCGAGGAGGCTGAGCGAAGGCTCGCCGCACAGGACGTTACGGTCATCGCGTTGCTGCCGGCGAAGAGGAGCGCAGGCGGCCAGGGCGACTCGCGGGCGTCGCAGACCGGTGGCCCCCTGAGAAGGAGGCGCGTCCCTCTGGCGCATCTCGCAACGCTGCTGCACGACCTCGGAGTCATGGCAGCTGCCGGAGTGCCGTTTGTGGAGGCGCTCGACGCTGTTGCGGACGCCGCGCCAAGCGAGAAGCTTAGGCAGACCGTTCTGGCGATTCGAGGAGAGGTGGTTTCAGGCAAAAGCCTCAGCGTCGCGCTCCGGGCGTCGGAGGCGTTTCCAAGCGTGGTTTGCGAGTTGGTGCACGTTGCGGAAGAGGGCGGCCGCCTCGACCTCGCGCTGAAAGCGGCGTCTTCCTATCTTGAGCGAGTCGTTGAGATGCGCAAGCGCATAGTAAACGCGCTGCTCTATCCGATGGTGCTGCTCAGCGTGGCGATCATCACGGGCGTCGTGTTGGTCGTCATCGTGTTGCCCAAGTTCTCGACGATTTTCGATCGAATGGGGGCGAACATTCCGATTACGACGCAGTGGATGCTCTCATTCGGCGAGGCGCTGCGAAGCAATCCGCTCTACACCGTGGGCATCGTGGTCGGCTTGCTGCTCGTCGTTCGATGGTTGTGGAAGCTGGCGATGACGAGCAGAGCCGTGGCAGGCGCGATTCTGCGCGTGCCGGTTCTGGGGAACCTTGTCGCGCGGCTCGCCCTCGCCCGAGCGTTCCAAAGCATCGCGACGCTCATCTCGAGCAACGTGCCGCTTCTCGACTCCGTGCGCCAAGCAGCCAACGTATCAGGAAATCCGGTGATACGCGATGCCCTGGTGGGTTCGTGCAACGCAATGGAGCACGGCGTGGCGTTCAGCGACGCGCTCAAGCAGACTTCCGTCATCCCTAAGACGCTGATTCAGATGGTCGCGGTTGGCGAGCGCACCGGCCAGTTGCCGAAGCTGATGGCTGCGAGCGCCGAGCATATGGAGCAGGATGTGGATGGGCGGCTCAAGGCGCTTGTCTCCATCGTGGAACCCGTAATGGTGGTAGTGATGGGCGCAATCGTGGGCCTGATAACCCTCAGCATTATCCTCCCAATCTATACGGTGGTTCAGAACATCCGATGAAAACCCTTCAGACCTACCTAAGGCTTGCCGATAATCTCACTCGGGAGCAACTGACCCCTGGAGCGAAGCAGATGAAGTTTCGAAACCGTTCACAAAAGAAGGCGTTCACCCTGGTAGAACTGCTCGTCGTCATCATCATCTTGGCGGTTCTCGCCGCTGTCGTCATCCCGCGGTTCGCGGACTCCGGCCTTCGGAGCAAGGAGTCGGCGCTGAAGGCGAACCTGCGCCTCTACCGCGGAGCGGTCGAAATGTTCCGCAACGACACGGGCGCCTTCCCGGCGTCGCTTGCCGATCTGACGGCGACGTCGGCACCCGCCAACGGGCTCGACACCTCCGGCGCGGCAAAGGCGATCAGCGCGTCGGACTGGAAGGGTCCATACTTGCAGCGCATTGAGAACGACCCTGTTTCCGGTAACCCATTCAACTACGGCACGACCTCTCCAAACGTGGGCAGGGTGACCTCCTCGGCATCCGGCAACGCGACAGACGGCACCGCGTACTCGAGCTGGTAGCGCATTCGACCTAAGGGACAGGGGTTGGAGGGCGGCGTCACCAATGGTGGCGCCGCTTTGCTTTGCCGACGTCTGTCGGAGTGGCCTACGATGAACTTCTCAACTCTCGCCCGCTTTGCCCGCCATCGCCTCGTCGTTGTAAAGAACCCCTACCCGCGTCCTCTCCCCATCCAGTTGCACGAACGCGTTGCTGCGCCGAAAGCGCGTCTCGGAGTCGGTCGTCGTTACGCTGAGTGTCCGAGAGTCCAGCCACACCAGCGACAGCACCGCATCATTGTCGCTGGACTCGAAGACGGTACCGTCGCGAATCGCAGCGTCCTCGTCCTTGGCGCCGACAGCATACACGGCGATGATTGAATCGGTCCCGCCAAGCGCGCCGCCCCACAGTTTGTGCCCCGCCCATGCAACGAACTGCCCGTCCGGACTGACTTCGCGCTCAACGTCCGCGTAGCGGGCTTCGTGCTCCCCGCCAAACGGCATCAACCAGTCGGAACTCACCAAGCAAACGGCAAGCCCCAGCGCAGGAAGCGCATACAGAATCGGAAGATACTGCCTTACCCGCATCAACGTATCACCAGGTTGCGGACAGTATTCCCCACACGCGCTCCTGTGGCGCCTTAGGCGACTGCGCCGATGCCCTGCCCGCCGAACCCGGGCAAGACCGCCTCGACCCTCTCCAGCGCCATCCTCCGCCGCAAAACCTCCGAAAGCACGGCGCGGTAGTCGGTGGTAACACGAAGGTCGCCCGGCTCCTCGAGGCTCTCCGGCGTAAGACCCGGCCAGTCGCCGTGCACCGTTCCGCCCGCGACGCCTTCGCCAAGAAGCAGCATGACGCTTGCGCGCCCATGGTCCGTTCCCAGCCCGGCGTTCTCGTATGCGCGGCGGCCGAACTCGGTCATCACCACGACGGTAACGCGGTTCAGATGGTCAGCGATGTCGGCAGCAAACGCCGACAGCGAGCGCGCCAAGTCCTCGAGGAGTGACGCGTGCCAGCCGCTCGTCGCGCCTTGGGCAACGTGTGTGTCCCAGCCGCCCTTTTCGAGGCACGCGACCTCCAGCCCGACGCCCGCATGGATGAGCTGTGCCGTTTGGGCGAATGCGCGCCCGAGGTCCGACTTAGGATACGGCTCGGACGCGGAAGGAGCGGCGGGCAGATTCTCAACGAGGTCGAGCGCTTCGAGCGTCGCTCGACCGGCTTGGGTCAGAACGTCTTCGCCGGAAGCATAAAGCGCGGCGAGCGACCGGCGGAAGCGCCGTGCTTGCGCGTCTTCGCCGCGCAGGCGGTACTGCTTCAGGCTCTCAAGCGCGATTCCGCTGGTGCCGCCGCGCATCGAGTCGGGCAGCACGTTGGAGAACGCGATCGAGCGAAGCGGGGATGGTCCGCTCGCGCGCTCGTTCAAGTATCTCGCAACCCAGCCGCTCGAAGCGTGTTCGCTTGCCGCGGCCACGCCGCGCTCCATCGCGCTCATCGCCTCGAAGTGCGAGCGCGTGCGATCTTGTGATCCAACCGCGTGTACGACCGCGAGCCTTCCCTCGCGATAGTGCGGAATCAACGACCCGAGAGCGGGATGAAAACCGAAGAAGCCGTCCAGGTCGAGCACATCTCGACGCCGAAGAGCGAGCGACGGGCGCAAGCGGTGATACTCGTCCTCGCCATGCGGCACCACGGTGTTCAGCCCGTCACAACCTCCGCGCAAGAAGAGCACGACCAACACCGGCGCATCGGGGTCGCGGCGCTCGCGCAGGCTGATCTGCGAGAGCGCGCTTCCGGCAGCCAAGCCGAACGCCCCGGCTATGAGCGACCGCCGAGAGACCATTCTGTATCCGTCGCAGCAATATTCCATTCTCTTATCTCCATTGGAACTCAGGGCTGCAGAGGCAGAGCGCGAGCGCCTCTTCTCGCCGAAGGTCCTGGCGCAGCAGAAGTGCGCTCAGCGAGTCGCTTCCTGCGCGCCGCCCCAGGGTCGCTTCGATGGGCTTGATGCCTTCGAGCGCCGGCACGGTCGTGCCGGGGACCTCGCCGCGCAGCAAGTCAAGAGCGAAGTTCCACCTTCCGAGCAGCGATCCCGTCCACGCCTCGGATGCCGTCGGGTAGCCATCGGGCATCGGCCATTCGTATGACGGCTGTCCCATATCAACAAGATAGCGCAGTACGCCCCGCCCGTCCGTCGTTGCGCTCAGCGCTCGGAGCGACGACACCACGAAGTCGAACGGCCGCTTCGGAATCGGTGGCGCATCGAGGAGCGTCTGCGACAGCAAGAGCGGTCGCAGCATCGCCTTGATGTCGCCCCCGGTTTGCAAATACAGTTCCCCAAGCCGGTCGCGCCACTCGTCGTGTGCGTCGCCTAAGAAGCGGTCAACGATCTTGCCGGCGATAAACCGCGCGGTGTTCGGGTGGGTGGCGAGGATCTGAAGCACTCGCTCACCATCCTCGACGCCTCCGCCCGCGGGTATGCGATGACCAAGGACCGTTTTCTCTTCGAAGTCGTGCTGCGATGGGTCGAAGCGAAACGTTCCTCTTTGGCGACCGAAGCGGTTCTCGATCGTCCAGCCGGTGAAGCAGCGGGCGACCTCTTGCACGTCCTGTTGCGTGTATCCGCCGTTCACTCCGAGCGTGTGCAACTCCATCAGTTCGCGCGCGTAGTTCTCGTTCGGCTTTCCCTTCAGGTTCGCGTCGTTGTCCAGGTACTCAAGCATCGCGGGACTCTTCGCCGATTGGAACAGCAGGTCGGGGAACTTGCCGAGCGCGTGCTTTCGAATGACGCTCACCTCGTCGAGAGGCTTGCGCCAGGCTGCGAACCGCTTGCGGGCGTAGATGTTGAAGTGGTCGCTCCAGAACTCGACCATGCGCTCGAGCAGTTGGTTCCTCCCGTAGACCGAGCGAAGCACCGCCGCCTGTTGCAGTTGGATAACGACCTCGCCTTCCGGCAGGTCGCGCAGCTCCGCAGGTGCGAGGTTGAACACGTCGAGCCGCTGCAACTGCAACGCGAGCCAGGGGTCCTCATCCTCGTTGGCGTCGAGTTGTCGCGCGATCCAGCGCTCCCTTCCGACGCTGCGAACCTCCTCCGCTACGCGAAGGTTGAAGCCGAAAGCAACGCGGTTCAAGGTGCGCGCCAGCGGCTCAGGATGCGGGGGCAATTCTGCCACGCCGAGGCTCTTGCTGCCGACGAGCGAGCGCAGCCCCGGACCGCAACCGGCGAGGAAGGACGCTCCCGCGCCGACAAGCGCGGCTTGCAACAACTCGCGCCGGTTCATTGCTTACGCTCCTCGCATCTCGGCGGCGGTGGCTTCGGTCTGGGCACGCGTAACGAGCGCGATGGTTCCCGCTCCGACTGAAAGAACGATCACCAGGGGCGTGATGACAAAGAAGCCCAGCACCGGAAACGCAGCCGCAGCCACGAGCAGCCCCGCGCCGCGCGTAAGCGCGGAATACGCGGAGACCTCCGGGTCGTGCCTCATGATGCGGTTGGCAACCAGCCTCGCGAAGCCCGCCGACCCGACTGCGGCAAGCGCGAGCGTCGCCGCAAAGCCGAACAGGCCCGCCAACTTCGCCACCGGCAGCGCCAACGACGCGAGCACAGTCGATACGAACAGCAGCGCGAACGTCGCGAACAAGCCGACGACGAGGCACTTCGCCCAGGATTGCCTAAGCGCGGCGTGCGCGGCGTCGGTCCTTCGGGTGAAGAGCAACGCGGCGCAGATCGTGAGCGCCCAAGCGGACACGGCCGCGCCGACCACCGTTGCTACAACGGTCAAGACATCGCCAATCGTGATTCCCATCTGTTTGGTTCCTCCTCCAGCGCCCGCCCCCGGTCCTTCCCCGGCGGTCGGGCAGCCGATTGCTTCGCAGTTAGGGTACACGGGAAGTACGCTTGGGCGAACGCAGGCGGGCAGCGCGGCGGGACTTTCGGCCCGGCAAAGACTTCCGTGCCACACGCTCCTAAGCTGGGTCGAGCGCGACGCATGGCTCACCAAGGCAAGCCGACGCACCGCCCGCCGTAGCTGTCACTTGCCGGCTGGCTTGTCCACTTTCGGCGGCGGACCGCTGAACCTCGCAGCCAGAACACCGGCTTGGTCAAACAGCGAGATCTCGGGTCCTGAAGACGCCTGCACCCCAGCCCAGAGCCGAAGTTTCCCGGCAGCATCCCTTACCGCCAGACCGGACACCCCGGGTGAGCTCGAAATGGCGCAAATTCCTTCCTTCGAGTCTTGACCGAGTCTGAGTTCCGTCGCGCCTTCCTGCGTCTTCAAAACGGCCTTGTGACCCGATGGCTTATTGTCCGCCAGCAATATTGCTTGGAATGGAGTCGTCTCCATGTGCCAACTTGAACGCAGGTCACCATCCGCGGTTGAGCCGCTCATCCCGACAGTCGCATTGGAACCCGAAGCCACCAACGCTACTGCGTGCGTCTGGTCGCTAGGTCCCGTCGTGACTATCCTTATGGCGGCGGAGCTAGTTGTCGTATCGAGTTCGATCTTGGATGTGCCCCCCGGCTTCGTAAGCCGGAGCACCGCCCCGTGGTGTGTGGCGCCAAAGGTCGCAACTTCTTCGCCGTCTTCGGTCACCAGTGTGAAGTTGCGGGCGCGCATCGTTTCTGGCACTTGAGGATCCGACTGCGCCGTTAGCAGCAGAGCTGCTACGAGGATCAAGGTCCCCGCGATCGCGATTCGCAGTTGCCTGTTCTGACGCTCCACTCTCGCCAATCGCGTCATGATGTCGTGTGTAGTCATGTCCATTCCAGGTGCTCCTCTCTCGATTGTTCTACGGTTCAGGTTTCTCTACTGTGGCGCTTCCCCCTGCTTCGAAGCCGCAGGTTTCTTGCCCTAGGGGAGGTCTCGGTCGTGGGTGGCATGGGTGAATTCGTTGACAATCGGCCGCCTTCCTTCCGGCGCACATAGTATTCACCCGTGCCACGACTGAAACCGCAGCGTCACGCTCGCCGCGGCCAGTCCCCGTGAGGGTCTTCATGTCGTCTGCACGGGTGGTGGGGACGCCCTTCGCGCCTCGGAAGCCCCCTGTGAGGACGAGGCGACGAACCGACCGCCCACCACCCATGCCACCCAGTCCGCCAATCCAACCTAATCTGCTCAGGATATCGGTCGTGTTGTGTTCGCGGTGGGCAAGGCTTCTCACGACTTGCAAGCCCGCTACGAGCACGAAGCAACG
>Ga0209172_10003777_pt1 | contig 22138 bp, 18 predicted proteins | sample LarsenN4metaG_FD_184113 | JGI IMG/M metagenome (GOLD analysis project Ga0209172, IMG submission 184113) | Hot spring sediment bacterial and archeal communities from British Columbia, Canada, to study Microbial Dark Matter (Phase II) - Larsen... ... | reverse complement strand
ACCCGCCCGCCCCCTTCGTTGTCGCTCCCTTGCGTATCTCGTCCCGATATGCGCGGTCGCTCCGCCTCGGGTTCGGGCGGGTGGCACTCATCACGCGGGTCACGGGAGTTATCCGGATAGGCTCTTAACCTCCCCCGCCGGCGTGCCCCCGGAAGGCTTCCACCAGCTTGAGGGCGGCCTCGGCGGGAGAGAGGAGGGAATGGGCGGCTTGTTCCTGGAGGACGGGAAGCGCCTGCCGGACGGCGGGGTGGCTTTGGAAATCGCGGCGCAGCAATTCATCCACCAGGGCCATCATCCAGTCCACGTTCTGGCGGCGGCGGCGGTCTTCAATGCCGCCGCGGGGGCCGAGGAGGGCGTGGAAGTCTTCCACCATCGACCACGCCTCCGGGATGCCCTCGCCACTGAGGGCGGAAGCCAGGCGGACCTGGGGCTTCCAGCCGGGGGTGGGGCTGGCCAGGCAGTGGAGGGCGGCGGCGTATTCCGCCCGCGTGCGCTCGGCCGCGGAACGGCTCTCGCCATCGGCTTTGTTGACGACAATGGCGTCGGCCAGCTCGACGATGCCCTTTTTGATTCCCTGGAGTTCGTCGCCGGTGTGCGGGGCCAGCAGGAGGAGGAAGAAGTCGGTCATGGAGCGGACGGTGGTCTCGCTCTGGCCGGTGCCGACGGTTTCGACGATGACGGTGTCGAAGCCGAAGGCCTCACAAAGGAGGAGGGTCTCGCGGGTTTTGCGGGCGGTGCCGCCGAGGGTGCCGCCGGAGGGGGAGGGGCGGATGAAGGCGTGGGGCTCGGCGGAGAGTTTTTCCATGCGGGTTTTGTCCCCGAGGATGCTGCCGCCGGTGCGGGTGGATGAGGGGTCGATGGCGAGGACGGCGAGCTTGTGGCCGGTGCGGATGAGGTGCATGCCGAGGGCCTCGATGAAGGTGGATTTGCCCACGCCGGGGATGCCGGAGATGCCGAGGCGGCGGCCCCTGCCGGTGCGGGGGAGGATCGCGGCGATCAGTGCGCGGGCGGGTTCCTGGTGCTTGGGCGCGCTGGACTCCGCCAGGGTGATGGCGCGCGCCAAGACGGCGCGGTCACCGGCCTCGATGCCGCGGATGTAGCCACTGATATCCACAAAGAGTATTGAACAGAAGGTAACGAAGCTAACGGAGAAAGGCAGTTTCTAACCACGGATGAACACAGATGGACACGGATGGGGAAAGGGGAGGTTGTTTGTACACAAAAGCCTCAAAGGACAAAAAAAATGGGAGCGCCGGAAATCCTCCCTTTTGTGGATTTTGCGTTTTTTGTGTAAAAGCCGGTTTTGCTCTGTGTGCTCTGTTTCCTCTGTGTTCAATCCTGGCCGGGCTGGAGTTTTTCGAGGATGGTTTGGGCGGCCTGGGGGATGACGGTTCCGGGGCCGAAGATGGCGGCGGCGCCGTTCTGGGTGAGGAACTCGTAGTCCTGGGCGGGGATGACGCCGCCGACGACGATGAGGATGTCCGGGCGTCCGAGTTTTTTCAATTCATCGCGCAGCTGGGGCAGGAGGGTTTTGTGGCCGCCGGCCAGGGAGCTGATGCCGACGACGTGGACATCGTTCTCCACCGCCATTTTCGCGGCTTCCTCCGGGGTCTGGAAGAGGGGGCCGATATCGACATCGAAGCCGAGGTCGGCGTAGGCGGTGGCGACGACCTTGGCGCCGCGGTCGTGCCCGTCCTGGCCCATTTTGGCGATCAGGATGCGGGGGCGGCGGCCTTCGCGCTCGGCGAAGGCGTCGGTGAGTTTTTGCACGTTCATGAAATCCTCGGATTTTCCGAATTCGGACTGATAGACTCCGGAGACGGACTGGATGAGGGCTTTGTGGCGGCCCCAGGGTTTTTCGAGGGCGGCGGAAATTTCGCCGAGGGTGGCGCGGGCGCGGGCGGCCTCGATGGCGAGGGCGAGGAGGTTGCCCTGGCCGGAGCCGGCGGCCTCGGTGAGGGCGAGGAGGTGGCGCTCGACGGCGGGGTTGTCGCGCTGGGCGCGGAGCTGGGCGAGCTTGGCGATCTGTTTTTCGCGGACGGCGGCGTTGTCCACCTCGAGGACTTCGATGGGTTCGGCTTTGTCCGGGGGGAAGAGGTTCATGCCGATGATGGCCTCCTGGGCGGAATCGATGCGGGCCTGGCGGCGGGCGGCGGCTTCCTCGATGCGGAGCTTGGGCAGGCCGGTCTCAATGGCGGCGGCCATGCCGCCGAGTTTTTCCACTTCCTGGATGTGGTCCCAGGCGCGGCGCATGAGTTCGTGGGTGAGGGTTTCGACGAGGTAGGAGCCGCCGAAGGGGTCGATGACGCGGCAGATGCCGGATTCTTCCTGGAGGAAAGAGCTGGGTGTTGCGGCGATGCGGGCGGAGAAGTCGGTGGGGAGGGCGATGGCTTCGTCCAGGGCGTTGGTGTGGAGGGACTGGGTGTGGCCGAGGGCGGCGGCCATGGCTTCGAGGCAGGTGCGGACGACGTTGTTGAAGGGGTCCTGCTCGGTGAGGGACCAGCCGGAGGTCTGGGAGTGGGTGCGCAGGGCGAGGGATTTGGGGTTCTGGGGATCGAAGCCCTGGACGAGCTTGGCCCAGAGGGCGCGGGCGGCGCGCATTTTGGCGATCTCCATGAAGACGTTTTTGCCCTGGGCCCAGAAGAAGGAGAGGCGGGGGGCGAAGGCATCAATGCCGATGCCGGCGGCGATGCCGGTGCGGAGGTATTCCAGGCCGTTGGCCAGGGTGTAGGCCATCTCCAGGTCGGCAGTGGCGCCGGCTTCCTGCATGTGGTAGCCGGAGATGGAGATGGAGTTGAATTTGGGCATGTGCTGGGAGGTGAAGCGGAAGATGTCCGCGATGACGCGCATGGAGGGCTTGGGCGGGTAGATGTAGGTGTTGCGGACCATGTATTCTTTGAGGATGTCGTTCTGGATGGTGCCGCTGAGCTGCTCCAGCTTCACGCCCTGTTCCTCGGCGGCGACGATGTAGAAGGCGAGGACGGGGAGGACGGCGCCGTTCATGGTCATGGAGACGGAGATGCGGTCCAGGGGGATGCGGTCGAAGAGGACTTTGGCATCGAGGACGGAGTCCACGGCGACGCCGGCTTTGCCGACATCGGCGAAGGCGCGGGGGTGGTCGGAATCGTAGCCGCGGTGGGTGGGGAGGTCGAAGGCGACGGAAAGGCCCTGCTGGCCGGCGGCGATGTTGCGGCGGTAGAAGGCGTTGGATTCCTCGGCGGTGGAGAAGCCGGCGTATTGGCGGACGGTCCAGGGGCGGGTGACATACATCGAGGCGTAAGGGCCGCGGATGAAGGGGGCGATGCCGGGAAAGGAATCGAGGTGCTCAAGGCCGGCCAGATCGGCGGCGGTGTGGAGGGGGGCGACATCGATCTGTTCCATGGTGTGCCAGACGAGATCGGCGGCGGAGCGCCCGGTTTCCCGTAGGACGCGGGCCTGCCAATCGGCCAGGATGGCGGTGGATTTGGGCGGGTGGTAGGGGGTGTCGGCGAGGTTCATGGGATTGGAGATTTGAAATTTGAGATTTCAGATTTGCGATGGGTGGGGGTCAACAGGGGTGGGAAGGAGTCCGGCTTGGCGGAAGATGGAGGTGAGGGTTTCGAGGGCGTTGCAGCGGAGGTGGATGAAGGCCTGGATGCCGGCCTCCTGGAAGGCTTTCACGTGGTCCTGGGGATAGCCGGCGAGGACGGTGACCGGGGGGCGGGAGGCGGTCCGGGCCGCCTGGATGAAGGCGGGGACGAGGTCCGGGTAGGTCTCATCGGTGGAGCAGAGGACGGCCACGGTGGCGGGGTGGGCGGCCAGGGCGGGGGCGATGGCGGAGGGTCCGTCCAGGGGGCCGGACTGGATGATTTCAGCCCCGGCGATTTCGAAGAAGGAGGTGGCGTAGTCGGCGCGGGCTTTGTGCTGCTTGAGGGGTCCCAGGGTGAGGAGAAGGACACGGGGGCGTGAGCCGCTGAGTTCGAGGGAGCGGCGGAGGTTTTCGAACTGGAAGGCGGCGCGGTGGAGGCAGACGGGGGTGATCGGGGCGGAGGGGCGGTCTTTGATGCGGATGGCGCGGGTGATCTCGCCCAGGGTGGCGCCGGCCAGGATGGCCTGGACGCAGCGGTCGAAGAAACCGGTGTCCCCGGCGTTGACGATGGAGCCGAGCTTGTCGAGAACATCGGCATTCTGGGCGTTGAGCGGGGAGGTGCGGATGGCGCGGACCATGGAGGCGCGGCGCTGCTGGAAAGCGGCGGCGTCCTCGTCCGGGTGGGCGGGGGCGGGGAAGGATTCCTTGGCGCTGGCGTATTGGTTGGTGCCGATGATGGAGGTGCGGCGGCGGGCGATGGCGTCGAGGCGCGCGGCAGCGGTGGCGGCGACAGCTTTCTGGGGGACGCCTTCCTGGAGGGCGGGAGCCATGCCGCCGAGGCGCTCGATGGCGCGGAACTCGTCCCAGGCGGCGCGGGCCAGGGCATCGGTGAGGGACTCGACATACCAGGAGCCGCCGGCGGGATCGATCAGGCGGTCGAGCTGGCATTCCTTTTGGAGGATGAGCTGGGTGTTGCGGGCGATGCGGCGGGAGAAGTCGTCGGGGGTGCGGAAGGCCTCGTCAAACGGGGAGACTTGCATGCTGTTGGCGCCGCCCAGTGCGCCGGCGAAGGCCTCGACGGTGGCGCGCAGCAGGTTGACATGGGCGTCATAGGCGGTTTTGTTGGTGGAGGCGCTGCGCACGTGGATGGTGAGGGGCTGGGCGTGGCCGGGGCCGCCGAGGGCCTCGGTGAGCTGGGACCAAAGGAGGCGGGCGGCGCGGAGTTTGGCGATCTCGGTGAAAAAATCGGCGCCGACGGTGATCGCGAAGCGGATGCGCGGGGCGGCGTGGTGGACGGGGATGCCGCGGGCGGCCAGGGCGCGGAGGTAATCGGCGGCGGTGGCGAGGCTGAAGGCCAGTTCCTGGACGGCGTGGCCGCCGCCTTCATGCCAGGAGCGGGTGTGGACGCAGACGGTCTGGAGGTGGGGGGCGTGGGCCATGGCCCAGCGCATCAGCTCGGCCATTTCCCGGTAGGCGCCTTCAAGGGAGTGGGGGAGGCGGCCTTCATGGGCGAGGACGCCGAGGGGGTCCATCTCGATGCAGCCGGTGAGCCGGGAGGTGGCAAGGCCGGTTTTGTGGCAGAGCGCGGCCAGGAGGGCGGCGAAGGGCAGGGCGGAGGAGCCGGAGCGGATGAAGAGGGAGGTTTTATCGAGGTGGATGGCCTGGAGGGCTTTGCGCAGGTCTTCGAGAGTGGCAATGGACAGGCCGCCGACGCCGACCTCGCCGGGCTCGGCCCAGTCGGGGTCATGCCCGTTGCGGGTGGCCTGGTCGAGGACGATGTTGAGTCCGGTGAGGCCGCGGGCAAGGTCGTGGCGGGCGGCGAGGTTGAAGGCCAGGGGATCGCGCAGGCTGATTTCCTGGGAGACGTCCCAGGGCCGGGCGAGGCCGCCGGAGGCATCGCGTCCGCGGACAAAGGGGGCGAAGCCGGGGAAGGAGCCCAGATGGGGAAGGTCCCGGACATCGGCGGCGGTGTAGAGGGGCTCGGTGGTGAGGCCTTCCGGGAGCGGGGTGCGCATTTTTTTGTCGAAGGGGGCGCCTTTGAGCTGGGCTTCGACTTCGGCGCGCCATTGCGCGGGGGAGGCGGCGGGGAATTCGGGAAGGAGGGTTTCGGGCTTCATAAAATTTAACCACTAATTCACACTAATGTTCACTAAGCTGGAATGAGGCATGATCGATCAGGAAAGGGTTTCGACGGTGACTTCCTGGCGGATTCCGTTGATGGTGAGGGCGAGGCGCTGGGAGGATTCAGGATTTGAGATTTGAGATTTGAGATTTGAAATTGGGGCGGAAGGGGCGGGTGAAGCCGGATTCGAGATTTGAGATTTGAGATTTGAAACTGCCTGCACGGCCGGCTTGTGCAGGGCTTCGACTTGCTGGGGGAACATGGCGTAGAGGACGGCATTTTCCTCGGTGGCGGGGAGGCCCTTGGATTTGAGTTCAGCCAGGAGCTTGTCCAGGCCGGGCTTTTGCAGGTCGGCCGGGCGGCAGGTGATGGGGGCTTTGGCCATTTTTTCGGAGGCCAGCTTCTGGATGTCCGGGTCCACGGGGGCGGGGGTGGAGCCGTAGTAGCCGAGGGCGATATCAGCGGCCTGGGGGGAGAAGTTTTTCCAGCGCCCGAATTTGACGTTGAGCATGGCCTGGACGCCGACGATCTGGGAAGTGGGGGTGACGAGGGGAATCCAGCCGAGGGCCTGGCGGACGACGGGGATTTCCTTGAAGACCTCATCGAAGCGGTCTTCCATTTTCTGCTCCTTGAGCTGGGTGCGGAAGTTGCTCAGCATGCCGCCCGGGACTTGATAGTGCAGGGTGTCGGAATCGACGATTTCGTTGGCGTGGGAGGTGAATTTGGAGAGTTCGGCGTAAACGGTGTCCAGATGGAGGCGTATCTCGTGGAGGGTGGCCAGGTCCGCGGGGGTGAAGGCGGGGCGGCGGGGGTGGCCGTCGAGGAGGGCGAGCATGCGCCCGGTGTCGGGCTGGGCGGTGCCGTTGGCGAAAGGGATGACGGAGACGTCGATGGCATCGACACCGGCATCAATGGCGGCGAGGTAGGTGGTGGCGCCGAGGCCGGCGGTGTCATGGGTGTGGATCCAGACGGGGATTCTGACCTTTTCCTTGAGGCCGCGGATGATGCGGGCGGCGGCGATGGGCGGGATGAGGCCGGCCATGTCTTTGATGACGAGGGCATCGCAGCCCATTTGTTCCAGGCGGATGCCGAGGGCGACGAAGGCCTCGACGTTGTGGACGGGGCTGGTGGTGTAGCAGATGGTGCCGTGGGCGGTTTTGCCGGCTTTTTTGACCGCGCGGATGGAGGCTTCCATGTTCCGGGGATCGTTGAGGGCATCGAAGATGCGGAAGATGTCCATGCCGTGGCGGGCGGCGCAGCGGACGAAGGCTTCGACCACGTCATCGGGATAGTGGACGTAGCCGACGAGGTTCTGGCCGCGGAGGAGCATCATGTGGGGGGTCTTGGGTGCCCAGGCCTTCAACTGGTCGAGGCGCTGGAAGGGGTCCTCGCCCAGGAAGCGGAGGCAGGAATCGATGGTGGCGCCTCCCCAAGTTTCGAGCGCGCCAAAGCCGAGTCCGTCCAGAAGGGGGGCGACGGGCCGCATTTGGGCGGTGGTCATGCGGGTGGCGGCGAGGGATTGGTGGCCATCCCGGAGGACGGTGTTGTTGAAGGTGACGGGGTTCATGAGGAGTGCTTTCTGGAGAGAATCCTAAGAATCAGATAAACTTATTCAAGAAAGTTCGCTTCATTACCCGCATTTATAAATATCTCTAATGTTGATGCTACGGGAAGTGTTTGGGGTGCATGCGGGCATCTGCATGATTGTCAACGATGGTGATCCCGGTAATTTGACGGGGAATGAAACGGAACCGCGGATTTACGCTGATCGAGTTGCTGGTGGTGATTGTGATTGTGGGCATCCTGGCGGCGCTGGCGGTGCCGGCGATCAACAAAGCCCTGCAGCAGACACGGTTCGCGGAGTCCCAGTCCAATTTGCGGCAGATCGGCATTGCGCTGATGCTGCATTCCCAGGAGAACGAGGGTCTGTTCCCGATTGCCCGGGGAACGCTGGCTTACGACAAGGATTGGGAGAGCGTTCCGGAGGCCCAGCGTTCCTGGCAGATGCAGTTGATTCCTTACACAGGCGGCAATGAGAAAGTGTTCCAATCGACCTATGCGGGATCGATCCATCCGGCTTCGAGGAAGTGGGGCTATTTTCTCGGAGGCCACGCCGCCAAGGAGGAAGCGAAGGCGGAGGGTGCCAGTGACACCAACCGGGCGTTGAACCTGCGGAAAATCCAGTTTCCCTCCCAGCACATCCTGGCGGGCGAATGCCTGGCGGGGATGACACTCGATGATTCGGACAAAGACGATTACGACAGCAACAATCCCGCCTTCAAGGGGAAGGCACTGAATGTGAAAGTGAACCTGCTATTCGCCGACGGGCATGTGGAAGCCTGGACCAAGGCGGACCCGGCGCGGCTCTCGGTGCTTTATTCGGGTCCGGATGAGACGGACACTTCCAACTATTTTGCCGGGAGCGAGTAATCCGGGTCCGGTCGATCCAGTTCCAGGCGGGGGGCGGACTCCGGGGACCAGGGATTGCGTTGGAAGCGTCCGGCTTCCAGTCGCGTGATGGTTTCCTGGCAGAGCTGGTGGAGTGCCTGCACATCGAAGTCCTGGTGGCGGGGAGTGTAGGCCAGGGTGTGGGTGCGGGCCAGGGCGAGGAGGCGGGCGGCGGGGGCGAGGCGCTGTCCGTGCACGCGATGAGCGGGCTGGGCGCGGTGCAGTTTCATGTGCACGAAGGCGCCGGCGGCCTGGATGAGGCCTTTGTAAAAAGCGTAGTTGGCCCCGCTGCGGCCTTCTTCCAGCCAGAGGTCTTCGAGGACATCGTGGGCTTCATAGTAGAGCTGGTCGTTGAAGCAGGCAAAGTAGCCCGCATAACGGGCGTCCCACACGGGATGGCGGCAGGCGGCGACCAGTTCGCGCACACGGGGGGACTTATGGGTCATGCGGCCAGGTTAGCCCGCATCTGCCGCCCCGCCAAGCGGCCAGGCCCGGCCTTCAACCCAAGCGCAGCCAGGCCAGGAAGACGAGGGCGCCGAGGAGCGCGCCAATGGCAAAGGCAATGAAGGCGACGCTGGAACTTCCGGAGGACTCTGCGGAGGGGGAGGCGGGAGCAGCAGCGTGGGAGCGAATGGCCGAAAGATCGGACCGGCCAGGGCGTTCAGTGATGGGCTGGGTGGCCCGCGCTTTTTCCCGGATGGGCGGGGCCGGTGGTTCGGGCACAGCTCCCACCGGGCCGTGTTGCAGCACGAATTCCAGATGGCCGAGGGTGAGGGTCACTCCTTCCTGCAAAGCGGTGCGTCCTTCCAGGGCTTTGCCTTCCAGGGAGGTGCCATTGCGGGAACCGAGGTCTTCGATCCAGAGGCCCGAGGCATCATGGATGAAGCGGGCGTGGTGGCGGCTGATGGAGGGGTGGGCGAGATGGATTTGCGCATCCTCGGCGCGCCCGGCCGTCGATTCACCGGCTGGAATGGAGTAAACCCGCCCGCCGCCCTCATCCACCAGCATGTAGCCCATTGCCATCATTGCCACTTTAGCCGGGCGCCGGTTCAGGACTCAATCCTTCTTGCGGGACGTCGATGCCTGCCCATGCTTTGGGCATGGGCGCATCTCCCTTTCCCCCCATTGGCCATATCCATGTCATCGGCATTTGCGGCACGGCCATGGGGGCGGTGGCGGCGATGCTGCGGGATGACGGCTACCGCATCACCGGCTCGGACGAAAAGGTCTATCCGCCGATGTCCACATTTTTGCAGGAGAAGGGCATCAGCGTGCGGGAGGGCTACCGGGCGGAGCATCTGCAGCCGCGTCCGGACCTGGTGATCGTGGGCAACGCCATCTCCCGGGGGAATCCGGAGCTGGAGCACGCGCTGGATCAGCGCATGCTTTACCTGTCGCTGCCGGAAACGCTGAAGCTGTTTTATCTCCGCGGCGCGCACAACCTGGTGGTGGCGGGCACGCACGGGAAGACCACCACGACTTCGCTGCTGGCCTGGCTTTTCGAGCATGCGGGCCACGTGCCCAGCTTCCTGATTGGGGGGATTCCGCTGAATTTCGGCCAGGGCTGCCGGCGCCAGGCGGGGAAATACTGGATTTTGGAGGGGGACGAATACGACACGGCGTTTTTCGACAAGCGCAGCAAGTTCATGCACTACCTGCCGGAGCTGGCGGTGATCAACAATGTGGAGTTCGACCATGCCGACATCTATGCGGATTTGGAGGCGGTGAAGAAATCGTTCCGCCAGCTGGTGCATATCGTTCCGGGCAACGGGATGATCGTGGTCAATGCGGATGATGCGAATGCGGTGGAAGTGACGCGGGCGGCCAAGGCGCAGCTGCTGGAGGTGGGTTATTCCGCCAATGCGGCGGTGCAGATCACCGGGCTGGACCAGGGGCCGGAGGGGACGGCGTTCACGCTGCTGGGGCACCGCTTCACCGTGCCGCTCTACGGGCGGCACAATGCGCAGAATGCGGCGATGGCGGTGGCGGCGGCGCACAATTACGGCATCTCCCTGTCCGTGTTGGAGGAGGGGCTGCGCAGGTTCCGCGGGGTCAAGCGGAGGCTGGAAGTCCGGGGTGAGCCGCGGGGGATCACGGTGATCGATGATTTTGCCCACCACCCGACGGCGATCGCCGAGACGCTGAAGGCGCTGCGCGCGCGCTATCCCCAGAGGCGGCTGTGGGCGCTGTTTGAGCCGCGCTCGAACACCACGCGCCGCGCCGTTTTCCAGCAGGACCTGCCGCGGGCGCTGGCTCTGGCCGACCGTGTGGTCCTGGGCCAGGTGGCGCGGGCGGCCCAGCTGGCTCCGGGCGAGGGGCTGGATGCGGAGCGGGTGGCCGCGGATGTGAGGGCGCTGGGGCCGGAAGCGGATTTTCAGCCGGATGTGGAGGCGATCGCCGCCCTGGCCGCGCGGGAGGCCAGGGCCGGGGACGTGCTGGCCGTGCTGAGCAACGGCGCCTTTGGCGGATTGATTCCCCGGCTGCTGGAGCGGCTCGCTGGCAGTTAGTGCAGCTTGAAGAGAATCGCCACCTCGTAATCCGGGCTGCCCAGGCCTGCGGGGAGGGGCTGGGGGATGCGGGCGGTGCGGCGGACGGCTTCGAGCACGCTTTGGTCCATGACAGGATTGCCGGAACCTCGCTCCAGGCCGAGGAGAGTGACGGACCCGTCCGGGCGGACGCGGATGCGCACCAGTGTTTGCAGGGCTTCCGGGATCGAGGGCTTGTCCCAGTTCCGTTCCACGGTGATTTTAATGAGGGCATTGTAAGGATCGGCATCCGGGCTGCCGGTGGGGGAGCCGGGCCGTCCGGTGCCCGTGCCGGCGGCGCCAGTCTGGCCCACCTGGGCGGCCAGGCGCTTCTGGATATCCGCGGCGGATGGGCCGGAGGTTGGAGTGGAGCGTGAAGTTGTGGGTGCGGCGGAGGAGGCGGTGCCTCGGGTCACGGTTTTGCTGAGGTCCACTTTGACGGACGGGCGGGCCGGGGCGGGGGCGGGAGCTGGGGCCGGGGTGGGCCGGGGAGGTTTCTGCGCCTGGGGCGCCGGCGTGGGAGCAGGTGCGGGTCTGGGTGCAGGCTGGGGTGCTGGACGCGGTGTTTCCACCCGGGCAGGTGCCGGTGAGGGAGGAGTGGTGGGTTGGGGTGGCGCAGGGGTGCGGGCGGGAGCTGCAGCGGCGGGCTCCAGCATGCGGCCCGGACCGGGGTCCAGCTCGCCCAGATTGATCATCTCGATGAATTGCTCCTGGGGCGGGGGGCGGTGAAGCAGGGGCCAGAGTGCAAAGAGCAGGAAGGCCAGGAGGTGCAGTCCGCCCACCCAGGCGAAAACCGTGGGCCGCAGGCGCTGGGCGCGCTGGGTGGCAAGGGCTGGAGGTGCGTCGTGGATCAGCATGGGTGGGTCATCTCCCATGATGCACAAAAGCCGCGGCGGGGAAAGGCGGGAGGAAAACGGAGGGCTGCGGGGCGTGTCATGGAGTTTGGCAGCAGCCGGCTGGCTTCAGAGGAAGGCCAGATGCTGGCACTCAGGCCCTGGCGACCCAGCCTGGGGACAGTTTACCCGCCTCAGGCGGGTAAACTGTCCCCGTTTTGTGCCCGCACCTGCTACCGATTGTAATTCCACCCGGCCGCGGGGCGCCCGGGCGGTGTTTGGGCCTTAGAGCCTATCCGGATAACTCCCGTGACCCGCGTGATGAGTGCCACCCGCCCGAACCCGAGGCGGAGCGACCGCGCATATCGGGACGAGATACGCAAGGGAGCGACAACGAAGGGGGCGGGCGGGTGCCGCCATCACCCTCTGGGCTGGGGCCAAAAAGCCGCCCCGCCACGTTGCTCGTCGGTCACGTATCGCTTCCGATATGCTCCGTTGCCCGTGCCTGCCCGGCACGGCCCTGCGGGCAGCCCTCTGGGCTGGCGGTCTCCCTCCAGTCGGCTCTCGCGCCTCGCGCGGCGGCTTTTTGACCTCCAGCGCGGGCCACGCGAGTTATCCGGATAGGCTCTTAGCGTTCATCCGGCACGGTGGCCAGGCCGAGCTTGATTCCGGTGCGTTTGATCAGGTCGAGCACGCCGACGAGGTCCTGGTAGCGCACGGCAGCATCGGCGCGGAGGTAAACGGCGGCGTCCGGCTTGCGCTTCATCAACTCGGTCATGGCCAGCTCGAGTTCACGAAGGCTGATGCGGCTGCGGTCGAGGTAAACCTGCCCGTTCGGGTCGATCGAGACCTGGAGGATGGCGTCCGGCGTGGTCTCGACTCCGGTGTTCTTCTGGTCGGAAGCCTCGGGCAGGGCCAGATCGATGCTTTGCTCCAGGGTGGGGGCGATGATCATGAAGATGATCAGGAGGACGAAGCAGAGGTCGAGCAGCGGGGTGATGTTCAGCTCGCTGAGCGTGCCGCGGTCGAGGCGCTGGGAAGGGCGGCGCATGGCGGGGGGGGGCGGGGTCAGTTGCGCCGGGCCAGGTGCTTGTGTTCGAAGTCGGAAGCGCACTCGGCGGCGAAGTTTTCCATTTCCACCATCATGCCCTTGAGGGTGGTGATGAGGAAGTTGTAGCCGAACATGGCAGGGATAGCGACGAGGAGGCCGGCGACGGTGGTGATGAGGGCGCCGGAGACGCCGGGGGCAAGGGCGGCGAGGTTGGCCTTGCCAGTCATGGCGACGCCGGTGAAGGCGTCCATCACGCCCCAGACCGTGCCGAGCAGGCCGAGGAAGGGGGCCCCGGAGACGGCGGTGGCCAGGAGGATGAGGTTGGCTTCCAGCTTGAGGGATTCCTCACCCACCGCACGCTCCAAGGCGGAACGGACCGAACTCATGGAAGTGGCATCGATCTTGGGGGCGTCAAGCAGGCGGGAACGGTAAGTTTCATCGACCAGGCTGGAACCCAGGAGGTGGAAGCTGAGTTCGCGCGAGCCGCTGGCATAGACTGCGGCGAGGGGGGAAGCGCCGAAGCGCTGGCCTTGTTCGTAAAGCTCCAGGGGGTGGCGGGAATCGCGGAAGCGGCGCAGGAAGCGGGCGTTCTCCCGCCGGGCCTGGCGGATGAAAAGGAACTTGGTCACCATGACCGACCAGCTGAACACCGAGGCGAGGACAAGGAGGATAATGATGGCCTTGCCGGCGGCGTTGCTGACGTTCCAAGCGTAAAGCATGCCTCCGGAAGCCAGCGGAAGCGGGGAGAGCAGGCCCAGGAGCATAAAGGGGGACTATGGAATCACCCGCCTTCCGCGGCAACTCGATTCGCCATTCTCCGGGAAGCTCAGGGCATCCCAGCCGACCGGAAGAGCATTTGCGCCGGTCAAGCGTCCCCCGGCAGCGCCGGGGGCGGAGCGGGCGGGCGGCAGAATTGGAGCACGGCCCAGCGGAAAGCACCGTATGAAATCGGCAGGGCGATGACATATCCCAGAACCTTCGAAGCCCAGACGATGGTGTCGGTTTCCACGCCCAAAGCGCCCAGGATGAAACCAAGGGCGCCGCCCGCGATAGCTCCGGCCACCGCGCCGCCCACAGTGGCGAGCAGGAAAAATGCGATCCAGGCTTTCAGCAGCCGGCCCTCGGCAAGCGGGGAAGGGTTCATGCGTCTTCCTCCCCGCGGAGGCGGCGCCGCAGCCAGTCTGGCAAGCCTTTCCAAATGGCCTCCGCTGCCGGCCGGATGCGGATTTGGGAGACATCGAAAACCAGATCGGCCGCCTCGTAATACGCGCGGCGGGATTCCCACAGCTGGCGCAGCGTGCCCAGGGGATCGGGCTGCTGGAGCAGGGGGCGGGAGGTGTCCCGCTTGAGCCGGTCGTAGAGCACCTCCGGGGGAGCGTGGAGATAGACCACGTAACCGGTGCGCCAAAGCACCTCGCGGTTGGCGGGAGCAATGACCGCGCCGCCGCCCGTGGAGAGGATGCAGGGCTGCTCCTCTTCGGCGGCCTGGCAAATGATGTCCTGCTCCATGACCCGGAAGCGGGCCTCGCCCATTTCCTGGAAAAGCTCGGTGATGCGGCGGCGGCAATGGCCCTCGATCATGGCATCGGTGTCCACGAAAGGGGCCTTGGAGCGCACGGACAGGGCGCGGCCCACGCTGCTTTTCCCCGATCCCATCATGCCGATCAGGACCAGGTGGCGCTTGGTGGGATAAAGAGAGAGGCTCATGGGAGGCAGGAGTTATGGCGAAGGCGCCCTAATTTGCAGCAAGGGGCGTGCGAGCCAAAGGAAATTGTCCCGGGCGGGGCGGAAAAGATTTTTTCATTCGCCTCCCCCGTCCGGCTGTGGCATCACCATCGGCATGCCCAACACCTTCGGCCACCTGTTCCGCATCACCACTTTCGGCGAGTCCCATGGGGGCGGTGTGGGCGTGGTGGTGGATGGCTGCCCGCCGCGGATTCCGCTGGCGGCGGGGCCGATCCAGGCGGACTTGGACCGGCGGCGGCCCGGCCAGAGCAAGATCACCACCCCGCGCAAGGAGGCGGACCGCTGTGAGATTCTTTCCGGCGTTTTCCAGGGCAAAACCACCGGCACGCCCATCGGCATCCTGGTGCGCAATGAGGACGCCCGTCCGGAAGCATACACCGAGATGGAGACGCTCTACCGCCCCTCCCATGCCGATTACACCTATCAAGCCAAATACGGCATCCGCAACCACCAGGGCGGCGGGCGCTCCTCGGCGCGCGAGACGATCGGGCGGGTGGCGGGCGCGGCCGTGGCCAAGCAGGCCTTCCGCCGGCTGGCACCGAAACTGGAGGTAGTGGCCTATGTGAAGCAGGTGCACAAGCTGGTCGCCCGGGTGGACCCGGCGGACGTCCGCTTCCGCGAGGTGGAGTCCAACATCGTCCGCTGGCCCGACGCGGCGGACGCGGAGCGGGTGGTGCGGCTGATCCAGCGCGTGCGCGCCCAGGGGGATTCCGTGGGCGGGGTGGTGGAATGCGTCATCCGGAACTGCCCGGTGGGCCTGGGCGAGCCGGTCTTCGACCGGCTGGAAGCGGACCTGGCCAAGGCCATGCTCAGCCTGCCCGCCACCAAGGGGTTTGAGATCGGCTCCGGATTTGGCGCGGCGCTTTTGAAAGGCTCCGAGCACAACGATGCCTTTCAAATCAAGGGTGGGCGGGTGCGCACCCGGACCAACCGCAGCGGCGGGGTGCAGGGGGGCATCAGCAACGGGGAGGACATCGTCTTCCGCGTGGCCTTCAAGCCGGTGGCCACCATCGCCCAGGCCCAGCAGACGGTTTCAGTGAAGGGCCGGGCGGGCGTGCTCAAGGCGCGCGGGCGGCATGACCCCTGTGTGCTCCCGCGGGCAGTGCCGATGGTCGAGGCCATGGCCCATCTGGTGCTGATCGATCATTTCCTCCGCCAGCGCGCGCTGGCTGGGTGAGGAGGGGCCGGTGAGGCGAAGCCTCGCGGGAGGGTGGGTTCCTGCATGCCGCACACACAACCCACTGTTCCGCCCCCCGCAGCGGACTGCGCACTTCACCCCATGGCCCCTCCCGTTCGAGAGGGCAGGGTGGTGGGGAATGGTTTTGTGTAAAATCCACGTCCAGCGGACGCCTGGCAGGCGCTTCCGCCTGCTGGCTTGCAGTTTCCTGATGGTTTTCATGCTCCAGGCGGCCGGGGCGGAGGACGGTCCGGAGGCGCGGCGCAAGGCGGCGGTGCAGCTGGCCCGTGAGAATCCCCGGGCGGGGCTGGCGGTTCTCCGCGGCCTCTTGCAGGAATACCCCCAGGATGTGCTGCTGCGGGCGGATGCGGTTGTTGTGGCCAACTGGGCGGACGAGGACCGCATGGCCCTTGAACTCTATCAGCAACATCCCGGGGTCGGGTCGCACGCCGAGGCGACGGAAGCGGCGGCCCGCTCGGCCCGCAACCTCCGCGACCTGGAGCTGGCTGCTTCTCTGTTCCGGAGGGCGGTGAATCTGGCCCCGGAACGGTGGCAGCCCCGGCTGGGTCTGGCGCTGACGCTGGCGGAGGAAGGTAAAGCGGACGAGGCCGAACCGCTGCTGGAGGCGCTGCTTCTCGAACAGCCCACCAATGCGGAGGCCCTGGCCGGCAGTGCGCACGGCTTCGGCCTCATCGGCAAGCCCGTGCGGGCCCTGGCCGCCTATCAAGCGTGGCTGGATCAGGAACCGGACCGCCCGGAGGCCCGGGACGGAGCCGCGCTGGCGCTCTCCCGCCTGGGCGGTGGCCACCGTGCCACCGAATTGTCGGCCCCGGCCACCTGGGCCCGGATCGAGGCCGCGTCCAGCCTGGCCCGGCAGCGCACGCGCTGGGGGCAGTCTTATGCGCCCACCCGGTTGATGCAGAAGGAGGAATCCACCGCCGCCCTGGCGCAAATCGAACATGCGGAGGGGCTTGTCGCGCAGGCCCGGCCGGGCCTTTCCGCCGGAGAGGGACCCCGGCTGGAGGCCATCTCCCGTCAGCTGGCCTACGACCGGATGGTGGTCCTGCGGGACCTGCTGCGCATGGACGCGGTGGTGGAATGTTATGGAAATCTGCCCGCGGACCGTGAACTGCCGGCCTATGTCCGGGAGGCCGTGGCGGATGCCTACCTGGCCTTGCGCGCTCCGGACCAGTCCGGAGGCCTCTATCTTGCCCTGGTCGAGGAGATGCCGGAACTGGCCACTCCCTGGATTGGCCTGGCCTACTCCCAGCTCGAACTGGAAAATCCCCGCGGGGCGATGGACACCATGGAGGAGGCCCTGCGGCGTTCCCCCATCTGGCTGGAGGCCCCAGGGCTGCGGACTCCGCAAGCCAACCCGGACCATGAAATGATCGAGACGCAGGCCGCCCTGATGCTCTCCTTCACCGAAGACCTGCCCGCCTCGCAGGAACGGCTGGAGCACCTGCGGGACGAAGCCCCCGCCAACACCTCGATCCGGGAGGCGCTGGCCCGCGCTTACCTCGCCCGCGGCTGGCCGATCCGGGGCGAAGATGAGTTGCGCATCGCGCAAACTTTCGAGCCGGACGAGGGGGGCGTGCTCCTGGCGCTGGCGGAGGTTTTGGAAGCCCAGGGCCGCCGGGATGAAGGCGATGCGATTGTCCTGACGCTGATGTCCATCAGCCCGGACCAGGAGCGCATGGCCAACTTCCTGGCTGAGCGTGACACCGACCGGGGATGGAAGGTGGAGCTGGGAACCGTCCAGGGGTTCGGCAACGGTGCCCAGGTGGGAACGGATGACCACCTGGTGGAGACACGCGTCGAGTCCCCCTTGCTGGACAACCGCTGGGGGCTCTTCGTCAACCAGTTGTATCATGCGGCGGATTACGCCGCCGGGGACTCGTCCCGCCAGCGGATCGGCGGCGGCGTGAGCTACGATTACGCGGGAAAATCCGCCTGGCTGGGCCTGTCCCGCGATGACGGGAGCGCGGAGAATCCGGCCATCGTCGAGGGTGGGGGAAGCCTGGCCCTGGGGGACCACTGGCGCTGGCAGGCCGGGGGATCGAGCAGCAGCCTGAGGGTGCCATTGCAGGCCGCGCTCCGCGATATTCAGGGTTACGGCGGGGAGACCTCCCTCACCTGGCGGCAGAGCGAACGGCGTTCCCTCCAGGCGGGCGCCGCCTTCACCCGCTTCGACGACGACAACGACCGCGGCCAGGTTTTTGCCACCTGGCAGGAACGGCTCTTCACCACACCCAAACTCAAGCTGGAGAGCCGGCTCCTGGGCTACGGCTCGTTCAACACCGGTGAGGACCGGGCCTATTTCAACCCCCGCCGGGATGCGGAGCTGGGGCCCTGGATGGAGCTGGATTGGCTGACTGCACGCCACTACGACTTTGAATTCCACCAATACTTCGCCGCTTACGGAGGGGCGTATTGGCAGGAAGACTACGGGACCGGGCCGGCCTTTTCCGCCCGTTACGGCCAGCGCTGGCAGTTGGAATATGGAACGGCCATCACCGTGGGCGTCATTTACAGCCGCAGGCCGTATGACGGCGAGCAGGAGGACCGGGTGGCTTTGGAGTTTGGTTTCGAATGGGGGGGCAAATGAACCGCCACTGACTGCTTCTCTTTGCGCTCGCCTGCGCCCCGGTGCTGGGCCTGGCCGAGGCGCCCCGTGACCTGGTGATTCTGTCCTATCATGATGTCCGCGACGATGTGCGCGGTGTGCTCGATCCCGACCAGAACGCCATCAGTCTGGAAAACCTCGTCGGGCATTTTGACTGGCTCAAGGCCCACGATTACCGCGTCGTCAGCATCCAGCAGGTGATCGAGGCCCGGCAGAACGGACGGCCCCTGCCGGAACGGGCCGTGCTGCTCACCTTTGATGATGGACTGAAAAGCGCCTACACCCATGTCTTCCCCTTGCTCAAGGCCTACCGCTATCCGGCTGTGATGGCGGTGGTCGGCCACTGGGTGGACCTTCCGGAGGGTGAGGGCGTGCCCTACGATCCGCGTCCGCTGGGCCGGGACCGCTTTGCCACCTGGGCGCAGCTGCGGGAGATGGCGCAGTCGGGATGGGTGGAAATCGCCTCCCATTCCCACAACCTCCACACCGGCGTGCCGGGCAATCCGCAGGGCAACCTCTTTCCCGCCGCCACCACGCACATTTATGACGCGGCCTCCGGCACTTACGAAAACGGGGAAGCCTACCGGGACAGGGTCTCGCGGGACCTGGAGCGGAGCGTGGCGGGCATCCGCACGCACATCGGAACCGCCCCCCGTGTCATGGTCTGGCCTTACGGAGCTTACAATCAAGTCGTGGAACAGATCGCGGCGGAGCAGGGGCTGGTGGTTTCCTTTTCCTTGGACGCGCACAAGCGCCTGAAAGCCAGGGGCGCGGGGCTGCAGGGGCTGGAACGCGCCATGATCGTCTCCAACCGCAGCGTGAGCGACCTGTCCTACCTGCTGCAGCGCCCGGCATTCCAGCCGAACGTGAGGGCGATCCAGGTGGACCTGGATTACGTTTACAGCGCGGACCCGGCGGAACAGGAACGCAACCTGGGCCTGCTCATCGAACGCGTGCGGCGGCTCGGGGCCTCGCAGGTGTGGCTCCAGGCTTTCGCCGATCCGGACGGCGACGACGCCGCGGACGCCGTCTATTTCCCCAACCGCCATATGCCGATGCGCGCGGATTTGTTTTCCCGCGTGGCCTGGCAGTTGAAAACGCGGGCCAACGTGGTGGTCTTTGCCTGGATGCCGGTCCTGGCCTGGAAGCTTCCGGACAAGGCGCTCCAAGCCTCGCTCGAGATCCGGCCCCAGCCCGGGACGCGGGGCTCCGGGCCCGTGCGATTGAACCCCTATGCGCCGGAGTCGCGCCGCTTGATCGGGGACTTGTATGAGGACCTGGCGCGTTCCGCGCCCGTTGCGGGAATTCTCTTCCATGACGACGCGGTTCTGAAAGATACGGACGATCTCGGGGATGCCGCCTCCCGGCCCGCGGGCGGGCGCACCGGGGTCCTGATTGAATTCACCCGGCATCTGGAGCGGCGGGCCTCCGTCTGGCAGCCCCAGCTGCTGACCGCGCGCAATCTCTTCTCGCGGACGGTGATGGATCCCCGTTCGGAGGAGTGGTTCTCCCAGTCCCTTCCCGAATTCATCGCCGCCTACGACCAGGTCGCCCTCATGGCCATGCCTTTCATGGAGGAATCAGGCGATCCGGAAGCCTGGCTGCGCGAACTGGCCCGGAAAGTCGGCCAGGTGCCCGAGGGCCTGGAAGCCACGGTCTTTGAGCTGCAGACGGTGGATTGGCGGCAGGCGCCGGCCCGCCGCATCCCGTCCGCGGCCCTGGCCGCCCAGATGCGGCTGCTGCAAATCGAAGGCGTGCGGCACCTCGCCTATTACCCCGATGACTTCATCGCCGGCCACCCGGACGCGGATGTGCTGCGCAAAGTCTTCTCCCTATCCATCTTCCCCCACCTGCCCCGTTGAAGGAAGGGAGAACCGGCCATGATTCCGTCGTCCTTCCATCAGGCCATGTTGGATTACGCCTATTTCTACCCGCTGACCATGGCGTGGATTTGGATCAGCGGGGGGCTTTACTTTTTCCTGCAAAAGGAACAGGGAAAGCCCCTTTATTATGAAACCCCGGAGATCCCCGGCCCGTGGCCCAAGGCCACCTTCATCACCCCGTGCCACAATGAAGAAGCCAACGTCCGGGATACCGTGGCCGCGCTGGCCGGGCAGGACTATCCGGATTTTGAGATCATCGCGGTCAACGACGGCAGCACGGACCGCACCGGGGAAATCCTGGACCAGCTGGCGGTGATCCACCCCCGGCTGCGGGTGCTCCATCTCCAGCACAACCAGGGAAAAGCCGTGGGCCTGCGCATGGCCGTGATCGCGGCCGCGGGCGAGTTCATCGTCAGCGTGGATGGCGACGCGCTGCTCGCTCCCCACGCCGGACGCTGGCTCCTGCATCATCTGATCCTCCATCCGGAGGTCGGCGCGGTGACGGGAAACCCGCGGATCCGCAACCGCTCCACCATCCTGGGCCGGCTGCAGGTCGGGGAATTTTCCTCGGTCATCGGCCTGGTCAAGCGGGCCCAGATCATGCACGGCAGCATCTTCACCATCTCCGGGGTGGTGGCGGCCTTCCGCCGCAGCGCGCTCCAGGAAGTCAACTATTGGGGCAACGACATGGTCACGGAGGACATCGACGTGAGCTGGCGGCTGCAAAAGAGCGGGTGGCGGATCCGCTATGAGCCCAACGCCCTGTGCTGGATTCTGATGCCCGAGACCCTGAGGGGGCTGTGGAACCAGCGCCTGCGCTGGGCACAGGGCGGCATGGAGGTGGTGATGCGCCACTTTGCCAGCCTGATGAGGTGGGAAAGGCGCACCATGTGGCCCTTGCTGCTGGAGTTCATCTTTAGCGCGCTTTGGGCTTACGTGGTGGCTGCCTTGATCCTGATGTGGATACTGGACTTTGCCTTCTCCCTGTCCTGGGGGCTGTCCCTGCCCTCGTTCCGGCCCGGCTGGTATGGGGTCGTCCTGGCCGCCACCTGCCTGGCCCAGTTTGGCTTGAGCCTGGTGATTGAAAGCCGCTACGAGCGGAAAGTGGGCGGGCAGCTCTTGTGGATGGTTTGGTATCCGATCATCTACTGGACGCTGGGCATGTTCACCACCGTGGCCGGCGTCGTCCTGGCCTTGCACAAATCCCCCGGCCTGCGCGCCACCTGGGACAGCCCGGACCGGGGCGTCCGCTAATATTTCCACCACGCAGTCCACCCCAACCGAGAATCTAAAATGAATAAACTAACAATAAATCGGCCCTATCCGGCCCATGCCCTCTCCCCGCTCATCCACAACCCGTCCGGACAAAGCCCCGCCCTGCGCAGTGTCTTCATGGGACTCACCGCAGTGGCCTGGGTGCTGTGGGTTTACCTCTGGAGCCCGCTGATTGTCCTGCCCTTGCGGGCATTCGGCTTTTCCGGCGCCGCCTTTGCCGATTCCCTCTGGATGGAAACCCCGGGGGTCATGCTGGTTCTGGGCATTGTGGCGGGGGCCTTCCTGCTTACTACCGGATGGGTGGAGTGCCGGAGGCGGTTCTTTTCCCGGGGGCGTGCCCGGCAGCTGCCGGAGGCGCGCTTGGGGGATGTCGGCAATCCGGACGGATTGGATGCGGAATCCGCACGGCATCTCTCCCTGGCCTCCCGCGTCCTGATCCAATTCAACAAGATTGGCACGCCCGTCCGGGTTTTCGTGTCCAGCCGCAAGAGCGGACGGCTTGCCCCTGTCTCTGCTGAGGAGTGGAGTGCGAAGTGAGGCCGGCGTTTAGAGCATTTCCGTATTAGGTTGCGCCATAGTGTGCATGGGTGAAGTAGTGGAGGCATTCTTGTGAGGTGAAGCGGTCAAGGCACTGGGCGACGGCCAGCATGAGGTCGGGGTAGGTGCGGGCACCGATCTTGCGCAACAGGGCCTTGAGTTTGGAGAAGGCCATCTCGATGGGATTGAGGTCGGGGCTGTAAGCGGGCAGGTAAAGCACCTGGGCTCCGCGCGCTTCGATGGCCTGGCGCACGCCCTGGACTTTATGGCTGGAGAGGTTGTCGAGGATGACGATGTCACCCCGACTCAAAGTGGGGGCCAGACTTTGTTGGACATAGGCCCGGAAC
>Ga0209172_10003776_pt1 | contig 22140 bp, 20 predicted proteins | sample LarsenN4metaG_FD_184113 | JGI IMG/M metagenome (GOLD analysis project Ga0209172, IMG submission 184113) | Hot spring sediment bacterial and archeal communities from British Columbia, Canada, to study Microbial Dark Matter (Phase II) - Larsen... ... | reverse complement strand
AGTTCTCAATCGTATCCACGATGCCGACAATCGACGCATCGACCGGAGAAAGCGCGCGACGCAAAGGAATTGACGCTTCGCGCGCGGTGACATAATACACGGTTTCGCCTTGGCCGGCGCCGACGGTATCGATTGCCACCAACGGCTCGCCGGAATTTTTCATGAACCGATCCATCGGCTGGATGAGCTGCATCTTCGTGCCGACGAGGCTCTCGTCTTTGCGAGTCGCCCAGATCGTGCCAATCACGCGCGCGAGGTACACGTATACTCAATTAAGGTTAAACGATTAGGAAACATAGATCGCTTTCGCCAGTTCTTGCTGGGAAAGTCTCATCGGAAGCAAAAACTCTTCTAAAAGCATTTCTCCCGGATGAGTGGGTGCGCGATGTGTCGGAATACGAATCATGTCGCATCCAACTTATCAACAATCGCCATGATCGTCGCGTCAACCGGTTTGTTTTCCGTGGCCGAAGTTTGCCGCGCCGAGCTGCCTTGCACGACCAGCACGATTTCGCCCACGCCGGCGCCGACGGCATCGACCGCGACGAGAAAACCTTCACGATCTTTGTAGTCCAGTGTGACCGGACGGACGATTTGCAGTTTCAGGCCCTGCAGCTTCTCATCTTTGCGAGTCGCCCAAACCGTGCCGATAACGCGCGCTAAGATCACGTAATATTTCTCGAATTAAAATCCGGCTATCAAAAACCGGAGCGCAAAATCAAAATTTTGCACTCCGAATCATCATCAACCGTAAATTTCCTTGGATGTGCACTTGCACGAGCCGACGTAACGCTCGTTGTATTTATACGAGCCTTTCGCCGTGCGTTCGGAAACCACGAGCTGCACGGGATGAATCGCGTCGCCGCATTTCGGGCATTTGGCGGCAAAGGCGTCGGTGCCGGCTGCGGTTTTGGCTACTTTTGCCTGAAAACTGCTGTCTTTTTTGGCCATTTAAGTTACTCCTTAAGATGTGTTATGAATTGGTTCGTTTTAATGTTTTTGTTGCAAACTGCGCAAGTATTTCAATTCTTTTTCCAGCGCGCGAATGCGCTGATGAATCTGAAAATTCTCGATCTTTTTGAGTTCAACCTCTGCCGTTGGCGTTTTGCCATCGCGATTTTCCGCGTCGCCTGCGCCGGCCTCGCTGCGCACCGGTTGCAGCTCGCTGAGCGCAATCGGCAGTTGCTGGCCGATTTGGACATTCAAGTCATGCAGACTATCGCCTCGCACAACCTTCAAAGACTCTTTCGCGCCCGGCTTGCACGCCGCCACCATTGCCGGCAAATTCGTTGAAGCCTCAACTGGTTGGTTGGTGAAATGCGTGATCACATCGCCAACCTGAATGCCGGCGTGTTCTGCCGGGCCGCCCTTGACCAGACTTAAAACGCGCAGATAACGGCGGTCTTTGGCGTCAGCCATTACCGTGACGCCGAGCCACCCCCGGCTTTCGTAATAGCCCCGAACAATTTCTCTAAGTCGCGGCAGATAAGAGGCCAGCGGATAAACCAGCGCCGTGCAGCTAAAATAATTCTCCGGCATCACGCCCTGGGGACTGAGTCCCATCCGCCCCGAGACGATGCCGACCGCGTGGCCCTGCGTATTAAAAACCGGCGAGCCGTTGCTGCCGGGATCGACATTGGCGGAAATTTGAATGACGCCGCTGGCATGAATCGCGCTCATCACCCCGACGGAAACGGCATGCGGCATGCCCAAGGCATTGCCAATGACCGTGACCCACGAGCCGGCTTGCACCGACTCCGCGCTGCCGATTGACGCCGGAAAAAATTTCTCGCCGGTGATTTTGAGCACGGCAACGCCGCTGGCCGAATCCAACGCCACAATTTCGGCGCGAAGCATTTGGCCGTCCGAGAGGGTGGTTTCGATTTGATTGGCGCCGCGAACAACCGATTCCTTCGTCACGATAAAACCGTCGCTGCTGACGATCAACCCGCTTCCGACTTTGACCTCCGGCGGATTGTTTTCCTTGCCGCGAAACAAGCCGAACAAGCCGCCGCCCTCGGATTTTTGTGTCACCGTCGCCGCCATGATCGTCACCACCGACGGCTTGGCGGTTTCCACCAATTGGCGCATGTCCCGCTCAAACGCCGCCAGCATATTTTGCGCAAGAACGCTGCTCGCTTGAACAACGAGCAACGCCCCAAGCAAAATGCCCCCAGATCGTAATGAATTTTTTGGCCAAGCAGCGACGAGATGAAAACAGTTCGGCTTCACAAACATATCCGTTAGAAGGTGATCGGCTGATGTGAAACCGGCGTGGCCGCTGGTCGAGATGCAGATCCGGCTCGAGATGAATCGGTTGGCGCGGACGAAGCCCGCTCCGAACTTTTGCGCGAGGCGCCAAAGTTTGGCCACAACTGCGGCGTAACCTGATCCAGGGTGTAAAAAATTTTTGCGGGAGAAACCGAGGGAAAAACACTGTTGGGAGCGAGTTGCATTTGAGAGACGGCGATGGTGGATGACGCAGGCGGGAGCGCCCTGGCTGGCAGGCGCTGCCACAAATAAAACAGACAACCCATCACCACGACGGCCGCAGCCGAATAAGCGGCGAACCGCCCCGGCGCCAGGTATCGCAGATTCCATATCGGCGCGACATGAACTCGGCGATCCAATTTGATGCGCGTGCGCAGGATGGTTTCGAAATCCGGCGAGGATTGAATCGTGGATAGGCGGCGGAAATTACGGCGTAGATTAACAACCCCCTCAGCGGCAGAGCGGCATTCTGAACAATGTTCCAGGTGAACATCAAGCTCACGTTTCTCGGTGAACGCCAGCGTGTTCTCGACGTAATCCGAGAGAAGCTCCGTGAACCTCTCGCAATTTTTCATACTCAACCTTTAGCGTAACAAGTTTAGAGAGCTTAACTCCTCTGAGAAAATTGTAAAACTCCGATGGACGCAGTCACTTATTCTTGTCAAGCAAATGTTTGAGACGGCCCTGCAAACGCAATCGCGCGCGGTTGACTCTCGATTTGACCGTCCCTATCGGAACCCGAATAATCTTACTGATCTCCTCGTACGAAAGTTCCTGAATGTCCCGCAAAATAATGACTTCCCGAAATTTCGGCGACAGCTTGTTGATTTCGCGCTGAATGATTTCTTCGCTCAAAACCGTGTTGGTGTGCCGCTCCGGGCTGAGAATATCGTCGGAAATTTCGTACTCCTTGTCTTCGACGCCGAGATTCGAGAGCGAAAAAATCCGCCGGCGGTTGCGGCGGCGCAGCTCGGTGCGCGCCAGGTTGCCGGCAATCGTGTAAATCCAGGTCGAAAATTTGGCCACGCGCTGGTAAGCGTGGCGTTTGCGATAAACCCGCAGAAAGGTTTCCTGCACGACATCTTCGGCTTCTTCATGATTGCCGAGAAAACGATAGACAAAGTTCAGCAACTGGTCCTTGTAGCGCTTGACGATCAATTCATACGCGTAGAGGTCGCCGCGTTGGAATTTTTCGATCAGATCTTCGTCACTGATTTTGTTGTCAAATGTTTGCAGAGGCTCCGCCATTCATCTTTCTTCCTTCCCAGGAAGGTAAATACTTTGGCGAAAAACAACGCACCGTCGCAATCAACATCAGGCGCATCAACAGGGTTTCGCCGAGGCCCTGCGTCTTGAGCAGATAATCCGTCTGCAGCAAAACTTCGAGCGCATTGCACACTTCCGCCGGCGCATAATTTTGCGCGACCCGCTGCAGGCGCTCGGCGAAAAAAGCATGAACGCCGGTTTTCTCGGCGAGCTGCGCTTGATCGCGCCGCGACGGCAAGCCGTGCGCCAGATGCAGATGCCCGAAATATCGCGCCAGACTGCTGAGGATCGCGCCGGCGCTGGTGTTGGGCGCCAAGTTTTCGTAGATCCGCAACGCCGCCGCCACGTCCTTCGCGCCCACCGCATCCTGCAACGAGAAAATCGAATGCTCTTTGCGAAACCCCGCCACCTGCTGCACATCTTCTTCGGTAATTTCCCGCCGTTCGCCGAGATAAAGCCGAATCTTTTCGATCTCACTGCGCAGCATCGAGGTGGAGGTTCCGACTTCGCCGGCGAGCCATTGCGCCGCCGGCGCGGTGATGCTGATATTCAAACGCCGCACGTATTTTTGAATCCACGGCACGATTTGATTTTCGTAGAGCGGCTTGCATTCGACATAGGCGCTGGCCTTGCGCAGCGCTTCGATGCCCTTCTTGCGGGAATCTTTGTCCCGCATCGCGATGATCAAATACGTCGTGCGGCTGGGATTGGCCGCATATTTCGCCAGCGCTTCCAAATCGCCCGGCGACATTTTTTGCACGTCGCGCAAAAGAATGACGCGATGCGACGCCATCAGCGGAAAACTGGTGGCGCGGTCGATCACGCGCGTCGCGTTGACTTCGCTGCCATAGAACACATCAAAATTAAAATCCCGAATCTCCGGCGTGACCAATTTTTGGACTAAAAGCTCGTTGCCTTCGTCGATGAATCCCGTTTCTTCACCGGCAAAAAAGTAAACCGGCCGCAAACGGCCATTTTGCATATCGTCCAGAAACTCGTCGTATTTCATGAAATCTGCGAGAGATAGTCACGCGCTTGAGAAAATTTGCCAACACAAAACATATCAATATAGGATGTTTTAGCTTTGTTTGCAAGTTTTTTTCGTAGCGGAAAATTTTAATTTTATGATTTCACTTTTAATGGCATACATAACCTCTTGCATTTCAAAAATCTTAACATTAAATTTAAAGCGGCAACTAATTTATGCGATTCGCCGTCTATTAAAGCAGGCGCGACGCGAGGCACAAATTCTTTCCAATTCATTTTAATTAATTAACCAGGAGAGGTGTGTTATGCGATGTACCAAAATTTTTGCCGTATGGCTTGCTGCTGCATTGGTTTTTGCCGGCTTGTACGCGGGTGAAAAGCCCGCGCTGAAAATCGACTACGAAAAGTACAAGCTCAAGAACGGCCTGGAGGTGATTCTGCACGCGGACAAATCCGATCCCATCGTGGCCGTGGCCATTTTTTATCACGTCGGCTCCAATCGCGAGGAAAAAGGCCGCACCGGGTTTGCGCATTTGTTCGAGCACATCCTGTTTCAGGAATCCCAGCACGTGGGACAGGATCAATTCTTCAAAAAAATTCAGGGCGTCGGCGGCACGCTCAATGGCTTTACCACGCAGGACTTCACCGGTTATTTCGAGATCGTTCCCAAAAATAATTTGGAAATGTGCCTGTGGCTGGAGTCCGACCGCATGGGTTATCTGCTGCCGACGGTGACACAGGCGGCGTTTGTCAATCAGCAAGACGTGGTGCAAAACGAGAAACGGCAGCGCGTCGACAACGTGCCGTACGGCCACACCAGCTACGTCATCCACAAGCTGCTCTTTCCGGAAAATCATCCTTACAACTGGCAGGTCATCGGCTCGTTTGAAGATCTCAAAAACGCCACCGTTGAAGACGTGCGCCAGTTCTTTAAAAAATGGTACGGCCCGAACAACGCGACGCTGGTGGTGGCGGGCGATTTCGACAAAGCGCAGGCGCAGAAGTGGGTCGAAAAATATTTTGGCGAGCTTAAATCGCCGGCGCCGGTCCCCGATCCCAAGCCCACGCCGGTGAGCCTGGACAAGACGAAGCGCGCTTTTCACGAAGACAATTTCGCCCGCTCGCCGGAATTGACTGTGACGTTCCCGACGGTGCAGCAATACCACAAGGATGCCTACGCCTTGTCGCTGCTGGGCGAATTGCTTTCCGACGGCAAGAAGGCGCCGCTCTATAAAGTCATCGTCGAAGAAAAGAAGCTCGCGCCCTCGGCCCCGGCCTTTCAGCGCAGCATGGAAATCACCGGCTATTTTCAATGCCGCGTCCGCACCTTTCCCGACAAAAATTTGACCGAGGTGGAAAAAGCCATTCACGAGGCGTTCGCGCGCTTCGAAAAAGAGGGCTTCACGGATAAGGACCTGGCGCGCATCAAAGCCAAGACCGAAACCAATTTTTACAACGGCATCGCCAGCATCTTGAACAAAGCCTTCCAGCTCGCCACGTATAACGAGCTGGCCGGCTCGCCGGATTTTCTCACGCAAGATATTCAAAACTCGCTGGCCGTGACCAAGGAAGATATCTGGCGCGTCTACAATCAATATCTCAAAAACAAGCCTTACGCCTTGACCAGCTTCGTGCCGAAAGGCAAAGGCGATCTGGTCGCAGAAAATTCGGAGCGTTTTCCGGTGGTGGAAGAGGTGATTGAAAAAGCCGGGGTCGCCAAGGTTGCCGAGGGCGAGACCAAAGCCGCGCCGGCGGAAAAGCTGCCGTCGAGCTTCGATCGCTCCCTCGAGCCGGCCAAAGGCCCGGCGCCGGCCATCACGCTGCCGAAAATCTGGACGCACACGCTGAAGAACGGCCTGCGCATTTTCGGCATCGAGCACAACGAGCTGCCGCTGGTCGAGTTTTCGCTCACGCTCAAAGGCGGCATGTTGCTGGATGATCCCAACAAAGTCGGCGTGGCGAATTTGATGACGGACATCATGATGGAAGGCACCAAGAACAAAACGCCGCTGCAGCTTCAGGAAGCGATCAACGATCAGGGCGCCAGCATCAGAATGTTCACCGGCGACGAGAGCATTGTGATTCAGGCTAATACGCTCGCGTCCAAGCTCGACAAAACGTATGCGCTCTTTGAAGAAATTCTTCTGGAGCCGCGCTGGGATGAAAAGGAATTTGCCCGCCTCAAGCAGGAGACGATCGAGACCATCAACCGCCGAACCGTCGATCCGGCCTTTGTAGCGCAAAATGTTCATCGCAAGCTGCTTTACGGCGCCGGCCATATTCTTTCCAACTCGACGCTGGGCGCGCCGGCGGTGGTCGAGAAAATCACCATCGCGGATTTGAAAACTTTTTATGAGAAAAATTATTCGCCTTCGGTTTCTCATCTCGCCGTCGTCGGCAATATTTCAAAAGACCAAGCCCTTAAGCTCTTCGCTTCGTTGGAGCAAAAATGGTCGGCAAAAGAGGTCAAATTCGCTGAGTATCCGGCGCCGCCGGCGGTTGAAAAATCGCGCTTGTACTTCGTGGACGTGCCCGGCGCGAAGCAATCGCAAATTCAAATCGGTTATCTGGCCCTGCCCTATACCCATCCCGACTACTATGCGGCGACGGTGATGAATTACAAATTGGGCGGCAGCTTCAACGGCGTTTTAAATCTCATTCTGCGCGAGGAAAAGGGCTATACCTACGGCGCGCGCTCGACCTTTATCGGCACCCGATCGCCAGGGCCGTTTGTGGCTTCTGCCGGCGTGCGCTCGAATGTGACGCTGGAATCCGCGCAAATTTTCAAAGACGAGATGGCGAAATATCGTGAGGGCATTTCCGATGATGATTTCGCTTTCACGAAAAGCGCCCTGATCAACTCGAACGCGCTGCGCTTCGAAACACTCGGCGCGCTGCGCGGCATGCTCAACCAGATTGCTGAGTACGATCTGCCGTTCGATTATATCAAAAAGCAGGAGAAAATCGTTGCGGAGATGACCCGCGAGCGGCACAAAACCCTGGCGCAGCAATATGTCGATCCCGGCAAGATGATTTACCTCGTCGTCGGCGATGCGGCCACGCAGCTTGAAGGCCTCAAGCAGTTGGGCTTGGGCGATCCGATCTTGTTGGATAAAGACGGAAATCCCATTAATTAAATTTTGGTTTATCTTTGCTGAAGTCGGGCTTTTGCTGAAACGAAAGCCCGACTTCATTTTTAGGAGAATTCCATGCGTCAAGCCATCCGGATGTTCGCCGTCTTCTCAATTTTTCCTCTTCTTGCTTTCACGCAACCTCAATTATCTCCTTACGCCGGTCAAGAACAGCGCCACATCAAAGCGCTTGCGCCGGAAGAAATACGAATGTACCTCGAAGGTCACGGCATGGGTTTCGCCAAAGCCGCGGAGCTGAATCATTATCCCGGACCCAAGCACGTGTTGGAACTGGCCAAACAACTGAATCTCTCCGCCACGCAGTTGGCGCAAACGCAAAAAGCGTTTGACCGGATGCATGCCGAGGCGGTACGTTTAGGCAAGCTGATCGTCGCCAAAGAAAAGCAACTCGACAGTTTGTATGCAATGCAAAAGATCGATGCCACCCAACTGCGCGCTGTTGTCGGTGACATCGCCAGTCTGCAAGGCGAACTGCGCGTGACGCATCTCAACGCTCATTTGGAAATGAAGAAAACTCTCTCGCCGCAGCAGATTGCGAAATACGACGAGCTGCGGGGATATGGCAAGGGAATGCCGCCAGAATATCCGCATGGGAAGCACTAGTATGGAAAAAGTCAACGTCACCCAAAAGTTCAGCATCTTCTCGGATTATTGAAGCCCCAAAATCGTCGGCGAGCTGAACGACTCCTACGTCAAGCTCGTCAAGCTCAAAGGCGAGTTTGTCTGGCATCATCACGAAAATGAAGACGAGCTGTTTCTCGTGGTGAAAGGCAAGCTGCTCATCAAACTGCGGGCTGCGCCCGAAGGGGATCGCGATATTTGGCTTGACGAAGGCAAGTTTGTCATTATTCCCAAAGGCGTCGAGCATTTGCCCATCGCGGAAGAAGAAGTGCACGTGTTATTGTTGGAGCCGAAATCGACGTTGAACACGGGCAATGTGCAAAGTGAGCGAACAGTCGTTGAGTTGGAACGAATCTGACTTTGTTATTTTTGTAAGCGGATTTAGCCGCCATTGAATTGCATTTGGATGGTTTTTCAAACAGCGAAATCCGCTTGATCCGTTTACTTTTTATTTGCCTTTCCAATCACAAAAACGCATACGGCACCGGCAAATCCAGCATCGTCCGCAGGCCGGGCGGGGCTTTCATGATTTTGGGGATGCTGTTGACCAGCGCCGCAATCGTCGCGGTGTCGCCGAAAATGCCGCCGTCGATGCGCATCGACAACGGCGGATTGCCGGCGATCTCCACGCTGTCGTGTGGCTGTTTCGCGCCGACGTGCATTTGCAATTCCAGCTTGAGGCGCTCTTGCCCGCCGCTTTTGACGCGCATGATTTGATGAATGCCGGTGACCTGTCCCGGCTCGACGGTTAGATACGGGGTCTTCACGCGCTTGTCCGCAATCATTGGCTTGAGGTTCTCTTTGATCTCATCCACCGGCCAGCCCATGGCGCTCGTCACCGCCAGCGCCGATTCCTGCAAGCCGATGTGGCCGAAGGTGCCGGTGGCGGCGCGCTCGCGAAATTCCTTGGGCGAAATGCCGGCGCCGATTTTCTTTTGCAAGGGCAAGCGGCGCTTGCTGGCATCGACAACGCGCGTGGCCGCAATTTTTTTGACTTCCGTGCACACGCCGGTGAGGCACAGCGGCAAAATGTCCAGCGAGAAGCCGGGATTGACGCCGGTGCCGACGACGCCGACGCCGTGCTGTTTCGCCAGCGCGTCGATCCGTTGGCAAAATTCCGGATTGCGTTGGTAGGGATAAAACAACTCCTCGGTAGATGAAACCACGTGCGCGCGGCTTTTGATGATCGTTGCCAACTGCTCTTCGATGCGGTTGAGAAATGACAGCGTGGTATGGACGACGACGTGCGGCTGCCATTGCGCCAGCGCCGTGTCCGCGTCGCCGCGAACCGTGACGCCGAGCTGATTTTTCAAGCCGCACACCTCGCCGAGATCTTTGCCGATTTTGCTGGCATCGATGTCGATGCCGCCCACCAGCTCGATGCCGGATTTCTGCGCCAATACTTTCACGCAGGCCTGGCCGATGGGCCCGAGGCCGAATTGGACGACGCGAATACGATTCAAGTTTCCTCCTCTGAATTTAAAATGCTATTGGATGAGAATGTTGTCGATCGGTAATTGCAAGTCTTGCGGTCCGAAGCTGAAACGAAAGATGCGTCGAACCGGCAGGTTCTGTCTCTCGCGCAGAAAAACGTAAACTCTGCCGCTGGCCAACTGCCCGAGGTTCGTGCGCGGGCGAGAAACGCGCACAGCAAATTGGCCGCGCTGCAAGATGGAATTGACGCGCCATTCAAAAATTTCCGGCCCGTAGCCGTTGATGTCAGCCAAAATCAAGTTGCCGCCGACACTGTCGCCAGGAGTTGCAGCGGAAATGACTTGATCCCGCGGATTTAGAATTTCCAAATTGAGATCGACCGGCTGATCCCAAACCAGCGCCACGAGGATATCCGATTTGCGGCCGGTGAACGTCACCTGGCGCGAGGTTTCGCCGCGATTTTCCGCGCCGCGATACGCGATCACGCGCACCAAAGTGTTGTCGCCGAACAGCATCACCGGATTGGCAAAAACCCCGCCTTTGGGTATCGGAAATTTGACATCGACGCTATCGGCGACGATTTCAATATCAGTCACGCTGGTGTCTTGCGCCTGTCCGTTGAAATTGACGAAACGATTATTGGACGGCGGAATGGTCGCCGGCACGAACAGACGAAAAGCGACCGGCTCGAGCTGGATGTTCGACGTCACCCGCCTGATCTTTTCGTCAAAGCTGATGAAATCCTGGCCGGAATACAACAACGCGAGTCCTTGAAACGCTTGAATCTGCAAATTAAAATCATTGACGCCGGCATTTTGCAGCGGCACCTCGATGACGGTTCGCAACTGGCGGTCGTTGCCGAGCCGAAATTCTTTGCGAATGATCTCACGCTCGAGCGGGCGATTCGAGATGGGGTCGCTGTATTCGCGCACGACGACCACGACGCGGTCAATCCCGTCGCTACGGGACAGCGTTGAATTTTCTTTTGGCAGCGACTGCGAACTGCCGCCGGCAAAACGAATGTTGATGATCAATTCGCCGAACGTTTCCGGCTCGGCGAAAAAACCGCAACTTTGTGTTATGAATCCACAGAGAATGATAAAAAAGCACAAGCGCCTCATACAACACCTTTATGCGCGAAAATTCGCGCTTATTAGCGGTTAAGTATTTCTTCCCTGTTTGCTTCCGGTTCGTCTGGGTTATGTGAAATCAAAACTGATAAATGAACCCCAATTTGACGTCGCCGCCGAGAATTTGATTGCCGTCGATCTTGCCGATGGCGAAATGCGCGACGGCCTCGATTTGCAATGGCGGCACAATCAGGCCGCGCCAGCCGGGTCCGATGCCGATCACCGCAGCTTCGCCGACGCCATTTTCATTCTTGCCATAAATTCGCAGAATGGCCGAGGCCAGCAACGCCGCGTCGCGATTCATCTGCCGCGCCAGCTCGGCGGAGAAATCAAATTCGTTGCCGTAGCCGACCGGCAGGCCGCTGCTCAGCACGAAAGGCCTTTTGCGCTTCAAGCGATTCTCCATCAAAAACGCCGCCTGCCATTTTTCCGAGGCCAAAATGCCGGCGAGACTGAAATAAATTTTTCCTTCGGCGAGCGAATCTTTTTGCCCGCCGAAATTGTCTTTGCCATACCACGTGTAACCCACGTCGCCGAAAATGCGGCTGCGCTCGCCCAGCGGCCGGTCAAATCCGACGGATAAACTGACTTCAGGCCCGGGACGATATTTTCCCAATCCGGCAATCGGCGTGAACCGACCGTGATAAACGCCGCCGACCGCGCCGCCAAGAATCCATCCGCTCATTTCCAGCGCCGCCGCGAGGCTCGCGCTCACGTCAATGCCGCCGCCGAAATAACTCGTCGGCATCGCCAGCGGGTGCGAGGTGATCTGCTGCGCCACCAAAGTTTCTCCGGCATTGAGCGCGGTCGGACCCGAGGGCGCGCTCACGCCGAAATTGAGCAGCGCACGTTCCTCGCCCAGTATCCAGGCCGTGGAAATTTTCGTGTCGGTAAATCCGGTGAGGCTAAATGAGGTGTCGGCATTATGAAGCCGGGCGTAAGTCGGCGTGTTCATCATGCTGACGCTGAAACGCTCGCTCACGGGATAATGCAACAGCAGCGGCACGACGATTTCGTCGAGCGTCCGATTCGCGTTCGCCGTCCAGCGCTGAAAAATCACGCCGGTTTCAAACGCCGGGCGTTTGATGAAGTTGGTGACCGGGCTTTGGCCGTAAACCGTTGCAGCCAAAACCAGCGCAAAAATATTGAGGTGGCGTGTCATGCAAGCTCGCTTAGGGCAATTTGAGATCGATGAGAATTTCGCCTTTGACGCCGAAAACGCTGCGGCCTTCGAGCAGGGGCTGGCGCAAATCTTTCGCATTCGCCGACAAAGCGCCGCGCGACAACGCGGGCGCGAGATTTTTATTGGTAAAACTAAACGCCGGATTGCTGTTCAAAGCCGCGCGGATCAACGTCAATTTGCGTTTTTGCGCGGCGGTCAAAGGCGCGTTTCTCGCCGGACCGCGGCGCGCCGCCCGCAACTCGCGTCGCGATCTTTGCGACAAACTGACTTGTTCGAGCTGCGCTCTGGCGTTATTAAACTTGGGATCGATCTTGACCGCCTGTTGAAACTCCTGCTGGGCTTTGGCAAAATCGCCGCGGTCGCGCGCCTCCAGCCCGCGCGAATAGGCAAGGAACGCCAGCAGATTTTCCGTCGGAATCGTGAGAATCGCCTTTTCTTCCGCCTCCGTGAGCGTGATGCCCAGCTCGTCAATCACTTTGAACACGAGATTTTTTTCCAATCTAAAAAAGCGCGCCAGCTCGCCGGAGGTTTCGCCAATCGGCTGCGACGCCTTGGCGACGGCATCCGAGAGATTGGCGTCCAAGCGTAGCCGGCCGCCGGCGAGATCGAGAAAGCTGCCCTGCAAAACTTTTTTCACGCCGAGCAGTTGCCCGACACGCGGCGCGGTTTGCTCGTCCACCAAGCCGCTTTGGCCGAGCCCCATTTCCTCGAACAACGCTTGCATGCGGCTGCGCTCGATCACCGTCAGCGCTTTCACCTGGCTGAGATCGGTGATCACCATGTCGGCCAGGCCTTTGGCGAGCGGATCGAAACCGGCGTTGCTGCCGAGATTGCGAAAGTTCAGCACGGCGAGGGATTTTTCCGGAAAGCTTTTCGGATCGATGGCGCTTTCCGCGGCGAGCGCCTGGCGGGCTTCGAGCCGCAGCTTCGCTTGGATGGCGAGGTCGAGACGCGCTTCAAGCTGGCGGCGATAATCGAAACTGCCGACCTCGGCATAACTGCGATACAGCTTGATGGCGTCGTCGAGCCGTCCGGTTTTTTCGTAGGCCTGGCCGAGATAAAGCCGCGTCAAGCCGTCTTGCGGCAGCCGCTCCATCGCCTTTTCCAAAATCAGCGCCGAGTTTCTGTAGCTTTGCGTTTCGAAGAGCGCGACGCCGAGATCGCGCACCGCGAAGGCGTTGAGCGGATTTTCTTTCACGGCCAGCCGCAGCTCGGCGAGGGCTTTTTCATACTCCTCTTTATCCAGCGCCTCGCGGCCGCGATTATAATGCGTCGGCGCGGCGCAGGCGGCGAGGAAAACGGCAAAAAGCAAACAGCAAAAAACAAGGGGTTTCATGGCTTGATTTTCTCCAAAGCGGCCAAGCGTTGTTGGGCTTGGGCAAAGTTTTTGTCCTCGGCAATGGCTTCGCGATATTTTTTCCTGGCGTTGTTCATGTCGCCGCGATCTTCGTAGGTTACGGCTTGCGAATACAACAGCAACGCCGAGAACTTCACATTTTTTAAATTATCGAGCCTGGCCATCTCGGTGGCGGAAAGGCGCAGCGCCAATTCTTTGACGAGTTTTTTATTGAGGGCTTTGACCATGTCGAAAATTTGGCCTTCTTTGCCGGTTTCTTCGCCGGCTTTCAACGTGCGGCCGGTTTCCACCTCGACTATGCGCGCGTCGATGCGGATTTTGCCGTTGGGCAAATAGACAAATCCGCCGAGCAAAAGATGCTGCGCGCCTGCGAGCTTGCCGACTTGCTGCGCTGTTTTTTCGTCGATCATGCCGGTTTGCGCGAGCTGCATTTCTTCGATGACGCGATGCAGATCGGCGCGCTCGACCAAACGCAAAGCTTGCAACTGGCTCAGCTCGCTGCTGAACATCTGCGCCAAACCTTTGCGCAGCGGCTCCAAACGCTGGCGGTCGGCGAGACTGTTGTTGTCGAAATCCAAAACCCCGAGGGTGGGCTGGGCAAAGGAAGATAAAAAAGAAAAACAGGAAAAAGCCAAAAGAAATGCTGGTTTTACAGGGCAGAGGTTCATAACGTCCTTCTTAGTTCAAAGTTGCAAGCTCGTGGACAATCCTACCACAACCGGGACGTGGTATTTTAAAATATACAGCTTAATTTTAAATTTTCAATTGAAAATTTGCAATTTAAAATTTTAAATTTCCTCTAATCGGTTGGCAATTTCATACGCTGCAATCCCGAACGCCACCGCGACGTTGAGCGAGCTTTTCATCCCGCGCATCGGCAGGGAAATGGCGGCCTCGCAGCGCGCCAAAACTTCCGGCGCGATGCCGTGATATTCATGCCCGACGACGAGTGCCAGCGGGAATCGGTACGCCGCGCGGCGATAATCGACACTTGCCGGTGTGTTTTCCAGCGCGATCAGAGAGTAGCCGTCGCTTTTTAATTTTTCCAGCGCCTCAGCGGTATGCTTGCAATATTCCCACGACACCGTTTCTTCCGCGCCGAGGGCGGCTTTGCGAATCTCCTGGCGCGGCGGCGTTGCGGTCATGCCGCAGAGATAAAGCTTTCGCACCTCGGCGGCATCTGCGGTGCGAAAAATCGAGCCGACGTTGTGCAGGCTGCGGACGTTGTCGAGCACGGCAACGAATTGAATTGAGTTCAAAACACTATCGCCTTCTTTTTTATCTTCCGGCCATTTGAAATTTGACGTGCGCGAGATCGAGCGGTTTTTAAATCATTTTCGACCTTTAGTTTTGGCCGCACTAATCGCGATTTTTGTGGCCGCAGAGACGCGATTTCAACCAGCACAAGCGGTTGGTTGGGTTCGCGATTTTTTTGGGCCACTTGCAGATTGTAATCCCGCAGTTTTTGATCATATTCCGGCAGCAGAACAACCACAGCGTTATCAGGAATCTTTTCAGCAAATTGAGGATGCTCAAAAAGATAACGGTCGAATTCAAAAGATAGATCAAGATTTTTGTTGACGGCTTCTTCTTGTGTCATTGCTTCATCTCCTTTTCGTAAATTTTACGGTAAGATTGCCAATTCTGCTTAATGTCAATCTCTGCAGATTTCAAAACTTGTCCATAGTCTCCCGAAGCAAGGTAGGTTTTGTCCTATGTGCCTTTGGGATGAAGTAAATCGCGATGAGCAAAACCATGCGCTGTGTCATAACGAACTACGGGACACCACACCTCTCCGATAAAAGCTTCGTATTGCACCGCAAAAGCAACGATTCTGCCATGTTTGGAATAATGGATTCGCCGCCAACGGTCGATATCACTGAGATACCGAATAAACTGAACAGTGCGAACGGCACTTTTGCCAGAATTCACGTTATCCTCTGGACGTTTAACAGAAAATATCTATCTTTTCAACTGCACTAACGCTTCAGAGGTTTGCTTAAAATATTTCCACGTAACGGTTTCCTCGGCGCCGAGCGCAGCCTTGAGAATTTCATTCCGCGGCGGCATACCGGTCACGCCGCCGGCGCAAATCCTTCCATTGGCTGTTCGCCTGAAGAAGTTACCGGAACAGATGCAGGCTCGGCTGCACGCTGGCGGTACAAATGCAACTGGCTCGAGTACGTCGTCAATCGCAGCATCGTGCGGAAGAGCATATAAATTTGCTGCCAAATAAAAAGCATGAAAATGATCATCGCATTCGGCGCCGAGAGGCTGTTGGCAACCGGATTGTAAACCACCAAGGCCGCGGCGCCAACGGCCAACAACAAAAAGGCCAGGCCAAAAGTTTGCAGAAAATTCCCGAAGGCGAATTTCAAGCCTTGCACGAGCGAGACGCGCATTTTTCGTTCGTCGTTCAACACCGCATGAATCCGCGCATAATCGAGAACCATCCCGAACAACAAAAAGCCGAGCTGCCGCAACCCCACTTTGATCCAGCCGGCCCAATAGGTGAGGTTTTGGTACGGATCGCTGCCAAAGATCAAACGCTGCACCCCGGTCTCAAGATATTGCAAGCAAAACAGAATGGTAAAAACCGGTACGCTCCACAGCGTTAATCTGACAAAGCGGCCAAAGTATTTCGCGGCGTTGCCCCAAAAGAAAGCGGCATTGTATTTCTCGCTGCCGGCAAATGTCGCGAACGCGCCGCCGGACAAAAACAACGTGAAGAGCCAATTCACCGCTGGCACGATGAGAATCAATCCCATAAACGCCGGAACAACTTCGTCTTTGTGTTTGAGAAACTCAAACAGAAAATTCATGTCCAGCGGCCCGCCGAGCTTGGCGCCCATTTCGCTGTTGCCGATAAAATCACTCAAAATCGCGCGCAACGGCAGCAGCAGCAACAAACCGAAAAAGAGATTCGCCAGATAAAACACCAAAATCAGACGCTTGTTCGCCCGCACTTGGGCGAAGCCGGATTTCAGACTGTTCAAAATCATGGGCTTTGTTCCTTAATCTTTCACAAGTGATATCATTGCAAAAAAACAAAGAAATCTGGCTCACGGAAATGGAACTCTCACGGAAAAGATTTTCATGAATTCATTTCTGTGAGAGTTCCATTCCGTGAGCGATTTTTTTGGGGTGCGGCTTGTCCGTATTGGGATAATGCAAAAAAAACCGCTGCTGAAATCAGAAAATCTCGTTGACGGCTGAGAACACGTTCATAAATTCCGGCTGGTCGAGCAGAAATTGCATCCAAAACAGCCAACGCGCCGAGAGCTTGTTGACGCCGAGACTCGAGCCTTTCACCGCCTTGCTGTTGTTGGTGTAATTGATATCGAGCGGAATTTTGTTGTCCGGATCGACGGTTGCCGAAACCAGCTTGTTCGGTTTCATGTAGGTAATTTTTTTCCACAACTCCTGCCCGTCCCATTTTTCGCGCACCTTTTCGCCGTTGTCAAACGTGGCCACCACTTCCACTGGAAATTTGAACGCGCCGAGCCGGCGCACGTAAACGCCGCTTTCGTACATCTTAGGCTTGTCTTTGGCGTCGACGGAATCATCGGATTGGTCTTTGCCGTTGGTCATGCCCGAGTCGGTTTCAGAGGCGGAAAAGTCGAAATCATATCCTTCACCTGGCTTGATCTCGCGGGTGAAAACGCGATCGACGCTGTAATCAAGAACCGCATTGGAAAAAAGCGCTTGCTCAAAAAACCAATCCAAATTTTGGCCGGCAACGTCGTTGGCGACATCGATAAAATCCTGCGTCTTCGGATGCTTAAAGCGCCACCGCTCGACGTAAGCGCGCATGATTTTTTGCATCGTTTCCCGGCCGAGATAATTTTGCAGCGCCGTCAACAACACGCCGGGCTTGGCATAAGAATTCGTCGCCCAACTGCCCTGCGAATAATACTCCCAAGCTTTGCGCACCGTCGGATCGAGATCGGCTGCAAAAATATATTGGCCGCGATGAAGCTGCAATCCGTTGATCTTGATGCCGAGAAAATTGATCACGTCACCGGCCGGACCATACTTGTCGTTCATAATCTGAATTTCGGTGTAGGTGTTGATGCCCTCATCCATCCAGCTTTCTTCAAATTCGTTGGACGCGAGCAGATGATACCAAAAATTATGGCCGAACTCGTGAATGATCACGGCTTCCACGCCGCGAATGCCTTCCGGCAAGCCATAAGCCGTGCCGGCAGTGATCAGCGTCGGATACTCCATGCCGCCCGAGCCGCCGGCGCCGCGCCGCGGATCGACCACGGTTAGATTCGGGAACGGATAATCGCCGTACCAATTCTGAAAATACTCCACCGCTGCTTTGGCCGCTTCGAGATGGCGCAGGCCTTGATAAGCGCGGTCGCGTTGCATCAACACCCGAATGTCGACGTCTTGGGTCTTGTCTTTGAACTCGACAAAATCCGGACTCGTCGTCCACGCGAAATCGTGCACGTCTTCGGCGTGATAAAAATGCGTCGCGGTGCCGTCGCCGTTGTTTTTCACCTCGACCGGCAAACCGGTCGCGCCGAGGAGGTTTTTTTCCGGCACGGTCATGCGAACGTTGTACACGCCGTAGTCGGCAAAAAATTCCGAGTTGGCGTGAAATTGATGGCAGTTCCATTTGCCGTTCCGATTTTCCTTTGAAGATTCAAAAGGAAAGTCGGAATAAACGCCGATCTTCGGGAACCATTGGCCAACGAAAAAATATTCTTTCTTGGCGCCGGTGCGCGCAAACGGCGGCTGCGGCAGCTTGGCGGTGAAATCGATTTGAACAACAATGGAATCGCCGGGCCGCAGCGGTTTTGAGAGCGGCAGGCGGAACACGGTTTTGTCTTCGGGATTGCCGTCGTCGGGTTGAATGAATTCCATGCGGCCGGTTAAATCTTCGCCGGAAGCCAGTGTAATCTTGTCAACGTCGATGAATCCCCAGCCGTCCTTGTCGATTTTGTTGCCGCGGCTGACGCCGCCGGATTCCTTCATGAACGTCGACCGGTTGTTCCGAAAGGCGTTGAGATAAAGATGGAATTGCAATTCAGCAATATTATCTTTAGATTGATTACGCCATTTCAACGTTTCGCTGCCGTGCAGCATTCTTTTTTCGGTGTCGAGCCGCACGTCGATGTCGTAATTGGCAATACGCGGGCTGAGCGGTTTGGAAAAAACCGTCGGTTGCGCAAAAGCATGCGCGCCGCTTATCGCAATCAATCCGAGCGCAATCAGCTTGCCGAGACGATGATGGTTTGGCATATTCTCCCTCTCTGAAAAAGTTGGCTTTTCAAAAGCGAAAAACTGGTTGTGGATATATAGAGAAATTTTTCTCGTCATGCAAGCCTTATTTTCCGCCGGGCTTTAGGATGCCGGGCGCAATCCGCAACTTGAAAATTTGCGGGTAAGCATTAGTAATTTTTGTCAGGAACGAAAACATGACGTCATCCAAACTCGCCGGTCTCATGCTGGCGTTTACCCTCGTCGCGGCCGCGGCGCTGCGGATTTATGGAACCGCCGCGAAGGACACCTTTTCCGAAGACGAAAATTTTTCGCTTTTATATGCGACCGGGCACGCCAGCGAATATTACGACACCCTCGAGGAAAAACCTCCGTTCGGCGTCTGGGTTCCGGCCGCGGAATGGAAGAAATTCACCCAACCCGACCGGCTGTTTTGTTTCAGCAAGATTACCCGCGACATGGCTTTCTTAGATATTCATCCGCCGTTTTATTTTTGGTTCCTGCATGTGTGGACTTTTATCGCCGGCGTCAACTTGTGGACCGGCCTGACGCTGAATCTTTTGATCAGCTCCGCCGCCATTTTGAGCCTTTATGGCTTGGGCCGTTACGTTTTAGGCAACTCAGTCGAGGCGGCGCTGGCGGCTTGCGTCTGGGCGCTCAGTCCCGCGGTCTTTCAAATGTCCTTCGAGGCCCGGCAATATGACATGCTGGTTCTGATGACGATTCTCTTTGTCTGGCAATTTCTTCGGTACGTTGATGCCAACCGCGCGCCGCGATTATTCGATTTCATTTTAATGACAGCCGTAACAACCGCCGGCGCGTTGACGCATTTTCATTTCTCGATTTTAGCCGGCGGCTGCGGTTTGTACGCGCTCGCCAGGCTCTTTCGCGAACAAAAAAATCGTCTCGCCACCGTATCCGGCGCGGTGCTTTTGGGATATCTTCTCTTCTTTTGGATTACGCCGAATTTCTACCGCTCTTTTGCAAATGCCGGCGAAACCTTGAACGTCTTCAGCTACGAGGCGCTGATGATTCGCGTCGAAAACATCGTGAACTCCTGCCGGCAATTTTTCCAAAATCCGCTGCCGTTTGTGTCCGCGCGCTATACGCTGCCGATTTTGCTCGTTGCCGGCGGCGTTCTGGCGTATCGCAAACGCCCGGCCGCGCTCCTCGAGCACGTTCGCGCCACCGATTGGACCGGCGTTCATATTCTTTATTTCGGGTTGTGGATGATCGGCGTTCTCATCGCGCTTTACCTGGCCTTCTTGACGCCGGTGCAGTCCATGCTGCCCAAACATCTCGGCATGGCCTGGCCTTTTTTCGCCTTCCTGCCGGTGTTCATCTTGCGCCTGTTCCCGAAATATAAAAATCATCTCGCGGCCCTCGGCTGTGTTTTGGCGTTGCTGCCCGGCATTAACGGCGCGAAAGCGTTTCGGGAGTTCCTCATTGCCCAACCCAATCCCTCCGCCGTTTTAGCGCAGGCGCCGACCGTGGTGATGGACAACGTTTCCATCGGTTATCTGCCGCGCGTGTTGTGGAAGCTTCCGGACGGCACGCCGGTGTTCGTGGCCAGCCGCAGCTACTTGTTGCAGCATCAAGCGCAATGGCTCAATCGTCTCGACAGCGGCGCGGTTTATATCAGCATTCATTCCGCCGAACATTTCGCCGGCAACGTCAAAGGCGGGCGGGAGCAGCTTTATGAGCTGATCAACCGGAACTGGGAAAGCGATTTTATGAAAGACGCCGTCTGGGGCTTTGGCGATGCGATGCGCTTGCAAAAAAAACGCTGAAAGTTTTTGCTCACAGAAATAGGCGTTAACGCCGTCAAACTCAGAAAAAAATCTGAAGGTTTTTTAATTCAGAATCTAATTAAACACGGCGCAACTGAGCAAACAGAGAAAACACGGAGAACAATAAATATTTTCTAAAAGCTTTTCTCCGTGACGCTCCCTACGGGCGTAGCCGTGAACTCCGTTGCTCTGTGTTTTAAAAAGTCTTTTGAATCTCTGGCTGCCCGATAGGCTCAAGTTTTCAGCTTGTCTGAAAATCTGGCGTAGATTTTAATGCGCAATTAAAGCAAAATGTTCGTATATTTAAACGTTAATGCCCTTGCCCAAAATTCGGGAAAAATTCATTTGATTCATCATTCGATAATCGGGAGTTGTGTATGAAGAAAAGGATGTGGTCTTTGCGTTTCGGCCTCGCTGCCGCCTGCCTGTTTGTTGCCTGCCAAAAAGAACAAACGCCACTTCGCCAAAACCAGTTTGAGCCTTTTATCGAAGAACCTGCCAATATTCTCGGCCGCGGCTTGGTGGCGCTGCCAACTGATCGCGGCATTTTTCTGAGCTGGCGCCAATTGCAAGGCGATTCGAGCGGAACGATTTATGAAGTTTATCGCCGCGATCTCAACGCTGACAACAGCACGGCGCAGATGATCACGCAAACCGCACTCACCTGCTTTCTTGATGGCACGGCGCTGGCCGGACGCGACTACGCTTACGAAATCAAGACGCCGCGCGAACAGGAGACCAACGGCCAAAGCCACGCGCAAGCCTTTGCCACTTTAAAAGAGTCGCCAAGTCGTTATCCGGCAGCGCACGCGCTGTCTTTCGATCTCGGCATGCCCTATCAACACGTGCAAGTGGTGACCGGCGATTTGACCGGCGACGGCGAGTTTGACATCGTCATCAAGCACAGCAACTTTTGGGACGTCGATCCATGGGAGAAAGCGTGGCAGCAATCGCAGGACACTTATAAAGTCTCGGCCTTTCTCACCAGCGGTCAGCGCCTGTGGACGATGGATTTGGGCTGGGGCATCGAATCCGGCGTGTTTTATTCGCCGGTCGTCGTGTGGGATATCGACGCCGATGGCCGCGCCGAAGTGTTGCTCAAGACTTCCAAATCATCCGATCCCAAAGATTACAGCCAGCAGTTTTTGACTGTTCTCGACGGCGAAACGGGCCAGGTTAAAAATGAAACGCAGTGGCCTTCGGCAGAAGGACTTGGCGGCAATTACAACAGCGACAGCCGGAATTACATTGCCGTCGTTCATCCCGACGGAAAAAATCCGCATATTCTCATCGCGCGCGGTTTGTATTTGAATCAGCGGCTGGTTTGTTATGACAACAAGCTTCAGAAAGTTTGGGAGCGTCTCATCGACGACGGAACGCACGGCCTGCACAGCCTGCCGATTGCCGACGTGAACGACGACGGCAAAGAAGAAATTTTATGGGGCGAGCACTGCATCGGCGAGGGCGGCAAAGATTTGTGGGTCATCAAGGATCGCATGCCTTACGAAGGCCATCCGGATATTTGTTATGTCGCGGAGGTTTTGCCCTCGCGTCCCGGCAAAGAAGTTTATTACTGCCGCGAGGGTTGGTACGGCGATAAAAACGAACTTATCGGCATGATGCTCGCGGATAACAAAGGGAAACTGATTTGGGCGAATTGGAACTATCGCCACGTCGACGGCGGCTGGGTTTCGAAAGTTCTTCCCGGCGCCGACGG
>Ga0209172_10003772_pt1 | contig 22167 bp, 27 predicted proteins | sample LarsenN4metaG_FD_184113 | JGI IMG/M metagenome (GOLD analysis project Ga0209172, IMG submission 184113) | Hot spring sediment bacterial and archeal communities from British Columbia, Canada, to study Microbial Dark Matter (Phase II) - Larsen... ... | reverse complement strand
GCGCCGGAACTTGTCTGGTTGCTGGAACACCCGCCCCTCTATACCGCCGGCACCAGCGCCAGCGCCGCCGAGGTCATCGAGGCCCGCTTTCCGGTCTACGAGGCCGGGCGTGGCGGTCAGATGACCTATCACGGCCCCGGCCAGCGGGTGGTCTATCTCATGCTCGACCTCAAGCGCCGGCGGCCGGACGTGCGCGCCTATGTGGCCACACTTGAGGAATGGATCATCCGCACCCTGTTCACCTTCAACGTGCGCGGCGAGCGGCGCGAGGACCGCGTCGGCGTCTGGGTGCGCCGGCCGGAGCTTGGCACGCAGCGCGAGGACAAGATCGCCGCTATCGGCATCCGGCTCAAGCGCTGGGTGTCGCTGCACGGCATCGCCATCAACGTCGATCCCGACCTGTCGCATTTTTCCGGCATCGTGCCCTGCGGCGTGCGCGAGCAGAATTACGGCGTGACCAGCCTCGTCGATCTCGGCTTGCCGGTGACGATGGAAGATGTGGACGTCGCGCTGCGCGCGGAATTCGGCGCGCTGTTCGGCGCGGCGACGGCGGAGCCGCTTGCACTGCCCGCCTCCTGAGCGCCGGCACGCAGGCGCGACAACCGACGTCACGACAATGCGGCCGATGCGACCGTTGCCGCAGACGTGGCCGATCATTGCGCCAGATCAAGCCTGACAAATTAAGTATCTGTAATTTGCCAAGCTGTTGCGGCGGCACCTAACCTGCCGCCAGCTCTCACGGCACAAGGCATCGTCGCATGCTCAAGATGTGGCTCTTGCGGTTTCATCGCTGGACGACATTGCTGTTCGCGATACCGCTCGCGGTTCTGATCCTCACCGGACTGGTATTGTCCTTCGAACCCATGCTGGGGGGCAATCGCGGCCCGCTCACCGCCGAGACGCTCAACGCCGTGCTCGCCAAACACGACCCCGAGGCGAAAGCGCGTGCGCTGGTGGTGCGCGCCTATGCCGGAAACGTGTCGATCGGCGGCCGCGGCAGCGCCGTGCATGTCGATATTGCCAGCAACGAGAAGATCGCCTCGCCCGGCGTGCTCGCGGAGGTGTTCACCACGTCGCGGCGGCTGCACGAAACCTTTCTGATGGATCTCGGCTGGCTGGTCAGCGCTTCCACTTTCGCCCTGCTGGCGCTGATCGCGATCGGCGTGCTGATGGGGTGGCCACGCCTGCGCAATACCCTCGCCGGCTGGCGCAAGGGCACCGGCTGGCTGCTGCTGCCGCTGCTGATCGCGAGCCCGCTGACCGGATTGTTTCTCGCCTTCGGCATCACCTTCGCCGCGCCGCTGCCGCAGCCGCCGGCGGACAGCCCGGTTTCGCTACAGGCGGCGGTGCGCATCGTCGGCTCAGCGCACGATCTCGCCAATGTCGCCTGGATCAGGCCGCTTGGTGGCCCGCTGCGCGCGCGGGTGAACGATGGCGGCGAGATGCGGGTTTTCACGGTGACACGCGAGGGGCTCGTTCCCACCGCGCGCAACTGGCCGCGGCTCGTTCACGAGGGCAATTGGGGCGGCAGCCTGTCGGCGTTGATCAATGTCGCGATCTCGGCCGCGTTCATCCTGCTGCTCTCGACCGGTCTCGTGATCTGGGCACGGCGGAAATTCCGCCGCCGCGCGCCGCGCCTGGCGGCGGCGTGATCCCACCGCAACTCGCTAGCCGCAACGCAATTCACGCCGCTTTCGCGGCCGCCCCGATTTTTCCAGCAATGTAACGCTCGTTCTGCGTGACCCCGCCATAGCCATAGGCATCGCCGCGCACCTCGTTGACATAGACATAGCTCTCATTGTGCAGCGGACCGAGCAATTCGCCCATCGTCGCGAACGTCGCCGCGATGAAGGCCGCTTTCTGGTCGCGCGTATTGGTGCCATCGACGACGCGAATGTCGAGCCAGAACGCCGCGAGATTGTGCTCGCGCAGCGACCGGTTGCCGATCAACCATTTGGCCGGGTCGAACTCCTCGACAGCGACGGCAGTGATCGCCGGGTCCTTTCCCAAATACTCGGTCGAGAGCCGGTTGACGGCTTTCGCGACCGTGTCCGCGAGATCCGCGGAGGCCTTTGGCGAGGCGAATTGAACGGTGATCATGGGCATGATGTGTCTCCTTTCAAGGCGATGCCGTTGACAGGAGGCTAGGCCGCCGGTCATCATTTTGATACGTCATCCCCGCATATAGCAATGATAACGATGTGTTATGACTGGCAAGCTCCTCGATCTCGATGCGGTGCAGACCTTTGTGCTGGTGGCTGAGCTGCAAAACTTCACCCGCGCGGCCGAAGCGTCCGGCACGACCCAGTCGGCGGTCAGCTTGAAGCTCAAACGGCTTGAGGATCGTCTGGGCGCCCGGCTGATCGAACGCACGCCGCGCAGCGTCCACCTAACGGCAAAAGGCGAGGCATTCCTTCCGCATGCACGCGACCTGATGACCGCGCATGACCGCGCCATCGGCGGGCAGCGCGCGGGCGGGCTTCGCCTCAAGATCGGATTTTCGGATCATGCCTCCGGGCCGCATTTGACAGATTTACTCGCGCATCTGCATGCATTCGACCGCAATCTTTTGCTTGACGTGACCGTCGGCTTTTCCCGCACGCTGCTCGACGCTTTCGACCACGGCGCGCTTGACGCCGTGATCGTGCGCAAGGAGGGCTCGCGCCGCGGCGGCGAGGCGCTCGCGAACGACGAGATGGGATGGTTTGCCTCTCCGAAGTTTGCGCACCGGTCGGGAGACAAACTGCGAATCGCGACGCTTGCGGCCCCGTGCGGCGTGCGTGCGCTCGCCGCCCGCGCACTAGATCGGGCGCGCATCGACTGGGTGGAAGCCTTTGTCGGGGGTGGCGTCAGCGCGGTCAGCGCGGCCGTGCAATCAGGGCTGGCGGTCGCACCACTGGCGCATCGGATCGCGCCTATTGGCTCAATCGAGGTGAGCGAACGACTGTCGCTGCCCCGCCTGCCAAGCGCCCAAGTGTTACTCTATTCTCGCGTCAGCGATGCCCGTGCGCGTGCAGTCCTGCGTATTCTTGCGGCCGCATTCCGTGGCAACGCGCGACGATAAGTCTTATGCCGTCCCAAGCACCGCGAAGCGATAGCCGCCGCGCAGGGCGAATTCCTCCGCCGTCGCCTCGCGCTCCTCGATCGCGTCGACTCGCGAACCGGGCGGACCCTGGCGGCAGAGGTCGATCATCTCGCGCACGATCTGCGCATCGCCGGCGAACACCGCTTCCACCGAACCGTCGCGGCGGTTGCGCACCCAACCTTCGAGCGCACGACGCTCGGCCGTGTATTCGGTCCAGGCGCGGTAGCCGACTCCCTGCACGCGCCCGCGGATCACAACGCGGCGGATGACGCTCACGCCACATCTCCGGTTTCGGTCTGCCGCGCCCCGCGCCAGGACGGCGACCATCGCTGCAATTGCTGGATATAGACCAGCGGCAGGTTTGCGGCGCGCGCGGCCGCGACCACCGCTTCCATGTAGCCCGGCTTCGGCCTGCCTTCGCCGCGCGCGCGCCCGAGATAAACGAGCGCGGAGACGCGCCGCTCGTCCGCGCGCACCGGCATCATCGCGCGGCTGTAGAGGCCGCTGTCGAGATTTTCATAGGCGTTGAGCGCCGACAGATCGCGCGGCGTCAGCCGCCAGAGCACCCCGTGAACCGTCTCGCCCGGCGCGCGCAGCACCGAGGCATAGCCGTCAGTCGTGATCAGAAAGCGGTGATCGTCGAGGACCGCGCGCCCGAGACATGTCGCACCAGGACAGCGCCGCGCCATGCCGGCGCGATCCATGTTGGAGCCGTAGGAGAAGTGGAGAGTCATGGCTGCAGCGGCTTGCGATACTGGGGGATCTTGAGCAGCATTGCCATCATCCAAATAAACACCGTGTCAATCCACATCATCCTCCCTCTTTCTCTATTGACCACCAGTCGAGCTATTGACCTGACGCCAAACAGCACAAGCACGATGACAGCAAGCAACAGCAGAGGCAGCAGCAACACTATGAGGCCGAGGTCCGACATACAGATCGCAAAAAAACCAGGCGTCGAGGGCAGTCAATGCCGGCCTTGGCCTGCGCCGCGCAAATGCCCATTCAATTCCGTAAATGCACAAAAGCGTGAAAAGCAGAATCGCAAGTGCAACAAGGAAATTTGTCACGCTTCCACCCCAGAATCGCGCCAAACGCGCAGAATATGGTGGCCGCCAAACTGACCTGCGAGAGGGCCACAGGCAGGATCACGTAAACGTCAGGCAAACTCCATGATCACCGCATCCACCGCCAGGCTGTCGCCTTTCTTCGCGTGGATCTTCTTCACCGTGCCGTCGCGCTCGGCGCGCAGCACGTTTTCCATCTTCATCGCCTCGACCACAGCGAGCGTCTCGCCCGCCTTCACTTCCTGACCTTCGGCGACGTTGATCGACACGACGAGCCCCGGCATCGGACAAAGCACGCTCTTGCCGGTATCAGCCGCCGCCTTCACCGGCATCAGCCGCGCCAGCGCGGCCTCGCTCTCGGTATAGACATAGGCGCGGGTCTGCACACCGCCATGCATGAGGTCGAAGCCGTTCGGCACCGGGTTCACCTGCACGACAACGGGCTTGCCATTGACATGGCCGGACCAGACCGGATCGCCGGGCTTCCAGTCCGACTGCAGACGATGGACGTGCCCGGCCTTGCCGTTGCGGAACATCACCTCGATGGTGCCGTTGGCGCGGGTGACGAGAAGCCTGTACTCCTCCTCGCCCAGCCACACCGCGCGCTGGCGCTCGCGCATGACCAGACGATGCGGCATCTGGCCGGAAATCTTGCGCTTGCGCTCGCCGAGCACATGGTCGATGGCGGTCGCGACCGCGGCGAGGAGATGCGCGGTCTCGCCCTGTGGCGCGACGCCGTGAAAGCCGTCGGGAAATTCCTCGGCGATGAATCCGGTCGAAAGCTTGCCCGCGCGCCAGCGCGGATGCGCCATCAGCGCGGAGAGGAACGGAATGTTGTGGCGGATGCCGCCGACGTAAAATGCGTCGAGCGCGTCGGCCTGCGCGTCGATCGCCGCCTCGCGCGAGGGCGCATGCGTGACCAGTTTGGCGATCATCGGATCGTAGTAGAGCGAAATCTCGCCGCCCTCATAGACGCCGGTGTCGTTGCGCACCGTGATGCCGTCCTGCTGCGATTCCGCGGGCGGGCGATAGCGTACCAAGCGGCCGGTCGAGGGCAGGAAATTGCGGTACGGGTCCTCGGCATAGACGCGGCTTTCCACGGCCCAGCCGGTGAGCTTCACGTCGCTCTGTTTGATCGCAAGCTTCTCCCCTGCGGCGACGCGGATCATCTGCTCGACGAGGTCAATGCCGGTGACGAGCTCGGTGACCGGATGCTCGACCTGCAGGCGGGTGTTCATCTCCAGAAAATAGAAAGAGCGATCCTGCCCGGCGACGAATTCGACGGTGCCGGCGCTGTCGTAGTTCACCGCCTTGGCCAGCGCGACCGCCTGCTCGCCCATCTTCCGGCGCGTCGCTTCATCGAGGAGTGGCGACGGCGCCTCCTCGATCACCTTCTGGTTGCGGCGCTGGATCGAGCATTCGCGCTCCCCGAGATAGATGACGTTGCCGTGCTTGTCGCCCAGCACCTGGATCTCGATATGGCGCGGATCGACGATGAATTTCTCGATGAAGACGCGGTCGTCGCCGAAGGAGGATTTCGCTTCCGACCTGGCGCGGGTGAAGCCTTCCGCTACCTCCTCGCGCGAATAGGCGATGCGCATGCCCTTGCCGCCGCCGCCGGCCGAAGCCTTGATCATCACCGGATAGCCGATCTCGTCGGCGATCTTCACCGCCTGCGTCTCGTCGGCGATGATGCCGAGATAGCCGGGCACGGTCGACACCTTTGCCGCCGCCGCGGCTTTCTTTGATTCGATCTTGTCGCCCATCGCGGCAATGGCGCCGGCATTGGGGCCGATGAAGACGATGCCGGCCGCTTCCAGCGCCCTGGGAAAGGCCTCGCGCTCGGACAGGAAGCCGTAGCCGGGATGCACCGCCTCGGCACCCGTCGCCTTGCAGGCGGCCACGATCCTTTCGATCAGCAAATAGCTTTCGGCCGCCGGCGGAGGCCCGATGTGAACGGCTTCATCCGCCATCTCAACATGCAGGGCGTCCTTGTCGGCGTCGGAATAGACGGCGACGGTCTTTATCCCCATGCGGCGGGCGGTTTTGATGACCCGGCAGGCGATTTCGCCGCGATTGGCGATCAGAATACGCTTGAACATGCGGCGGCTTCCCCTTGCCGGCGACTTTTCGGCGCTGCCACAGAAATGTCAATTGGCGGGAAAGACGACCAAGCCGGCGGCTAGAGCCAGCCCCGCCGCCACCAGGCAGGCCGCCGACATCAAGGCGATCTCCAGTGCGAAGCGGCCCCGGCCGATGGCGGCGCCGATCGCCATCTTGCTGAGCGTGTTGCTGAGCACCGCGGCCAGAATGGCGAGGGAGGCGTTTGGCAATGACAGAGGTTGCGGGGCGAGCCGCGCCATCGACACGGTGACGGCGTCCACATCGGCAAGGCCGAGGGCGAACGCTCCCACGATCGCGCCGGTTGCACCCAGCCCTTCGCCCAGGGCACGGCCCAGCAGGATGATGGCCCCCAGGAAAACCGCAAAGCCGATCACGGAGAAAAAGCCGAACGGATTGCGAAACTTGACGGCCTGTTGGCGGGCGCTCTTCTCCCGGCGCCAGTACACCGACAAGAGCGCATAGGCGGTCGCGGTGGCGGCGCCCGCGAGCAGTGGCGGCGCCAGCACCATGAGCAGCATCGGCTTGAGCGCGATTACAATCGCCAGGACGCGCATCAGCGACACGGCCGTCGCGACCGCAACGCCCGCCGCCAATATGCGCGGCGTGCCTTCACCGGCCGCCGCATGCTGCGCGTTGGCGGCGGTCACCGCCGTCGACGACACCAGGCCGCCGGCCGCCGCCGCGATCAGCACGCCATGCCGCGCGCCGAAATATTTCACCGCCACGTAGCCGAGGAACGACACGCCCGCGAGGACAATGGCGATCAGCCAGACCTCGCGCGGATTGACGCCGCCGAAGGGTCCAATGGGATCGTCGGGGACCACCGGCAGGATAATGAAGGTCATCGCCAGCAGGATCAGCGCCGAGCGCAATTCCGGCTCTGTGATCTGCTTCAGCCAGCCATGCATCTGCTCGCGCGCGGCGAGAATGATGGTCGCGGCGATCGCCGCAGCGCCGGCCACACGCAGATCGCCCACCATCGCATAGGCGCCGAGCGCGAAGGTCAGCATCGCCGCAACGGCGGTGGTGGCCGAATAGCTCTTGTCGGCCCGGTTTTCTTCTAGACAGAAACCGGCGATCACGGCGGCATAGGCCGCAAAGCCCAGTCCAAGCACAATCGCTCCGCCGATACTGGCCGCCCCGCCCAGCGCCAGCGCGATGGCGCCAAGCGTCCCGCCCAGCAGGCCGGTAATGGCAAAGGTGCGGAAGCCCGCGGTGCGGCTGCCGGGCTGGTCCTTTCGCGTCTTCCAGCCTCGCTCCAGCCCGATCAAAAGACCGATACCGAGCGCGACGGCGAAGTGCGACAGAAGATCCTCCAAAGCCATCATGGAAAAATCCTTTGGTCAGATGCAGTCCGGAACATTATGCCAAGCCCAAATCGCTTCACCAAAAGTTGTTCCGAATGACCCGTGGTTGCTGAAAGATTTCACGCCCGGGCCAAGCGGACTTCACCACTATATTTTCCATGGAACGGTGCTTATATGCCGACCGTTTCCATGAATTTTGCTGACGGCCTTGCCCGATCAGGGCCGCCGCAGCTGCCGCAACGAGGTTGTCCCATGACGCTCCAGATCAACGACACCGCCCCCGATTTCGAAGCCGAGACCACCCAGGGCCGGATCAAATTCCATGACTGGATCGGCGATTCCTGGGCGGTGCTGTTCTCGCATCCGAAGGATTTCACACCGGTCTGCACCACCGAGCTCGGCTACATGGCGCGCATCAAACCGGAATTCGACAAGCGCGGCGTGAAGATCATCGGCTTGTCGGTCGACCCGCTCGACCGGCATTCCGGCTGGTCGAAGGACATCGAGGAGACGCAAGGCTTCGCGCCGAATTACCCGATGATCGCCGATACCGATTTCAACGTGGCGAAGCTCTACGGCATGCTGCCGGCCGCCGTATCGGGCGATCCGACCAAGCGCACGCCCGCCGACAACCAGACCGTGCGCAATGTCTTCGTGATCGGCCCAGACAAGAAGATCAAGCTCGTGCTGGTCTATCCGATGACCACGGGCCGCAATTTCGACGAGGTGCTGCGCGTGATCGATTCCCTGCAGCTTACCGCCAAGCACAAGGTGGCCACGCCGGCGCAGTGGAAGCAGGGCGAGGACGTCATCATCGCGGGCTCGGTGTCCGACGACGATGCCAAGAAAATCTGGCCGCAGGGCTGGAAGGCGCCCAAGCCCTATATCCGGATCGTACCGCAACCGCGGTAACAATCCTGCGCCATATCGACTAGACTTGCAGGGCGCGGCACTCGCCGCGCCCTGTCTCATTTTGTGGGCGCTGTATGAGCGACCTGGGTTTCGTCCACCGCTTCGTGCCGGCCAAGTCGCCGGGGCGCCCGCCCATGCTGCTGCTGCACGGCACTGGCGGCGACGAGAACGATCTCGTTCCCCTCGGCGACCGGCTCGCGCCGGGCGCGGCCCTGCTCTCGCCGCGCGGCAAAGTGTTGGAAGGCGCGATGCCGCGCTTCTTCCGCCGTATCGGCGAAGGCGACTGGGACATTGCCGATTTCAGGCAGCGCACGATCGAACTCGCCGATTTCGTGCGGCGGGCACGCGCGGCTTATGGACTCGACAGGCCCATTGCGGTGGGTTTTTCCAACGGCGCCAATATCGCCTGGTCGCTGCTCCTCTGCAATCCCGTCCTGCTCGCCGGCGCGATCCTCATCCGACCGATGATGCCGTTCGATCCGCGCCCCCTGCCCGATCTCACCGGTCGGCAGGTGCTCATCCTGTCCGGCACCGAAGACCAGATGATTCCACGCGACCAGCCCGGCCTGCTCGCGGCCCTTTTGGGCGAAGCCGGCGCCGACGCGACTTATGAAATGCTGCCTGCAGGGCATGGATTGACAGCGCAGGACATGGTCCTTGCGGAAAGCTGGCTGTCGTCGCGTTTTCCGGATGAGACCTAGCGGGTCACGGCGTTCGCGAACAGCAAACCGAGTGCCGCGGACACAGCCGTGGCGAATGCACCCCAGGACACATCGACGAACGCCGCGGGCCAGGTCCAGCCCCGCAGCAGGGCAAGCGCCGTCAGATCGAAGGTCGCATAGCAGAAGAATCCGAACAGCGCGCCATAGAGCAAGGCCTGCTGCCAGTTCGTGCCGGCGGCAGAGCTGACGAAGATGACAATGCCGGCAGCATAGAGAAGATAAAAGGCGACGGCCGGCGCGACATTCAGATCGCCCAGCACGCCGCCGACCTGCGACTTGAAAAAGTCCTTGGCAAGGATGCCAAGAAACAGGATATCCAGCGGCACCATCACCGCGAGGGTCGCAAAGTAAAGAATGGCATGCCGTCTCATGTGGCTCTCCGGGCAAGGGCTTGATCAAGAGATACGCAAAGGCGCGGCCCCGGTTTCATCATGGTCGCCGTGCGCCATGCGTCTTTGCGCGGGCGCGGAGGCCCGCCTAAAATAGGTTGAATACCAACAGGATCAGTCATGCGCGCCGATCAGCCTCCTGCCTTCGCCTCCACCCTTGGGATCAACGTCACTCTTTATTCTCCCGACCGTATCGAAGCCGAATTGCCGGTGCGGCCGGAGCTCGGCAACCGCAACGGCAACCTGCATGGCGGGGCGGTCATGGCCTTTGCCGACGATCTCGGCGGCGCCGCCACCATCATCAATCTTCCCGAGGGCATGACTACCGCGACGATCGAGAGCAAGACCAACTTCTTTGCTGCGATCGCCGTTGGCGATGTCGCCAAAGCTGAATGCACACCCCTGCATCGCGGCCGCACCACCATGGTCTGGCAGACGAAGATCACGCGCGGCGACGGCAAGCTGGCCGCGCTTGTTACGCAGACCCAGATCGTCATTCCGGGCAGGCCGGCGAAATAAACGGGATGACGCCGTCTGTCCTTGTCTGGTTTCGCGAAGATTTGAGGCTGGCGGATCATCCCGCGCTGCATGCAGCGGCAAGCGCGGGTCGCCCGCTGGTCTGCGTCTATGTACTGGACGAGGAGAGCGAAGGCCTGCGCCCGCTGGGCGGTGCGGCCCGCTGGTGGCTCTGTCAATCGCTGCGGGCGCTGGATGCGAGTCTGGCGACACTCGGCCAGCGGCTGGTTCTGCGGCGCGGCGCAGCAGCGGATGTCATTCCGGCGCTGGCGCACGAATGCGGCGCCTCGGCGGCCTTCTGGAACCGCCGCTATGACCGCGCGGGAATGGCCATCGACGACAAAGTGATCGCGCGTCTGCGAAAGACCGGACTAAGCGGCGGCACCTTTCCCGGAGGCCTTCTCGCTGAACCACGCCACATCATGAACAAGGCTGGCGAGCCCATGAAGGTTTTCACGCCGTTCTGGAAAAAACTTCTGGCGCTCGGAGCGCCGCGCAGACCGCGGTCCGCCCCGGCTTCGCTGCCGGCGCCCCAGCCTGTGGCAAGCGACGAACTCGATGCCTGGGCACTCGCGCCGCGTCGTCTCGAATGGGCGGGCGGCCTGCGTCAAAGCTGGGTTCCCGGCGAGGCCGCGGCACGCAAGCGGCTCGCCGCGTTCCTGGACAATATCAACGGCTATGCCGGCAGCCGCGACCGTCCGGCCGAACCGGCGACTTCAAGGCTGTCGCCCTCTCTGCGCTTCGGCGAACTCAGTCCGAACGACGTCTATTACGCTGTGCGCTTCGCTGAAGACAGCGGCCGGGCCTCCAGCAAGGACGTGGAAAAATTCCTCGACGAACTCGGATGGCGCGAGTTTTCCTATTACCTGCTGCATCACTGTCCCGATCTCGCGACGAAGAACTTTCAGCCGCGCTTCGACGATTTCCCCTGGCGCGACGATGCGAACGACCTGCGTGCCTGGCAGCAGGGTCTGACCGGTTATCCGCTCGTCGATGCCGGCATGCGCCAGCTTTGGCAGACTGGCTGGATGCACAATCGCGTGCGCATGGTGGCGGCATCGTTTCTCGTCAAGCACCTGCTGATCAACTGGCGGCTTGGCGAGCAATGGTTCTGGGACACGCTGGTCGACGCGGATCCCGCCAACAATGCCGCGAGCTGGCAATGGGTCGCGGGCTCCGGCGCGGACGCGTCGCCTTTTTTTCGCATCTTCAATCCGGTACTGCAGGGCGAGAAGTTCGACCCGCATGGTGCTTACGTGCGGCAATGGGTGCCGGAGCTCGCCCGCCTGCCCGACCGATTCATCCATGAGCCGTGGGCAGCCACCCAACTGGAACTGGCCGATTCCGGCATTGTTCTGGGCAAGACCTATCCCGCTCCGATTGTCGACCATCAGACTGCACGCAGACGCGCGCTCGCCGCGCTCAAGCACATCGCGGGTTAGCTCAGGTCTTTCTGGCAGTGACGATCAGCACGGCGCCGGCACACAGGACCATTCCGGCCAGCGCAAGCGCGTTCAGTTTTTCATCGAATAGAAGCCAAGCCAGAAAAGCCGTGGTCGCCGGCACCAGATAAAAGAGGCTGGCCACATTCGCCGCCGCGGCGCGGCGGATCAGCCAATACATCAGTGCAACCGCGAAGATGGACAGCACGATCACCAGCCACGCCATGGCCAGAATGAACTGCGTCGTCCAGCGGACGCCGCCGGTCTCGAACAGCAAGGCGCCGCAGAGAAAGAAAAGCGTCACTGCAGCATATTGAATGAGATTGCCGGATCGCCAGTCGATCGCGCCGCCATGACGCTTCTGATAGATGGTACCCAGAGTGATCGCGAGCAGCGAGACAACGCTCGCGGCCCAGCCGAGCGGCGTTCCGGCCCCGAAAATCGTGCGGTCGTTGAGCACCAGGAAGACGCCGACCACGCCCAGCGCGAAGCCCAACCATTGCCATGCGGTGACGCGTTCGCCGAGCCAGCGATTGGCGAGCGTCGCCATCAGGACAGGTTGCAGGCCCGGGATCAACGCCGAGATGCCAGCCGGCACGCCCTGGGAGATGGCGACAAAAACGCCACCCAGATAGAAACCATGCACCAGCAGGCCGACAACAATGCTGTGACCGACCTCTGCCCGGGTCGGCCAGGGTGGGCGGACGACCGCGACGACAAGTGCGAGGATCGCCACCACCATGGACATGCGCACCCAGAGAAAGGTCAGCGGCTCCGCGTAAGGCAGCCCGAATTTGGCCCCGATGAATCCCGTGCTCCAGAGGAACACGAAGACGGCGGGCGCGAGACGCGCGATCAGTTCGTTGGATGGACCCGGCATGGCCGGCGCTGATTAGCGGATTCAGGCCGCTCGCGATAGGTCGCCTTGTGCAGGCAAGCTGTGTGTGCCTGGCATGCCGCGGTCAGCTCGCGGCGGCGCGGTCCTGCCAGAAGATGCGCACCGGTGGCGGCTCGACGCGGTTGCGGCCCTTCGCCTTGGCGCGGTAGAGCGCGAGGTCGGCCGCCTGCATCAGGGCCGGAAAATCATTCCTCTCTGTCACGGCGACGCCGGCGCTGATCGTCAGTTGCACCGGCAGACCGTCGACATCGACGGGAGCGCCTCCGACAGCCGCACGCACCCGTTCCGCCACCAGCGAAGCATTGCGCAGCGATGACTGATGGAGAATGCAGGCGAACTCCTCCCCGCCAAGACGTCCGAAAAGATCGGCCGGCCGCAAGGCCTCGGTTGCAATAACGCAGAACTCCTTTAACGCGGTGTCGCCGGCGTGATGTCCATAGCGGTCGTTGATCAGCTTGAAATTGTCGAGATCGAACAGCAGCAGGGCCACGGTCTTGCCGTCGGCGCTGGCTCGCCGCAATACCCGCTCGGCGCGCTCGATGAAGCCGCGGCGGTTGATCACGCCTGTCAGTGGGTCGACCAGCGCGTCGCGCTTGTAGAGCAGCATGATGCGCTCGCGCGCCAGCCCGGCAAGCAGATAGCAAAGACAGAAAATGGTGAAAACGGATTCGAGCACGATCAGCGCAAGCCACGGATCATGTTCATGCTCCGGTGTGATCGGCAGCGGCAGCGAACCGACCAGCGGAATGCGCACGAGAAAGATCAGCGCATGCGCGACGAGAAGCAAGATGATCGGCCAGCGCGATTTCAGTGCCGGCTCCTGCGCGTTCCAGAGCTCATAGACATTGAGAGCTGTATAGGCTGACACGATCGCCGCCATCAGGATGACGCGGGCGGTCATGTTTGCGTAGAACCACTCGAACTGGCAGGCCGCAAGCCATATGGCGGCGCCGGCCAGGGCCGCCAGCGGCGCGATGCGGCGTCCCTCGAACAGGCGGATTCCGCTCCAGATCACGCCATAGGCGAGCGCTAGCAACGCGTTGCCCGCCATGACCGACCAGAGATCGGGAATGCCGCCCCGCGCCACAACCAGCGCCGTTCCGCCGGCGGCGAGCAAGAAGCCGCAGCCCCAGAGCGCCAGCGCGATCGCGTTGCGATGGTAAAGCCAGGACAGCAGCAACAGGCCGCCCGCAGTGGTCGCAGCGACCACGACAACCACGAACAAGGTGGGCAGATCGAGGGCCATCCTGCACCGTGCGGCTCGTCCGCCGTGACCGCACCTTGATTGTGAAGCATGCCCCTGACAGAGAGCTTGCGGCTTTCGCTAAGATTTGACCCAATGGCTGCGATCCGGCAATCCCGAATGGAGATTTGGGCATGGATGTGCGTGCGGCAGTGGCGGTGGCGGCGGGACAGCCGCTCGAGGTGACCACGGTTCAACTGGACGGTCCGAAAGCCGGCGAAGTGCTGGTCGAAATCAAGGCCACCGGCATCTGCCACACCGACGAATTCACGCTCTCGGGGGCCGATCCGGAAGGCCTGTTTCCGGCCATTCTCGGGCATGAAGGCGCCGGCATCGTGGTCGATGTCGGGCCAGGAGTGACGTCAGTCAAGAAAGGCGATCACGTCATTCCGCTTTACACGCCGGAATGCCGGCAATGCCCCTCCTGCCTGTCACGCAAGACCAATCTCTGCACCGCGATCCGCGCCACACAGGGCCAAGGCGTCATGCCCGACGGCACCTCGCGCTTCTCCCTCGGCGGCAAGATGCTGCGCCATTACAGCGGCACCTCGACCTTCGCCAATTTCACGGTGCTGCCTGAAATCGCAGTCGCGAAAATCCGCGAGGATGCGCCGTTCGAAAAGGCCTGCCTCATCGGCTGCGGCGTGACCACCGGCATCGGCGCGGTGATCAACACTGCAAAGGTTCAGGCCGGCGCGACGGCGATCGTGTTCGGCCTCGGTGGCATCGGCCTCAATGTCATTCAGGGGCTGCGTCTGGTCGGCGCCGACATGATCATCGGCGTCGATATCAACAACGACAAGAAGGCCTGGGGCGAGCGCTTCGGCATGACGCATTTCGTCAACCCGAAGGAAATCGGCAAGGATCTCGTCCCCTATCTCGTCGACATGACCAAGCGCGGCTCCGACCAGATCGGCGGCGCCGACTACACCTTCGACTGCACCGGCAATGTCACGGTGATGCGGCAGGCGCTGGAAGCCTCCCATCGCGGCTGGGGCGAGAGCATCATCATCGGTGTCGCCGGCGCCGGCCAGGAAATCTCGACGCGCCCGTTCCAACTTGTCACCGGCCGCGTCTGGAAAGGATCAGCCTTCGGCGGCGCCAGGGGCCGCACCGACGTGCCGAAGATGGTCGACTGGTACATGGACGGCAAGATCGAAATCGATTCGATGGTAACCCACATGCTGACGCTGTCAGAGATCAACAAGGGATTCGATCTCATGCACGAAGGCAAGTCGATCCGCAGCGTCGTGGTTTTCTGACCGCGATCAGGCCCGCAGGGCCTGAACATCGGCAGTGAAGGCCCGCACGCGCTGCCGGATCGTGCCGATCTGGCTCGCGATCTCGCTCGCCGCCGTGCCCAGCGCGGAGACGGCATGCGCCGTCTCGCCGGCAATGGCCCTGATCTCGCCGACCGATGCACTCACCCGCTGCACGCCGGCGGCGGCGGCATTGACGTTGCCGGCAATGTCGTGCGCGGACGCCGCCTGCTGCTCCACCGCCGCGGCGATCCTCGCGGAGAACTGATTGAGGTCGCGGATGCGCCCGGAAATCCCCTGAATGGCCGTCACCGAACGCGCGGTGGTGGCTTGCATCGCCTCGATGCGGCTCGCGATGTCCTGCGTGGCATTGGCGGTCTGACCGGCCAGCGCCTTGACCTCCTGCGCGACCACAGCGAAACCGCGCCCGGCATCTCCAGCGCGCGCCGCTTCGATGGTGGCATTGAGCGCCAGCAGGTTGGTCTGCTCCGCAATCGCGCTGATCATTTGCGTGACATGCCCGATTTCTTTCGCCACGGACACGAGATCGTCCATGGTGGCGTTGGTCCGCTCGGCCTCGGTCACCGCCAGGCCTGCGAGTTGCGACGACTGCGCGGCGTTGCCGCCGACCTCGGAAATCGTGCGCGCCAGTTCGTCTCCCGCATAGGCGACAAGCTGCACCATATGCGCGGTCTCATCCGTCGTTGAACCGACCGTGACGGTCTGCGCATTGGCGCGGGCGGCCGCGGCCCCAAGCTGGCCGGAATTGGTGTGCAGCTCGTTCGCAGCGTGATGCAGCGCCTCGATCGATTCGGCCATTTCGCGTTCGAACCGCCGCAACAGATCGGCTGTCTGATCGGCCCGCCGGGTTGTGGCCGTGAGTTCACCGCCGCGCAGTGCCAGCACACTCTGCAACTCGGCTGCGGCCGCTTCCGCGCTCTTGCGCGCCTCTCCGGCCTGCGCGAATGCATAGCGTATGGCGAATCCGATCACGATGAGCATGACGGTTTCCGTCACGACCACAAGCGCATGCACGGCGACGCGCAGATAGTCGGTGCCGCCGGGATAGACCGCGGCGGGTAGAAGGACGTTGAGCGTGAGGTGATGGAACGCAATCAGTCCGGCAGTGAACAGCAGCACGCGCCAGTCGCAGAATCCCACCAGCAGGGCGAGCACGGCGAAATAGTAGAAGTGCATCTCCACCTGCCAGGGATGCCCGCTCATCAGGTAAACGAGCAGCGATGTCTGTCCCACCAGGGCCACGCTCAGCGCGAAGGCCACACTCGTGATCGAGCGGTTGAGGCTGAACAGGAGCCACGGCGTTGCCGCCAGCAGCGCGGCGAGCGTGCCGGTCATCAATACGTTGCGGCCGAGCAGCCACGCAACCAGCATCAGCAGCGGAACATGCACAAGACACAGCACGATCAGCGCGCGCGCGACAATGCGCTGGAAGGTGTGGAGATTGTCGGCGGTGATATTCATGGCGCCGCCTTCCCGACCACCAGGCGCAGGCAGGCGTCCAGCACGCGCGGATCGATGACAAGGAATGCCTGCCGTGCGATTCTGCCGATATAGTCGGGTGCCTCCGGCACGACCACGACGACGAACGGCAAGCCGCCGAAGCGCACAAAACGCGCGCCGGCCGTGGTGGCCCGGGTGACGGCCGATGATTCGGACACCCAAGGCGCGAAGACCACCCCGACACCGCTCGCAGGATCGCGCGGTGTCAGCCCCAGCCGGGCGGCGCCATACAGGCCAGCAACAGCGACGGTGAAGATGAGAAGGCCGTCGAGCCAACGGCCTGAAGGCAAGAGAAACCGCACGTGAATGTCGCCCGCATCCCAGTTCCACATCGATTTACCGGTGAAACTGTTAAGAACTTCTTGGCCCTTGCAGCCAAGGCTGGCAGGCGAAGCCTGGTGCACCTGACATTTTTTGCAGTTCCGGCGGAGTGCCACCGCCCATTTTTGACCACAGCCGTCCGCAATAAGACGCGCCTCCCGCATTCCAACGGTTCCCCATGCGTCGTCTCGGATGCCTGCTCGTATTTTGCGCCCTCGCCGCGTCGCCCGCTTTGGCCGACCTGCGAATCACGCGCGATCACGGCGGCCGCGTCGATGACTACAAGGCCCGCTATGCGAAAATCCGCGACAGCGGCGAGCGCGTGATCATCGACGGCATTTGCAACTCGGCCTGTACGCTCGTCCTCGGCATTGTGCCCCTGAACCGGGTTTGCGTGACCCCGCGCGCCAGCCTCGGCTTTCACGAGGCCTATCTCGACAAAAAATGGACGATGGGCGTCCGGGTTGCCAGCGCGTCCGGCACTGCGGAATTGATGTCTTATTATCCGCAAAGCGTGAAGGACTGGATCGCCCGCAATGGCGGCCTGACGCCTCAGATGAAGAGCGTAAAGAACGGGCCCGAGCTCTGGAAAATTGTGGATTCCTGCCCCGAAGAATTTTGAGTGCAGCCGGAACGAATCTTCGCGGTGAACGGTTTTACAGCGCCAGCCAAGCGAGGCGCGCATGACACCAGGAACTGGCGGATATCAGCCCGATCGCAATCCCGATGAAACCTATCTTCGCGTTGCCGAAGAGGACGACGCCCGGCTCCAGCCAGATCCCGAGCTGGCGCTCAGCCGCGGCAGGGCCAGCCGGGCGCAGATCTGGGTGGTTTCGCTGATCGCCCTGGCTGTAATCGCCCTCGTCATGTACGGCCTCACGCAGGACGGTGCGCGACAAAGCGCGCAATCACCGAGCACGACGACCGGCGCCGCGCCCTCGGAGACTGCGCCTGCGCGGCAGCCGCAAACGTCACCATCCGAGACGCCGGCCAGGGAGCCGGCGAAGCCCGGGCCCGCGGAGTCGGCGCGCTGACATTTCCTATTCGAATTGCGGATCGATCGGCACGCGATAGCCATTGGCGAGCCGGTTGGTTTCGTTGGCCATGCCGGTCACGGCCATCACCTCTCCGAACATCTCGTCCGTCATTCCGGCCTTGCGCGCGGCGGCGGTGTGACTGGCAATGCAATAGGCGCAGCCATTGGTGACGCTGACCGCAAGATAGATCATTTCCTTGGTGAGCGGATCCAGTGCGCCCGGCGCCATGACGTCTCTTACGCTTTCCCAGGTACGCTTGAGCAATGCCGGATCGCGCGCGAGATATTTCCAGAAATTGTTGACGTCGGGCACGTTGCGGCTGCGCTTGATGTCGTCGAACACGGCGCGCACCTCGGGTGACGCGTTCTCATAGTTAATCGCTTTCGCAGTCATCGATGCTGTCCGTTCACTGCCCCGGCACGCCGATCGCCACCGGCCGTACCGGCGAACCGGAGCCGCCCTGCGAGCGCAGCGGCAGGATGATGGTGCAGGACAGCCAAACGCGGTCACGCGCCAGCGCACCTAGATTGGCGTTCTGGATGTTGTGAATGCCGGCCTGCACCAGGTTGTGATGATGAATGGCAAAGGGTAATGCCGGCGGCGTGCCCTCGGCGGGCTTGGCCTTGCCGGCAAGCAAGCCCTCCGGCACCGGATCGGTGAACGGATTGTCGAGCGCCACCAGAACGATCTGCTTCTCTTCCAGATATTTCGCCGCATCGTAGGAGAGACCCGGCCCCTTGGTGTAGTAGCTCTTCTCGGTATCGGGATCTTTCCAGCCATCGCCCCAGCCGGTGTAGATGTAGAGCACATCGCCGGGCTGCAGGCCGCGTTCGTTCAGCTTCTGCGCCTTCAACATCTCCTCGATATGCGCCGCAGTCACGATGCTGCCCGGCGCCATCGGCTGTCCCTTGCCGACATGCGTCTTGGCGTCGAGCAGAATCGCAGTCGTGATGACGGGCGGCACTTTTTCGATGCCGAGCCGCTGCAGCGGTGAGTCGGGCGTCGGCTTCACCTGTTTCTGCGTATAGCCGCCGTAATAGATCGCCCTATCGGAGGGGAAATCGCCCTTGCCGTCCCAAGGCTGCGGCAGCACCGCGAAATGTCCGAGTGCATCCATCTGCGTGCCCTGCGCACCCGGCTCACCGCTCACCGTATCCTCGCCGTTGAAAGCGTGCCGCGTGCCGGGAATGCCGACCGTCGGCCGGTATTTTTCGACCAGCGGCGTGCCGAAGGGCGATTGCGGCATGGTGTTGGAGCGGATGTGCGAGAGCTCGTAGGCCTTCGATTGCGGACTGGCGAGATGCGGCGCGCAACGCTGCCAGGTTGCCGGGCCGAGATTGTTGGCCATGCCGATCTCGTCGCCCGCCGGCCAGCGGCCTTGCGCCGATGCAGGTGCGGCTGACACCAACAGCCCAGCAGCTAGCGAAAGACAGCGAAGCGCGCCCATCCGTTTCATCCTACCACCCCATCAATGTCTTGGTGCTGACCTCATTGTCCTTGAGAAACTTCTTGTAGTCATCCCCTTTGATCACGCGCGGTTCGAGTGAAAGCTGCCGCGCCTTCTGTTGGTGCTCGGCCGAGGTCAGCGTCTTCTCGAGCGCCGCCGTGAGCTTGTCCTGCACGTCCTTCGGCAGACCGGCCGGCCCGGCAATGCCGCGCGACACCGACCAGACCTGGTTGAAGCCCTGCTCCTTGAACGTCGGAACATTGGGCAGGAACGGCGAGCGCTCCGGGGACATGACACCGAGCACACGGATGGTGCCGGCGCGCGCCTCCTCCGCAACCTCCGAGATATTGGCCCCGAGCACTTGCAGATGTCCGCCGAGCGCACCGGTCTTAGCATCGGCTGTCGACTTGTGATGCACGGTGATCAGCTTGATGTCGTTTTCGCGCTGCATCGACAGGATGGCGAGATGATCGTCGCTCCCGGCGCCGAAAGCGGAGATGCTGATCGTGTCGGGCGCCTTCCTTGCCGCTTCGACAATGTCCCTGAGGCTTTTGAAGGGGGAATCCGCCTTTACCGCCCAGACATTGTAGTCGATGACGTGATTCATCAGCGGCGTGAAGCTGTCAAGCGTCTCCTTGCGGTTATATTGCTTGTCGAGATAGCCGGCATACATCGACGGCACGTTGAGATAGCCAATGGTGTAACCGTCGGGCGCGGCCTGCGCGAGCGAGCCCCATCCGACCCAACCGCCGCCGCCGGCACGGTTTTCCACCGTGACGGGCTTGCCGAGCACAGCTTCCAGATCCTTTGCCAGCATGCGCGCGGTGATGTCGGTGCCGCCGCCCGCGCCGTAAGGCACAATGAGCGTTATGGCGCGTTCCGGATATTGCCCCGACGCCGGCATGATGGCTGCCAGCGCAACCGCCGCCGCGCCCAAGGCGGCGAATAATGCATTACGAATGCTGATGCGAGTCATAACGAAATCCTCCCCAGGATCGTTCTGTCGCCTTTGCGGCGATCGACACGGGAAGACTGCGCCTGCGCCGCACGGCGGGCAAGAGGCAGCGGATCGCGCGTTCGTGATGGTTTGCCACAGACGGGAACACCTTGCGGACCACGGCTTTTGCTAACATGACATAAGTAAATGTCACCGACGCAAGGAGGACACCATGACCCACGTCCTGGTTCCCAGCGATCGCGTGGAAGGCACCGCGGTCTATGGCCGCGACGGCGAAAAACTCGGCACCATCGAACGGCTCATGCTGGAAAAGACGACAGGCGCCGTGGCCTATGCCGTTGTCCGGCACAGCGGCTTTCTCGGCACCGACACGCATCACTACCCGGTGCTGTGGAACGCGCTGAAATACAATCCCGAGCGCCACGCCTTCGACGCCGATTTGTCGCTTGGCGAATTGCGCGCCGGCGTGTGCGAACTCGACGGCGACGCCTTCGACTGGGGCGACCGCACGCCGCCTTACCCACACCGGATCTACTGGGGGATCTAGCTGGCTGACTACATCAGGCTTGCGACGCCGATGCAGCGGGCCGCTAAGGATGGCAATGATACGCGCAATGCCGGAGATCGACTCATGGCAAAGGCGCGCGTGAAGATTCGGGCTTGTTTTCAATCTGACGGCGTTCATTGCCGCCGAGATCGGCTTCTGGCTGTGATTGCTTTTGACCTGAATGCTCCGGGCGCCTTACTTGAAATGTAGACAAAAAATCCGGCTTCCGGAGCCGGACTTCTTTCATTGCGCGAGCTACTTCAGCTGGGTACCGGCCTTTTCGCTGCCCGGCTTGGGGTCGCCCTGTGACTGCTGCGGATTCGATGCCGGCTGCTTCGTGTCGGAGGACGTGGTTCCCTGAGGTTCGTTTGTCATCTTGATAGCCTCTTTCCCAATCGCCCAAACATCTCTAATGCGACACAATGCTCGTATGGTCTAAAACAATGCTTGCAATTGCTCAGCTTTGGACGGCGGAATTTCCTCGCTATCGGGTCCAAATAGGCGCATAATTAGACATTGCCGGTTACGGATTCTCGGGCGCCGGCGACTGAGAGAGACGTGCGCTCCCGCCTGAAAAGGACCGTGGAGGCACCCATGATCCGCTCCAGCAGCGCTTCACGCTTGGCATCAACGGACGGCGGCAGTGCCGCCGAATATCGGCGCTTGGCCGAAGACTGCGTCAGTCAAGCCTCCGATCCGCGCGCCAGCGGCGACGAGCGCGCGTACCTTCTGACCAAGCGCCGCTCGCTCATTGCGCTCGCCGCCGCCGAAGACTGGCTGAACGGCAAGGTGTCCCCGCGCACGGACCATTAGCACGATGACGACCGAAGATCCGATCGCGCTCGACCTGCATCGTGGCATGGCGGCGCAAAAGGCGACCGAGTTGCGGCGTATGAAGCGCGAGCTCAAGGCCAACGAGGAGTTACTCCGCCAGCGGCAGGAGGAGTTGCAAGCCGCGTTGATTGCGACGCCTGCTCCGACATGGGAGGCGGCGGCGGAAAAAGCCGAGTACCTGATTTCACTGCTCGCCGGTCGCGCCGACATACGTGACCCCCGCCTGCAGAAACTGATGACGGCCGTGTTCGAGGATTTTGCACGGCTTTCGAAAGTCCCGCACGAGGTCTAGCGCTGATACCAGCGGCGCCAGTCGAAAAAGGCGACAGCCATGTCCATTCACTTTCCAAATGCCAGCCGCTCCTACGATGCGCGCCGCCGCGCCATCCGCTTCTGGGGCCACGACAGCGCGATGGAGCGCTCTTTCTTCATTACCGCTTACGCTCTGCGCCAATTGCAGCCGGACGTGGAAATGGAGGAAGAGGCCCTGCTGGGCGTTTTCGACACCCACCGCGATCGCATTTGTCAGGTCGCCGCC
>Ga0209172_10003771_pt1 | contig 22168 bp, 15 predicted proteins | sample LarsenN4metaG_FD_184113 | JGI IMG/M metagenome (GOLD analysis project Ga0209172, IMG submission 184113) | Hot spring sediment bacterial and archeal communities from British Columbia, Canada, to study Microbial Dark Matter (Phase II) - Larsen... ... | reverse complement strand
CGCGCGCGCGCTCCGCCGCCGGCAGGATCCCGACCGCCGACAGCGGCGTCTCCGGCGCCGTCTCCAGCGCCGCCACGATCCCCTCGAGCGCCTCAACCACGTAGCCGCAGACCGCCGCCGCATCGACTGGCGCCTGCGCCTGCGCCTCCAGCACGAACCCGTCTCCGAGATCGTCCACCGCAAGTCCCAGCGGATAGTTCGTGTGGCTCTCCTGGCTGACGGGCGTCAGCCCCATGCGGCCGGCCGCCGCCTCCCTGGAATGGCTGCCGTCCTGCCCGCCGCCGCGGTCGCGCAGGTGGCGGAAGTTCAGGATCGCGCTGAACAGCGGCACGCCCGGCGCCACCCCGCTGCAGGCCTGCGCCATCGCCAGCGAGGCGTGCTCGTGGCGCAGGATCTCGCCCAGCCGGTTGTGCGCCTCGCGCAGGGCCGCGGCGACGCCGAGGCTGCCGAGGCGCAGGCGGATCGGCAGCGAGTTGATGAAGGGGCCGAAGGCCAGCGCCCCGGTCCCGGGCCGGCCGGACCCCGCGCCGTCGCGGCCCGAGAGCACGGTGCCGAACACGACGTCGTCGCGCCCGGCGCAGACCGCCACCACCCGCGCCCAGACGAGATGGAAGAGGCTCGCCGTGCTGACGCGGTTCTGCGTCGCGGCCCGGCGGATGCGGGCCGCGAAGGCGGCGTCGAGGCGCCGGCGCGATTCCGCCACCGATCCGGCGGCGTCGATCACGTCGCTCAGCCCGAAGGGCGCCGTCGGCTCGTCCACCTCCGCCAGCATCGCCCGGAAGAACGCCCGGTGCGCCTCGGACCCCGCCGCCGCCCGCGCGCGGACCACGAAGTCGCGGTAGGGCAGGGGCGCGGGCAGGCTGTCGCCCCGCCCCTCGAGGATGGCGACGATCTCGTCGTTCATCATCTCGTTCGTCGTGTCGTCGCCGAGCAGGTGGTGATGGGCGCTGAGCATCAGCCAGCGGTTGTTCGGCCGGTCCTCGGCGATGCAGAGCCGGATGAGCGGCGCCGCCGCGAGGTCGAGCCGGACGCGGCGCGGGTCGTAGCGGCGCGCGAGCTGCGTCGCGATGTCGCCCGCGGCGGGGTCGAGCTGCACCTCCTCGACCGGGATCCGCGCCGCGCGCAGCACCACCTGCACCGGCTCGGGCAGCCCCTCGGAGAGGAAGGCGCTGCGCAGGATGTCGTGGCGGTCCACCACCGCCTGCAGCGCCGCGGCGTAGCGGTCGAGCACCGCGCGTTCCGGCGCCGCGACCACCGTGGTCACCAGATAGGGGTCGCCCTCCTCCGCCATCAGGTGGTGGAAGAGCATGCCCTCCTGCAGCGGCGCGAGGGGATAGACGTCCTGGATGTTGGCCGCCCCGCCCGGCACCGCCGCCGCGATCCGCGCGATCTCCGCCGGCTCGAGCCGGACCAGCGGCAGCATGTCCGGCGTGATGACCTTCGCCCCCGCGGGGATCGCGGCGGCCGGCGCCGCGGCGTCCTCGCCCGCCGTCCGGACCGCGGCGGCGAGCTCGGCGATCGTCGGGGTCAGGAACATCTGCCCGACATCGGTGTGCAGACCGGCGGCGCGCAGGCGCTGGATCACCGCGATGACAAGCAGCGAATGGCCGCCGAGCTCGAAGAAGTTGTCATGGACCCCGATGCGCTCGAGCCCGAGCACCTCGCGCCAGATGCGCGCGACCGTCTCCTCCTCGGGCGTTGCCGGTGCGACGTAGTCGTCCCGCTCCACGCGGGCCGGGGCGGGGAGGGCCTTGCGGTCGGTCTTTCCGTTGGGGGTGCGGGGGATGGCCGTCAGGCTGACGACGGCGGAGGGGACCATGAAGGCGGGCAGCACGGCGGCGAGGCGCTCGCGCAGGCCCGGGGCGGGGTCGGCGCCGGGTTCGGGGACGATGTAGGCGACGAGGCGTCTGTCGCCGGGGCTGTCCTCGCGCAGGATGACGACGGCCTCGCGCACGCCGGGGACGGCGGCGGCCCGGGCCTCGATCTCGCCCAGCTCGATGCGCTGGCCGCGCAGCTTGACCTGCTGGTCGATGCGCCCGAGATACTCGATGGCGCCGTCGGCCCGCTGGCGGGCGCGGTCGCCGGTGCGGTAGAGCCGCGCCCCCGGCACGCCGGCGAAGGGGTCGGGCAGGAAGGCCTGCGCGGTCAGGTCGGGCCGCCCGACATAGCCGCGGCCGACCTGGGCGCCGCCGATCCAGAGCTCGCCCGCGACGCCCGGCGGCACCGGCTGCATCGCCGCGTCGAGGACATAGGCGCGGATGTTGGCGCCGGGGCGCCCGATCGGGATCGGCGCCGTCCCGTCCGGGCGGCAGGGCCAGTCGGTGACGAGGATCGTCGTCTCGGTCGGGCCGTAGACGTTGTGCAGCGCCGCGCCGGGGATCCGGCGCAGGACGAGGTCGCGCAGCTCCGGCGTCATCGCCTCGCCGCCGCAGATGATCAGCCGCAGCGCCGCCGGCGGCTGCGCGAACTCGGCGGCGACGTAGCGCAGCATCGAGGGCACGGTGTTGAACACCGTCACCCCGCGGTCGGCGATCAGGCCGGCGAGGCGGGCCGCGTCGCGGTGCTGGCCGGGCGGCGAGATGACGATCCGCCCGCCGGCGGCGAGGGTGACGAAGACCTCGATGTTGGCGGGGTCGAAGCCGAACTGGGTGTTGAGCAGCACCCGGTCCGCCGCCGTCACCCCGTAGTCCCGGCGCAGCCAGTTGACGAGGTTGCAGATGCCGCGATGCTCGATCATCGCGCCCTTGGGCCGGCCGGTCGAGCCCGAGGTGAAGATGACGTAGGCGAGGTCGGCGGGCGATCCGGCATCCTCGGGATTGCCCTCCTCCTCGTCGCGGAAGGCCGCCCAGGAGGCATCGAGCGCGATCACCTCGCCGGCGCCGGCGGGCAGGGCGTCGCGGAGATGCGGCTGGGACAGCACCACCGGCGCCCCCGCATCCGCGATCATCCCGGCCAGCCGGTCGGCCGGATAGGACGGGTCGAGCGGCACGAAGGCCCCGCCGGCCTTGAGCGCGGCGAGCAGCGCGATCACCATCTCGAAGGAGCGTTCGGCATGGACCCCGACCAGCACGTCCGGCCCGACGCCGTGCCGGCGCAGCACGCGCGCGAGCTGGTTGGCGCGGCGGTTGAGCTCGCCGTAGCTCATCTGCCGGTCGCCGAGCTCCATCGCGACCGCGTCCGGGCTCAGCGCCGCCTGCGCCTCGACCAGCCGGTGCAGCCGCTCCGGCCCGGGGAAGGCGCGCGCGGTCGCGTTCCAGCCCTCGAGCGCGCGCGCGCGCTCCGCCGCCGGCAGGATCCCGACCGCCGACAGCGGCGTCTCCGGCGCCGTCTCCAGCGCCGCCACGATCCCCTCGAGCGCCTCAACCACGTAGCCGCAGACCGCCGCCGCATCGACCGGCGCCTGCGCCTGCGCCTCCAGCACGAACCCGTCTCCGAGATCGTCCACCGCAAGTCCCAGCGGATAGTTGGTTCGCTCCTCGTAGGAGACCAGCTCCAGCCCCATCCTGCCGATCGCAGCGGCCATCGCATGGTTGCCCTCGGGGGAATCGCCCCGGATCCTGACCTGGCGGTAGTTCAGGATCGCGCTGAACAGCGGCACGCCGGGCGCCACCCCGCTGCAGGCCTGCGCCATCGCCAGCGAGGCGTGCTCGTGGCGGACGAGGTCGACGATCCTGCCATGCATGCCGCGCAGCGCATCGCCGACCTTCGCGCCCGACAGGTCGATGCGCAGGGGCAGGGTGTTGATGAAGGGCCCGAAGGCCATCGCCCCGCTCTCCGGCCGTCCCTGCCGGAGGCCGTGGCGGCCCGAGAGCACGGTGCCGAACACGACGTCGTCGCGCCCGGCGCAGACCGCCACCACCCGCGCCCAGGCGAGATGGAAGAGGCTCGCCGCGCTGACGCGGTTCCGCATGGCAATCCGGCGGACGCGGGCGGCCCAGGCGGAATCGAGGCGGTGCCGCGCCTCGGCGATCCCGTCCGTGCTGCCGCGGATGTTGGACAGCCCGAAGGGCGCCGTCGTCTCCTCGATCCCCGCCAGCATGTCGGTGAAGAATGCCTGCACGTCATCCGATCGCGCGAGCGCACGGGCTTGCATGACGAAATCGCGGTAGGGCGCCGGCGCGGGCAGGCTGTCGCCCCGCCCCTCGAGGATGGCGACGATCTCGTCGTTCATCATCTCGTCGGTCGCGTGGTCCTCGAGGAGATGGTGGTGGATCCGCAGCATCAGCCAGCGGTTGTTCGGCCGGTCCTCGGCGATGCAGAGCCGGATGAGGGGCGCCGCCGCGAGGTCGAGCCGGACGTGGCGCGGGTCGTAGCGGCGCGCGAGCTGCGACGCGATGTCGCCCGCGGCGGGGTCGAGCTGCACCTCCTCGACCGGGATCCGCGCCGCGCGCAGCACCACCTGCACCGGCTCGGGCAGGCCCTCGGAAAGGAAGGCGCTGCGCAGGATGTCGTGGCGGTCCACCACCGCCTGCAGCGCCGCGGCGTAGCGCTCGAGGGGGTCGCGGCCGGGTGCCGCCATCAGCGTCGCGATCAGGTAGGGATCGCCCTCGTCCGCCATGAAGTGGTGGAAGAGCATCCCCTCCTGCAGCGGCGCGAGGGGATAGACGTCCTGGATGTTGGCCGCCCCGCCCGGCACCGCCGCCGCGATCCGGTCCAGTTCGTCCCCGCTCAGCCGGACCAGCGGCAGCATCCCGGGCGTGAGGGCCGCGCCGTTGCCGGTGCCGGCCGGCGCCAGCGCCGCGGGTTCCTCCGCGGGCACGGCCCCGCTCTCCACGGCCGCCGCCGCGATGTCGGCGACCGTGGATGTCAGGTAGAGGTCGCCGATCTCGACGTTCAGGCCCGCTTGGCCGAGCCGCTGCAGCATCTCGATCACCAGGACCGAATCGCCGCCGAGCTCGAAGAAGTTGTCGTGGCGCCCGACCCGCTCCAGCCCGAGCAGCTCGCACCAGATGCGGGCGACGGTCTGTTCGTTCGGCGTCGCGGGCGCGTCATCGCCACCCGCGCGGGACCTCGCCTGCTCGGGTGCCGGCAGGGCCTGCCGGTCCACCTTGCCGTCCCCGGTCCGCGGAAGGGCGTCCATTGCGACGAACTGCGCCGGGACCATGTCTTCGGGCAGCCATCTCTGCAGGTGGCTGCGCAGCCGGTCTGCCAGATCCGCGCCCGGCTCTGCCGGCACCACATAGGCCACCAGCCGCCTGATGCCCGGCAGGTCCTCGCGCGCGACGACGACAGTCTCGCGCACGCCCGGGAAGGCGGCGATCTGCGCCTCGATCTCGCCCGGCTCGACGCGCTGGCCGAAGATCCTGACCTGATCGTCGATGCGGCCGTGATACGCGATGTCGCCGTTCTCCAGCCGCCGGGCGAGATCGCCGGTGCGGTAGAGCCGCGCGCCGGGCCGGTCGCCGAGGCGGTCCGGCAGGAACCGCGCGGCGGTCAGGTCGGGGCGCCGCAGGTAGCCCGACGCCACGCCGGCGCCGCCGACATGGATCTCGCCGATCTCGCCGGCGGGACACGGGTTCCCCGCCGCGTCGAGGATGTGGAGCGTCAGGTCGGGGATCGGCTCGCCGATCACGCTCGCCCGGCGCGACTCGAGGTCCTTCATGCCGATCGGCCGGTAGGCGACATGCACGGTGGCCTCGGTGGCGCCGTACATGCTGATCAGGCGCGGCTGGCTGTCTCCGTAGCGGTCGAACCAGGGAAGAAGGCCCTGCAGGTCCGGCGCCTCCCCGCTGAAGATCACGTAGCGCAGCGCATGGCTGGACGCCTCGTGGGCCATTTCGGCCTGAAGCAGCATCCGGAACGCGGGGGGCGTCTGGTTCAGGACCGTCACGCCCTCGTCGAGCAGGAGCCGCCGGAATTCCTCCGGCGACCGGCTGACCGCCTGCGGCACCACCACGACGCGCCCGCCATGAAGCAGGGCACCGAAGATCTCCCAGACCGAGAGGTCGAGGGAACAGGAATGGAACAGCGTCCACACGTCGTCCGGCCCGAAGCCGAACCAGTGGTCGGTCCGGTCGAAGAGCCGCAGGATGTTTCGGTGCGTGAGCTGCACGCCATTGGGCCGGCCGGTCGAACCGGACGCGTAGATGACACAGGCCAGATCGCCCGGATCGCCGACCGGTTCGGGATCGGTGTCCGGTTCCGCCGCCGCATCGTCCGGCAGGACCGGCGTCACCCCGGTGCCGCCGAGCGTGGCTGCCAGCGCGGGCTCGGTGACTGCGATGCCGGCCCCGGCGTCCTCGAGCATGAAGCGGGTCCGGTCCGCCGGATCGGCCGGGTCGATGGGCAGGTAGGCGCCCCCGGCCTTGAGGATCCCGAGGATGCCGACGATGACCTCGGGCGAGCGCCCGACATGGAGGCCGACGCGCTGCCCGCGCGTCACGCCAAGCGCCCGGAGCCGTCGGGCAAGCCGGTTCGCCCGCCGGTTGATCTCGCCGTAGCTGAGCGATTCGCCCCCGAAGCGGACCGCCACCGCCCCCGGCGACCGGCGGACCTGGTCCTCGAAGCGCTGCTGAAGGCTCCGGCCCGGCTGGATTCCGCTTGACCTTTCCGTGGGATCGTCGCCGGTCCCCGCGGCCGGAACAGCATCATCCATCATGCGAATACCGCGTGCCCAACCAGAACATCAGGTCTGCGACCTACCCCGGACACCACACACTAGGTCCGGGCCCGACTAAAGGGAAGAATGGGACAAATCGATGTCCGCGGTAAGACGGACAGGGGCTCCATTGTGGACGGTGCGGGCGAGCCGAGGCACCTGACGGAACCTTTGGGCCGAAGACGGCAACAATGGCGGCGCGGCGGCGCCCTCAGCCCGCGTCGCCGTCCCGGCCCCGTCGCGGCCCGATCTCGCGGATGATGCGCCGCGCCGCCTCGATCAGCGGCGGCTCGGTCTCGCGCAGGATGGCGATGCGGTCGAAGCGGTCCGGGTCGCGGCCGACGGCCTGCCGCAGCGCGTCGCCGAAGGCGCGGCGGAGTTCGGTCCCGATGTTGAACTTGCAGATCCGCGACGTCCGGGCGAGGCGCGCGCGCTGGTCGGGCGGAACCCCCGACCCGCCGTGGATGACAAGGGGAACGGCGGTCGCCGCCTCGATGGCGGCAAGGCGCCCCTCGTCGAGGGGCGCGCCGGCCCCGGTCTGAAGGTGCAGGTTGCCGACCGAGACGGCCAGCGCATCGACGCCGGTCTCGGCGGCGAAGCGGGCGGCCTCGGCCGGATCGGTCCCCTGCGACGCCTGCCCGCCGGCATAGCCGACAAGCCCGACCTCGCCTTCGCAGGAGACGCCGGCCGCGTGCGCCATCCCGGCCACCGCCGCCGTCTCCGCGATGTTGCGCCGGATCGGTTGCGCCGACCCGTCATACATGACCGAGGTGAAGCCGGACCCGATTGCCTGCCGGCATTCCTCGATGGTGCGGGCATGGTCGAGGTGGAGGACGACCGGCACCGCCGCGGCCTCGGCGAGGTGGCGCATCATGGCGGCAAGGACCGGAACCGGCGTGTGGGCGCGGCATGCCGGGCCGGCCTGAAGTATCACCGGCGCGCCCTCGGCCTCGGCCGCCGCGACATAGGCGCGCATGTCCTCCCACCCCAGGCAGACAAGCCCGGCGACGGCATAGCCCTCGCGCAGGGCGGGGCGGAGGACATCGGCAAGGGTTGCGACCGTCATCGGAACCTGGCGACCATGTCCATGATGCCGGGTATCCGGTGCAGCTGGTCGGCGTGCGAGGGCTGGAAGAACTGCCTCAGGCCGCGCTGGCTGAGCCCGCCGAGGATCGTGAAGTAGTACATCTCGTAGCCCGGCAGGACGCAGCAGGGGTGATAGCCCCGGTCGATCAGCACCGTCGAGCCGTTGACGACGTGATAGGCGTCGCCCGGTACCCCGTCCTCGCGCTGAAGCATCTGCAGGCCCGAGCCATGCGCCGGGCGGAACCGGAAGTTGTAGGTCTCGTCGTGCCGCGTCTCGTCGGGCAGGCGGTCGGTGTCGTGCTTGTGGCTCGGAAAGCCCGACCATCCCCCGGTGCCGACGGTGAAGAGTTCCGAGACCAGCAGCCGTCCCACCCGGTCGTGGCAGGCTGCACCGAGGATGTGCTTGATCTTGCGGTGGGTCTTGGTCTCGTCCGAGCCATACTGCACGACGTCGAGGTCGGCGGCGCGCACCGCGAAGGGCTTGAGCGCGGCGTCGAACCGCGCCCCGGCGACGAAGACCTCGGCCTCCGCCGTGCGGCAGGTAAGGCGCGCCGCGGTTCCGGCGGGGACATAGACGCCCTCGGGCTCGCCGTCCCAGACGTCGCGGACCCGGTTGCCGATGTCCCGGAAGGTCTCACCCGCCGTCTCGACCGTCACCGTTCCGGTCGCGGGCACGACGCAGGTCTCATAGCCCGGCACGCGGTAGGCGAAGTCCTCTCCCGCCTTCAGCCTGACGATGTTGAAGTAGTTCAGCGGCACCAGCGGGTGGTCCGCGTCAACGATCGGCCGGTTGGCGTTGTCATGCGGCGGGATGTGCAAGAATCCTCCTCCTATCGGGTCTCCGGCGGGGCAGGGTGGCTGCCGAGGAAGGCGTCGAGTTCGTCCCGTCCGGGCATCGCCGGGGCGCAGCCGACCCGTCCGACGACGATGGCGGCCGCGCCCGACCCGCGCAGCACCGCGTCCGCGATCGCCGCGCCGTCGGCGAGCGCGGCGAGGAACCCGCCGAGGAAGGCGTCGCCGGCGCCCGTCGGCTTGAGCGCGCGGGCGGGATAGACGCCGGTCCGGATCTCGCGCCCGCCGGCGAGGGTGACCGCGCCCCGCTCGCCCATCTTGTAGACGCAGATCGCGGCCGGCCCGGCGGCGAGCGCCCGCGCCGCGTCAAGCCCGTCCCCCGTCGCGCCCGCCAGCAGGGCGAATTCGGCGTCGTTGCCGACCACGATGTCGCAGAGCGCCGCCGCCCGCCCGCAGACCTCCGCGGCCTCGGCGAGCGAGGGCCAGCCATAGGGGCGGTAGTCGATGTCGAGCACGCGGACCGCTCCGGCCTCGCGGGCAAGCTCCAGCGCCCGGAGCGCCGCGGCCCGCGAGGGTTCGGCGGCAAGGGCCGTCCCCGTCACCACGAGGGCGGAACAGGCACCGAAATCCACGCTGCCGAGGTCCTCCGTCCGCAGCGCGAGATCGGCGGCGCCGTTGCGGTAGATGACGGACTGGTGATCCTCGATCCGGGTCTCGACCACCGCGAGCGAGCTGCGCGCCCCGCCGCCGGCCGTGCGCACATGCTGGCGCCCGATCCCGAACCGGTCGAGCTGCTTCAGGCAGAACCGCCCCACCGCGTCGTCGGAGACGCAGCCCAGCAGGTCGGCGGAGGCGCCCTGCCGGACCAGCGCCGCCGCGATGTTCGCGGCCGACCCGCCGAGGCAGGCGACGAAGGCGGCCGCGTCCTCGGTGCGGGTGCCGGGCGGATCGGCGTATAGGTCCATCCCCGCCCGCCCGAGAACCAGGAAGCGCCTGCCGGAAAGACGCGCGAGATCGGCCATCCTGCGCTTGCCCCGTGGAACGGGCGTGATGCCCGGACTTCGCTATTGCGGTCAGTCTAACTGTCCGCTAGCAGTAATGCAATCGGTTGCAAAAACCTGCCGCCGGTGCGGAGGGGGACGGATGCCGGACATCGGGATCGGGATCGTTGGCGGCGGCTACATGGGCAAGGCCCATGCCGTCGCCATGTCCGCCGTCGGCGCCGTCTTCGGGACCGTGCTGCGCCCCCGCCTCGAGGTCGTCTGCGCCACCAGTCCCGCCACGGCCGAGCGCTACCGCGCCGCCTACGGCTTCGCGCGCGCCACGGCCGACTGGGCCGACCTCGTCGCCGATCCGCGCGTCGAGGCCGTCGTGATCGCCGCGCCGCAGGCCGTCCACCGGCCGATCGCCGAGGCGGCCTTCGCCCGCGGCAAGCCCGTCTTCTGCGAGAAGCCGCTCGGGGCCTCGATCGACGACAGCCGCGCGATGGTCGCCGCGGCCGAGGCCTCGGGCGCCGCGAACATGGTCGGCTTCAACTATGGCCGGACGCCCGCGACCCAGTTCGCGCGGGCGCTGGTCGCCGAGGGCGCGATCGGGACGCCGACATGGTTCCGCGCCGAGCACACCGAGGATTTCCTTGCCGACCCTTCGGCCCCGGCGAGCTGGCGCACCCGCGGCATGGCCAATGGCGCGCTCGGCGATCTTGCGCCGCATATCGTGAACTGCGCGCTGGCGCTGATGGGGCCGGTCGCCGAGGTCATGGCCGAGATCGAGACCGTCCACCGCGAGCGGCCGGGCCCCGCCGGCCCCGAGCCGGTGACCAATGACGACCATCTCCAGCTGATGTGCCGCTTCGCCAGCGGGGTGATGGGGCACATCTATGTCAGCCGCGTCGCGACCGGCCGCAAGATGGGCTATGCCTACGAGGTCCACGGAACCGGAGGGGCGATCCGCTTCGACCAGGAGGACCAGAACGCCCTCTGGCTCTACCGGGCCGACGATCCCGAACCCGTCCGCGGTTTCCGCAGGATCCTCGCCGGTCCGGCCCACCCGGACTACCGTGCCTTCTGCGAGGGGCCGGGGCACGGAACCGGCTATCAGGACCAGATCATCATCGAGGCGCGCGACTTCCTGACGGCGATCGAGACCGGCAGGCCCATCTGGCCGACCTTCCGCGACGGGCTCGAGGTGATGCGCGTGCTCACTGCCGCGGCCGCGTCCGCCGCCGGGCGGCGCTGGACGGCGGTGGCGGAGTTCTGAGGAGGCCGGGATGACCATCCGGATCGGCAACGCGCCCTGTTCCTGGGGCGTCGAGTTCGCCAACGATCCCCGCAACCCCGACTGGCGCACCGTGCTGGCGGAATGCGCGCAGGCGGGCTACCGCGGCATCGAGCTTGGCCCGATCGGCTTCATGCCCGAGGATCCCGGCCCGCTGGCCGAGGCGCTGGACCGCAACGACCTGACGCTGATCGGCGGCGTCGTCTTCCGCCCGTTCCACGACCCGTCGGCCTGGGACGACGTGCTGGGCGCCGCGATCCGCACCTGCCGGTCGCTGCGCGTCCACGGCGCGCGTCACCTCGTCCTGATCGATTCGATCTCGCCCCGCCGCGCGCCCACCGCCGGCCGCGCCGCCGAGGCCGAGATGATGGCGCCGGCCGAGTGGAAGGCGTTCCGCGACCGCATCGCGACCGTCGCCCGCATCGGGACCGAGGAATTCGGCCTGACGGTCGGCATCCACGCCCATGCCGGCGGCTTCATCGACTTCGAGCCCGAGCTCGAACGCCTGCTCGGCGAGGTGGACGCGAGCATCCTCCGGATCTGCCTGGACACCGGGCACCATTCCTATGCCGGCTACGATCCGGTGGCCTTCATGCGCCGCCATGCCGGGCGCATCAGCTATGTCCACTTCAAGGACATCGATCCGGTCGTGAAGGCGCGCGCGATCGCGGCGCGGACGGGCTTCTACGAGGCCTGCGGCCAGGGGATCTTCTGCAACCTCGGCAAGGGCGATGTCGATTTCCCGGCGGTGCGGCAGGTGCTGCTCGATGCCGGCTACAGCGGCTGGTGCACGGTCGAGCAGGATTGCGATCCGACGCTCGCCGTGCGGCCGATGGACGATGCCCGCGCCAACCGCGAATACCTCGAATCGATCGGCTTTCAGCAGGAGGCGCGGCCGTGGCGAGACTGAACTGGGGCCTGATCGGCGGCGGCGAGGGAAGCCAGATCGGGCCGGCCCACCGCCTGAGCGCGGCCGTCGATGGCCAGTTCGCCTTCGTCGCCGGCGCGCTGGACCACCGGCCCGAGGCCGGCCGCGCCTTCGGCCGCGCACTCGGGCTCGCGCCGGACCGCGCCTATGGCGACTGGCAGGAGATGCTCGAGGGCGAGCGGAACCGGCCCGACCGCGTGGATCTCGTCACCGTCGCGACGCCGAACGCCACCCATTTCGCGATCACCCGCGCCTTTCTCGAGGCGGGCTTCGACGTCCTCTGCGAGAAGCCGATGACGATGACCGTCGAGGAGGGCGAGGAGATCGTGCGCCTCGCCCGCGACACGGGCCGCATCTGCGCCGTCAACTACGGCTATACCGGCTTTGCGCTGGTCCGCCACATGCGCGCGATGGTCGCGCGCGGCGACCTCGGCCGGATCCGGGTCGTCGTCGCCGAATTCGCGCATGGCCACCATGCCGATGCCGCCGACGCCGACAATCCGCGCGTCCGCTGGCGCTACGATCCCGCCCAGGCGGGCGTCTCCGCCCAGTTCGCCGACTGCGGCATCCACGCGCTGCACATGGCCAGCTTCGTCACCGGGCAGCAGGTCACGCGCCTTTCGGCCGACATCGTCTCGGCCATCCCCTCGCGCGCGCTCGAGGACGACGCGATGGTGAACTTCCGCATGGATGGCGGCGCCGTCGGCCGGCTCTGGACCTCCTCGGTGGCGATCGGCCGCCAGCACGGCCTCGCGATCCAGGTCTTCGGCGAACGGGGCGGGCTGCGCTGGGCGCAGGAACAGCCCAACCAGCTTTACTGGATGCCGCTCGGCGGCCGGCTCGAGGTGATCGAGCGCGGCGAGCGCGGCCTCTCGCCCGAGGCCGACCGCGCCAGCCGGGTGACGATCGGCCATTCCGAGGGCATGCCGCTTGCCTTCGCCAACATCTACAGGGACCTCGCGGATGCCATCCGCGCAAGGCGGCAGGGGCGGCCGGTGCCGCCGGAGGCGGACCTCTTCCCGCGCGCCGAGGACGGGCTGCGGTCGATGGCGGCGGTTCATGCCGTCGCCGCCTCGGGCCGCGACGGCGGGCGCTGGGTCGATGCGCGCCCTCCGATGTTCCGCGCCGGCTAGGGTGGGGGGCGCAGCGTCGCCCGCTCGACCACCGTGCAGGGAAACAGCCGCGACACCGGCGCCTGCCCCGGATCCGCCAGAAGCGCCGCGACGACCCCGATCACGGCGTCGATGATCTCGGCGAAGGGCTGGCGCACGGTCGTCAGCTCGATGCCGGCCCAGCCGGCCATTTCCATGTCGTTGACGCCGAGCACGCCGACATCCGCCGGCACCCCGTAGCCCGCCCCGCGCAGCGCGCTCAGGGCGCCGACGGCCAGCACGTCATCGCCGCAGAAATAGGCCTCCTGCGGCGGACCCGCCGCCAGGAGGCGCAGCATTTCGGCCCGTCCCGCCGCATAGGAATAGCCATCCGCGAAGCTGGCCGTTACCGCGATCTCCGGATGGTGCGACAGGTCCTCGCGGAAGCCCGCCCAGCGGTCCTGCGTCGAACTGGCCGCCGCCGGTCCGCCGAGGAAGCCGACGCGGCGGTAGCCCCGTTCCCGCAGCGTGCGCGCCGCGAGCCGGCCGCAGGCGACATCGTCGATGCCGGCCGTGTGCACGACCGGCGCCCGCGCGGCGCGGCCGAAGGCCTGCACCGTCGGCAGCCCGGCCTCGCGGAACCTGATCGCGAATTCCGGCCCCAGCGTCGAGGACGCGATGATGACCGCATCGACGGAATACTGGCGCAGGAGCTGCACCGAGTGGACCGGATCGACCTCCTCGGACAGGTTCACCAGCAGCGGCCGCAGCCCCTGCGCCTGAAGGCCGCTGGTGGCGCGGTCGAAGATCTGCAGGAAGGCCGGGTTCCGGAAGTTGTTGGACACGAGCCCGACCAGCTTGGTCCGGCCGGTCGTCAGGCCCCGCGCCAGCGCGCTGGGCAGGTAGCCGAGCTCGCGCGCGGCGCGCTCGACCTTCGCCCGCGTGCCCTTCGAGACGGATGCGCCGGGCGTGAAGGTCCTCGATACGGCCGACCGCGACACCCCGGCCCGTTCGGCCACGTCCTTGAGGGTGACTGCCATCGGGCTGGATTCCCTCGTCCTGCCATGCCGGTCTAGAGCCCGCCGGATGGCGTTGCAACCGGGCCGGGCGCCGGCCCCGCCGGCCCTCAGCGCGTGGGCACCGGCACCTCGCCGCGGTAGTCGTAGAAGCCGCGCTGCGTCTTGCGCCCGAGCCAGCCGGCCTCGACATACTTGGTCAGCAGCGGGCAGGGCCGGTACTTGGTGTCGGCCAGCCCGTCATGGAGCACGTTCATGATCGCAAGGCAGGTATCGAGCCCGATGAAGTCGGCCAGTTCGAGAGGCCCCATCGGATGGTTCGCGCCGAGCTTCAGCGACTGGTCGATCGACTGCACCGACCCGACCCCCTCGTAGAGCGTGTAGACCGCCTCGTTGATCATCGGCATCAGGATGCGGTTGACGATGAAGGCGGGGAAGTCCTCCGAACTCGACGCCGTCTTGCCGATCCGCTCCACGACGCCGAGCATCGTCTGATAGGTCGCGTCGTCGGTCGCGATGCCGCGGATCAGCTCGACAAGCTGCATCACGGGCACCGGGTTCATGAAGTGGAAGCCCATGAACTTTTCCGGCCGGTCGGTGCGGCTGGCCAGCCGCGTGATCGAGATCGACGAGGTGTTCGAGGTCAGGATCGTGTGCGGCCGGAGATGCGGGATGAGGTCCTCGAAGATCGCGTTCTTCACCGTCTCGCGCTCGGTCGCCGCCTCGATCACGAGGTCTGTCGCCCCGAGATCGGCGAGCCGGAGCGTCGTGCGGATGCGCCCAAGCGCGGCCGCCTTCGCCTCGGGCGTCGCCTTGCCCCTGGCGATTTGGCGGTCGATGTTGCGCCCGATCGTCGCCAGCGCCCGGTCGAGCGCCTCCTGCGAGATGTCGGTGAGGATCACGTCGAATCCGGCCATCGCGAACACATGTGCGATCCCGCTGCCCATCTGCCCGGCGCCGACCACGCCAACCGTCCGGATGTCCATGCCGCTTCCCCGTCCAAGACCGGCTGCGACCATAGGCGGCCCGGCGACGGGCGCAAGCGCCGCGCGCTGGCCGGTGAACGGATTTGCAACCGACCGCGCGCAGATTGGCGCCGGGTGAGTCGGTGAATTGAAGGGGGTCCCATGGCTTTCGAAGGGCCGGGCACGGCCGTGCTCGACTACGCGCCGTGCCGCTACGGCCATTCCAGACTGATCTTCCGCGGACCGAAGCGCCGGCTGACCGGGCGCTTCGTCGCCGCCATCGGCGGCTCCGAGACCTACGGCAAGTACGTCCCCCGGCCCTATCCGGCCCTGCTCGAGGCACGGCTCGGCCTGCCGGTGGTCAACTTCGGCTGCATGTATGCGGGACTCGAGGCCATCCTCGAGGAGCCGGAACTGACGGCCGCCGCCTCCGCCGCCTGCCTGAGCATCGTCCAGGCGGTCGGCGTGCCGAACATGTCGAACGCCTACTATGCGGTCCATCCGCGCCGCAACGACCGCTTCGTGCGGGCCACGCCGGCGCTGGAGCGGCTTTTCGGGGGGATCGACACGACCGAGGTGCACTTCACGCGCCACCTCGTCTCGCTGCTCGCGCGCACGGCGCCGGAGCGGTTCGCCGTCCTGGCCGAGGATCTCCGGCGCACCTGGGTCGCGCGCATGACCGGGTTCCTCGGGCGCCTGAACGGGCGCGCGATCCTGCTCTGGGTCGAGGCGCCGGAGGGCACCGGGGGCGCCGGCGCCGATCCGCTCGCCGTCGATGCCGCGATGATCGGCGAGGTCGCGCCCCATGCCGCCGCCGTCGTGCAGGTCCGCCCGTCGGTGACGGCCCGGCTGGCAGGAACCGACGGCATGGTCTTTCCCGCACTCGAATCGGCGGCGGCGGCGGGCCTGCCCGGACCGGCGGTCCATGCCGAGATCGCCGCCGCGCTCGCCCCCGCGGTCGAGGCCCTGCTCCGGACATGACGCGGGGCCGGTCGCGGGACCGGCCCCGGCAGGCCGCCGCCCCGGCGGCTCAGAGCTTGCTGGTCAGTTCGGGCACGACGGTGAAGAGATCGCCGACGAGGCCGTAGTCGGCGACCTGGAAGATCGGCGCCTCCTCGTCCTTGTTGATGGCGACGATGACCTTCGAATCCTTCATGCCGGCAAGGTGCTGGATCGCGCCCGAGATGCCGACCGCGACATAGAGGTCCGGCGCCACGACCTTGCCGGTCTGGCCGACCTGCCAGTCGTTCGGCGCGTAGCCGCTGTCCACGGCCGCGCGGCTGGCGCCGACCGCGGCCCCGAGCTTGTCGGCGAGCTTCTCGATGATGTCGAAGCTCTCCTTCGACCCCACGCCGCGCCCGCCCGACACGACGATCCGGGCGCTGGTCAGTTCCGGCCGGTCGGAGGCCGCCGTCCGGTCCTCGACCCAGGACGACAGGCTGCCGTCGGCGGCGGTCGCCAGTTTCTCCACCGGCGCCGCGCCGCCCTTGCCGGCGGCGTCGAAGGTCGCGGTGCGGATCGTCATCACCTTGATCCGGTCGGCGGACCGGACCGTCTGGATCGCGTTGCCGGCATAGATCGGCCGGTCGAAGGTGTCGGCGTCGTGCACCGCCAGCACCTCGGAGATCACCATCACGTCCAGAAGGGCCGCCACCCGCGGCAGCACCGATTTCGCGAAGGCGCCCGAGGCCGCGGCGATGTGGCTGTAGCCGCCGGCCAGCGACTGGATCAGCGCCGCCGTCGGCTCGGCCAGCCCGTGGCAGTAGACATGCGCATCGGCGAAGAGGACCTTCGCGACGCCCTGCAGCGTCGCCGCCTCGGCGGCCGCGGCATCGCCGCCCTGTCCGGCGACCAGCACGTGCACCTCGCCCAGCGGCTTCACCGCGGTCAGCGCCTTGGCCACCTGGTCGGTCGCAAGCTGGCCCTCGACCACATCGGCAAGAAGAAGAACGGCCATCAGATCACCCCCGCCTCGTCCCTGAGTTTCGCGATCAGCTCGTCCACCGAACCGACCTTCACCCCCGCCTTGCGTCCCGCCGGTTCGGTCGTCCGGACGACCGTCAGGCGCGGCGCCACATCGACCCCGTAGTCGGCGGGCGTCTTCATCGCCAGCGGCTTGGTCTTGGCCTTCATGATGTTGGGCAGGCTGGCATAGCGCGGCTCGTTCAGCCGCAGGTCCACCGTCACCACCGCCGGCAGCCGGACCCGGACCACCTGCAGCCCGCCATCGACCTCGCGCGTAGCCGTGGCGCCGTCGCCGGCGACCTCGAGCCCGCTGACGAAGGTCGCCTGCGCCCAGCCCAGCAGCGCCGCCAGCATCTGGCCGGTCGCGTTCATGTCGTTGTCGATCGCCTGCTTGCCGCAGAGGACGAGGCCCGGGGCCTCTTCCTTCACCACCGCCGCAAGCAGCTTGGCTACCGCCAGCGGCTCGATGTCGGTATGCACGTCGGCCGCCGCCTCGATCAGGATGGCGCGGTCGGCCCCCATGGCGAGCGCCGTGCGCAGCGTCTCCTGCGCCTGCTTGACCCCGATCGAGACGACGACGATCTCGGTCGCGACGCCCTTCTCCTTCAGCCGGATCGCCTCTTCCACAGCGATCTCGTCGAAGGGGTTCATCGACATCTTCACGTTGGCCAGATCGACGCCCGTGCCGTCCGCCTTCACGCGGACCTTCACGTTGTAGTCGATCACCCGCTTCACGGGCACCAGAACCTTCATCGGCAGCACTCCCCGAATCCCGCGCCTGCGCGCCACGCCCGGCGCAACCTGACTTCGGGCGTCCTGTTACAGATTCCCCGCGGTCTGCGACAGGGCAAAAGCGACGCCGGAATGTCGCGCGACGCCGCGTTTCCCGCCGCCGCGCCGGGATAGCGCTAACGGCCGGCCCCGCCGGTCTGCCTGCGGCTCACCGGTTCGCGCCCGCCCTGCGGGCCGGGGCTCCGCCCTTCCGGGCGCCCGTGCCGCCACCGGCGGCCCCGCCGGTCTGCCTGCGGCTCACCGGTTCGCGCCCGCCCTGCGGGCCGGGGCTCCGCCCTTCCGGGCGCCGGTGCCGCCACCGGCGGCCCCGCCGGTCTGCCTGCGGCTTACCGGTTCGCGCCCGCCCTGCGGGCCGGGGCTCCGCCCTTCCGGGCGCCGGTGCCGCCACCGGCGGCCCCGCCGGTTCGCCTGCGGCTCACCGGTTCGCGCCCGGAACCCACAACACGTCCGCCTTGCCGTCGTCGTTGGCGATCCGCGCCGCGACGAAGAACCAGTCGCTGAGGCGGTTGAGGTACTTCACCGCCTCCTGGTTCACCTCTTCCATCGTCGCCAGTTCCACCGTCAGCCGTTCCGCCCGGCGGCAGACCGTGCGGCACTGGTGCAGATGGGCCGACAGCGCCGTGCCCCCCGGCAGGATGAAGCTGCGCAGGGGCTGGAGGCGTTCGTTCATCGCGTCGATCTCGCGTTCCAGCCGCTCCACCTGCGACGCGACCATGCGCAGGACGCTGTAGCCCGCCTCGTGGTCCTTCTCCATCTCCGGTCGGCACAGGTCGGCGCCGAGATCGAAGAGGTCGTTCTGGATGCGGCCGAGCATCGCATCCATCTCGCCGCTCGCATGCAGCCGGGCAAGGCCGGTGACGCTGTTGGTCTCGTCCACCGTGCCGTAGGCGCTGACCCGCAGCGAATGCTTGGCCACCCGCGCGCCGTTGCCGAGCGCCGTCTCCCCGGCATCGCCCGTCTTGGTGTAGATGCGGTTCAGGACGACCATCACCCGGCCCCCCCGCGGCGGATCAGGACGAAGAGCACGATCAGCACGACGGCGACTGCCTGGGCGATGATGCGCCAGCGCATGATCCGGTTGGCGTGCTTGCGGTTGAAGTCGCCGCCCTTCGCAAAGCCGCCGATGCCCAGCATCAGGATGGCAAGCACGACGAGACAGGCGACCGTCACGAGGATGAACAGGGGATCGTTGGCCATGGCTCCTCCGGCTGCCCGATCCATCTAGCGCGCCCGGCCCGGAAAGCGAAGGGGCGAGGGGGCAGCCTGCCCCCTCGCTCTCCCCCCGGGGAGTGTTCCCCGGGGAAGACGGGGGTCAGCTGCGGGCGAGAACCCGGTCGAGCAGGCGGACCGGCAGGACGCGCTTCAGCGCCGCGGCGACATGGGTCGGCGTGGTCACGTAGTAGCGCGGGCGCGGGTTCGGGTCCTCGAGCGCGCGGACCAGTCGCGCGGTGACGGCGCTCGCGGGCAGCTCGAAGCGGTCCGGCCCGCGCGGGCCGTAGAGCCGCCTGAGCAGCGTGCGCTCGTATTCCGCGCGCCGCGGGCTCGCCTGCCAGTCGATCCAGCGCTCGAAATGCGGGATCGCGTTCTGCCGGATCAGCGAGGTGACGGGGCCGGGCTCGATCAGGACGACCCGGATCGGCGTGTCGCGCATCTCGATGCGCAGGACATCGGTCAGGCCTTCGAGCGCGAACTTGGTCGCGACATAGGCGCCGCGCCAGCGGACCCCGACCAGCCCGAGCACGGAGGAACAGTTGACGATCCGCCCGTATCCCTGCGCCCGCATCACCGGGATCACCCGCCGCGTCAGGTCGTGCCAGCCGAAGAGGTTGGTCTCGAAGATCTCCTGCAGCGCGCCGCGCGGCAGGTCCTCGACGGCGCCGGGGCAGGCGAAGGCGCCGTTGTTGAAGACCGCGCCGAGCGTCCCGCCCGTCCGCCGCAGCGCCTCGTCCACCGCCGCCGCGATGCTGGCGGGGTCGGCGTAGTCGAGCGGAAAGCTTTCCAGCCCCGCGGCGATGAGGCGGTCGCAGTCGGCGGGCCTGCGGCAGGTGGCAAAGACGCGCCAGCCGCGCCGGGCGAGACCCTGTGCCGCATCCTGGCCGATGCCCGAGGAACAGCCCGTGATCAGGATCGACTTCTGCATCTTGTGCCCCGCGCCGCCCAAACCACTGGACCTGTGACCTGCCCCGCTTTACACGGACGGCATGAGCGACGCCAGCAACGACGACGCCCCGCGGACCACCTCCGAGCCGCTCGCCCGCGCGATCGGCGAGCGCTATCTGACCTATGCCCTCTCGACCATCATGCACCGGGCTCTGCCCGACGCGCGCGACGGGCTGAAGCCGGTCCACCGCCGCATCCTCTGGGCGATGCGCGAACTCCGCCTGTCGCCGACCGGCGGCTTCCGCAAGTCGGCCAAGATCGCGGGCGACGTGATGGGCAACTACCATCCGCACGGCGACGCCGCGATCTACGACGCGATGGTCCGCCTCGCCCAGCCCTTCGCCATGCGCTATCCGCTGGTGGACGGGCAGGGCAACTTCGGCAACGTCGACGGCGACAACGCCGCCGCCAGCCGCTACACCGAGGCGCGCCTCTCGCCGGCGGCCGAGGCGCTGATGGAGGGGCTGGCGGAGAATGCGGTCGATTTCCGCCCGAACTACGACGGCACGCTCGAGGAGCCGGTCGTCCTGCCCGCCGCCTTCCCGAACCTGCTTGCGAACGGCTCGGCCGGGATCGCGGTGGGGATGGCCACCAACATCCCGCCGCACAACTTGCACGAACTGGTGGACGCCTGCCTGCACCTGATCCGCAGCCCCGACGCCCGCGACGACACGCTGCTGGGCTTTGTCCAGGGGCCGGACTTCCCCACCGGCGGCGTGATCGTCGAGCCGCGCGAGGCGATCGCCGAGGCCTATCGCAGCGGCCGCGGCAGCTTCCGCGTGCGGGCGCGCTGGGCGGTGGAGGACCTCGGCCGCGGCACCTGGCAGATCGTGGTGACCGAGATCCCCTACCAGGTGCAGAAGTCGAAGCTGATCGAGCGGCTCGCCGAGCTTGTCCTGACCAGGAAGATCCCCGCCCTCGCCGATGTCCGCGACGAGAGCGCCGAGGACATCCGGATCGTGATCGAGCCGAAGTCGCGGACGGTGGACCCCGACATGCTGATGGGGATGCTGTTCCGTCAGTCCGAACTGGAGACCCGCTTCGCGCTGAACATGAACGTGCTGATCGACGGCAGGGTGCCGAAGGTCTGCTCGCTGAAGGAGGTGCTGCGCGCCTTCCTCGACCACCGGCGCGAGGTCCTGCTGCGCCGGACCGGGCACCGGATCGGCCGGATCGACGCGCGGCTCGAGGTCCTCGAAGGATTCATCATCGCCTATCTGAACCTCGACCGGGTGATCGACATCATCCGCTACGACCCCGATCCCCGCGCCGCCCTGATGGCCGAGACCTGGGGCAGGCCCTTCCCGCGCGCCCTGTCTGAGAAGGACTACGTGCCCCCCGCGCCCGGGGAGGGCGAACTGACCGAGGTGCAGGCCGAGGCGATCCTCAACATGCGCCTGCGCTCGTTGCGCCGGCTCGAGGAGATTGAGCTCCGGCGCGAGCGCGACGACCTGATGAAGGAACGCGCCGCGCTCGACGACCTGCTCGCCGACGAGGCCCTGCAGTGGAAGACGATCGCGGCCGAACTGCGCGCGGTGCGCGACGCCTTCGGCCGCGACGCCCCCGGCGGGGCGCGGCGCACCGGCTTTGCGGACGCGGCCGAGACCCCCGACATCGCGCCGGAGGACATGATCGAACGCGAGCCGATCACGGTGATCCTGTCGCGGATGGGCTGGATCCGGGCGATGAAGGGCCATCTCGGCCCGGATGCCGAGGTGAAGTTCAAGGACGGCGACGAAGGCCAGTTCACGCTTCCGGCGGAAACCACCGACCGCATCCTGATCGCGGCGACGAACGGGCGCTTCTACACCGTGCTCGGCGCCAACCTGCCCGGCGGGCGGGGGACGGGGGAACCCCTGCGCCTGATGGTGGACCTGCCGAACGATGCCGGAATCGTCGCGCTTCTCGTCCACCGCCCCGGTGACCGGCTGATCGTGGCTTCCGAAGAGGGCGACGGGTTCATCGTGCCCGCCGACGAGGTGGTGGCGCAGACGCGGGCCGGCAAGCAGGTGATGAACCTCGGCGAGGGCGGGCGGATGGCCGTCTGCCGGCGCGTGGCGGGCGATCATGTCGCGGTCGTCTCGCAGAACCGCAAGCTGCTCGTCTTTCCGCTCGCCGAACTTCCCGAGATGGCGCGCGGCAAGGGCGTCAGGCTTCAGAAATACGGCAGCGTGCGCGGCCGTCAGGGCCGGCTGGAACTCGATGGCGGCCTTGCCGACGTGACCACCTTCACCCTCGCGCAGGGCCTGAGCTGGCCGATGCCGAACGGCAACACGCGCACCGAGACCGGCATCGCCGGCTGGCTCGGCCGGCGCGCCGGCGTCGGCAAGGCGCCGCCGCACGGGTTCCCGAAGTCGAACCGGTTCGGACCCTAGGGTCCGTACTCAATAGGGATTCCCTGTGTCGCTTTTTGGTGGTTCACTTTCCGCAGGCGGGCGGGAGGTGTCATGTCCAAGGGGCATTACTGGATGAGCGATGCGGAGTGGGCGCGGATCGAG
>Ga0209172_10003768_pt1 | contig 22202 bp, 18 predicted proteins | sample LarsenN4metaG_FD_184113 | JGI IMG/M metagenome (GOLD analysis project Ga0209172, IMG submission 184113) | Hot spring sediment bacterial and archeal communities from British Columbia, Canada, to study Microbial Dark Matter (Phase II) - Larsen... ... | reverse complement strand
CTCGAGCGAAAACACCTTGACTTGAGAACCCGAATCAAGCGCCTTGCGCGGCGGACGATCTGCTTTTCAAAATCCGAAGTCATGCACGACACCACAATTGGCCTTTTCATTAATACCGTCTTCTTTGCATTAAAAATCAATCTTTAAGTCACGACCGAAATAGGGAAGAAATTATGACCAGTTCATTACGATGTTGTTTGGCCATCTGCGAACGCATCAGATTCAGGCGTTCGGTGAATTTCATATTTGGTCCGCCAACTGTATTTGTATTGAAGCGCATGCGTGGCCCTTCCATCGAAAGTTGGATAAAATCACCATTGCTCAAATACCATTGGCTTTTTACTGGCTGGCCATTGATAAGAGTTGGGTTGGTACCCAAATGTTTCAGAACAAACTCGACTTTCCCGCCGGTAGTACGGCGCTCAATAGCTGCATGCTTACGGCTCACGGTGTCACAATCATCAGCAAACTGAACAACGCAAGAAGAGCTTCGCCCCAATTCAATGTAAGGCAATACCACCGTATCTACGCTACCGGAGGCGTGTTTTTGAGTCGTGTCAAGATGTAGAAGTGTAAACGAGGACAAACTTTGACCACTGAGGAACCTTGCGCCTGTGGTCAGCGCACTAGTGACCCTTTTCATTCTTTCGGGAGATGGTTTGGCGAATTAGAGTGAATAATCAGATGTCTTGGAGTTTTGGAGTCAGACGATTATAACTTTTTCAAAATCATTCACGTGCCCTAAGGCAGGATGGAAGAGAACAAAATATTCGATCCCCTGATCCAGACGTGCGACTGATCGGAAAACAGGAATAATTAGCCTGAGAAAATTGCCCGAAAAGAAGATTGAAAGGCGATTTTGCAGGAAGCAATTTTGTGATATTGCAGGGCGGATAGGGAAATTATCGGAAGAAAGGAAAGGGTTTTCATAATTGATTTTTTTGGTGCATTTGAGAAAGGTGTTTTAGAGCCGTAGTTGATAACACATTTGACGCTCATCTCTTTACTTGCTTTGGCGTATCTAAGGTAAGGCGTGTGTTTTATTTTGCAAATATTTTGTCAAGTGAATTTTTGTCAGGTAGGCTGCCAAATTGCAGGTATTGGCGATAACCTGTCTAAAACCTTTGAAAACAGACATTATTTTGCCAGTATTATTCGATTTTAACGCTGCTTTTACCGCCTCCTAATTCCCTTGCGCTCATTTTTGCCGCAACTTTTACCAAAACTCTACATCATGCCTAACAACATTGTTCCGGCAACCAAACTCCGCCTCGCAGCCGAAGAATTACTGCAAAAACTGGATGAAGAAGGAGTCGTGTTTGACCGAACCCGGTATCTTTTTTCGTCGAAGGAGTGGGGCGCGGCAATCGGAAAGGGATGGCCCGTTTGAAAGCGGGCGTCTATTTTGTGCACAAATTTGATTATCACCGAGGCCGATATGAGGCGCTTTGCCAGCGGCTGGGTAAAGTGACAGTCATCCGCGACGGCCTGAATGGCGATTATGAAGACAAAGGAAATTTCGGCATTAATATTCACCGGGGTGGGGCGAACGATACCGGCAGCATCGGTTGCCAGACGATTGACCCGACCCAGTGGCGTAGCTTTATCGAGACTGCGAAACTACAAGCGCAGATCTGATATGAAGATCGGTGGAGAGAAGGTCCAATTCCTTACATTTTGATTGAAGAGTAATCTTTGATAATAAAACGGGCGCTCTGCTGTCAGCAGAGCGCCCGAAATGTATGCGCCCTTTGTAAAGGTCGTGAATCAGGGCTTTGGCTTTTTGCTTACGACTTTGCCGTCAGCATCAAGTTGAATGATTTCGAGGCCAAGCTGTTCGAGGCCGGGCAGTGTTTTGGTGGCGTCGCCAGCCATAAACCAGCCGAGATTGCCGGGTTGCACAATGGTTTTGGCGACAGCCTGCACGTCTTTCAGGGTAAGTGCCTGGACTTTGCCACTGTAATTTTTCCAGTAATCGTCGGCAAGGCCGTATTTCACGACGTTGCGGGCGCTGGCGTTGACAGCAGCATTGGTTTCCCACATGCCTGCCATGCCAAGCACGGTATTTTGCTTGGTTTTGTCAAATTCGGCCTGCGTCATTTGTTTGTCGCCGACAAATGCGTTGACTTCTTTGATGATTTCCTGTACGCTTTCTTTCGTTTTGTCGGTCTGGACCGGAGCGAACACGAGGTAAGGTCGCTGACCGCGTGTGTTTTGTACGAAAGCGCCGGCGCCATAGGCCCAGTGTTTGTCTTCGCGCAGGTTCATGTTGATGCGGCTGGTGAAATCGCCGCCCAACACGTTGTTCATCTGCTCGATGGCCGCTTCGTCCATCTGGCCATAGGGCTTGGTGAGATACCCTGCAATAATCAGGCTCTGCTGGCTTTCGGGGCGGTCAATCAGGTAAATTTTATTGGCGCTCGCAGCGGTTTTTACTTCAGGAATGACTTTTTTCGGTACATCGCCTTTTTGCCAGGCGCCAAAACGTTTTTCTAATTTTTCCACCAGTTCGGGCATGGTAATGTCGCCGGTGACAACGATAGTAGCGTTGTTCGGGCGCAGCCAGCGCTGGTAGAAGCCGCGAATGTCGTCGAGCGTCATATTGCGTACGGCGTCTTCCTCGCCGGTGCCGGTCATCGGCATGCCATAGGGGTGATCTTTGCCATAGAGAAGTTCGGGCATGACGCGCATGACCATCGCCTGCGGGTTCTTTTTCTCGTTGGCGATTTGGCTCAACTGTTGGTCGCGGAGGCGGTTGAAGTCCGATTCCGGGAACGAAGGATTGAGCACTACATCGGCCATGAGGTCGAGGCTGGGATCGAGGCTTTGTTTCAGCGTATTGAGGTTGACGTAGGAAAAGTCGAGGTCGCTGAAAGTGCCGAGGCTGGCGCCGAGCAACTGAAGTTTCTCGTTGATTTGCAGCGAAGTAAGCGACTTGGTGCCTTCGTCGAGCATGTTCATGCCCAGGGCTGCCAGGCCGGGTTTGCCGCCAAATTTGTCGGTGCAGTAGCCTGCATCAAACATGATGGAAGCCACGACGCTGGGGCTTTCGGTGCGGCGCGTGAGCACGACTTTCATGCCGTTTTTCAGCGTGGCGCGCTGGATGTCGGGGAAACGGGCGTTCACTTCTTTGCTCACGTCGGGCGCTTTGGAGCGGTCCACTTCGTTGCCGGTGACGCTGTATTCGGGGAAAGGATTGCAGATAAGCGTGAAACGACCGTGACTGAGGTATTTTTTCGCCGCGTCGTGGATGTTTTTCGCGGTTGTCTCGTTGTACCAGCGCAATTTCTTTTTGTAAAAATCCGGGCTGCCGCCGTACACTTCGTTTTCTGCCAAAAGGTCGCTTTTGCCGCCGAAGCCGCCGATACGTTCGAGGCCTTTGATGAAATTGGCAAAATACGCGGCTTTCACGCGGCGGACTTCTTCTTCTGTCGGGCCGTTTTTCAAAAACTCATCCATGATTTCATTGATGGCGGCTTCGACTTCTTCGACGGTTTTGCCTTTTTTCACATTACACTGGATGTAAAAATTACCGGCAATTTCGCTGGGGCCAACAAAAGCGCCCGCCGAGGTGCAAATTTGTTTTTCGTAAACCAATTTTTTGAACAAACGGCTGTTTTTGCCGGCCGCCAAAACGTCGCTGGCGAGGTCGAGCCAAACGCCTTCCTGCGTACCCCATTGCACTGTGTTCCACACCATCGTGATTTGTTGTTCGGGTACACGATCCTGATATTCGGCGCGGGTGTCGTACATGCGCGGAGCGAGATTGACGCCGGGGCGGGAGATAGTGGGGCCTGACGGGATGTTGCCAAAATACTTTAACACTTTCTCGTAGGCTGCCTCGGGCGTAATGTCGCCGGCCAGCACGATAACGGCATTGGCGGCACCATAATAACCTTTGAACCACTCGTGGACATCTTCGAGGCTGGCGGCGTCGAGGTCGGCCATTTCGCCGATGACGGTGTGGCCGTAGGGGTGGTGCGGCGGGAACATTTCTTTCTGGATGATGTCCCAACCTTTTGAGTAAGGCTGGTTTTCGCCCTGGCGTTTTTCATTTTGCACCACGCCGCGTTGTTCGTCGAGTTTGGCCTGGTCAATGGCGCCGAGCAAGTGACCCATGCGGTCGCTTTCGAGCCAAAGCACCTGGTCGAGACCGCCGACGGGGACGTTTTGGAAATAATTGGTGCGGTCTTCGTTGGTCGTGCCGTTCAAATCGGTGGCGCCAATGGCTTCCAAAGCCTGGAAATAATCGGTGTTGAAATGCTCGGAGCCGTTGAACATCAAGTGCTCGAACAAGTGCGCGAAGCCCGATTTGCCGGGTTTTTCATTTTTCGAGCCGACGTGATACCACACGTTCACCGCTACGATGGGCGCTTTGTGGTCTTCATGGACGACGAGGCGCAAGCCGTTGGGCAAGGTGAATTTTTTATAGGGAACATCAATCGAATTCGGGTCGTAAACGGGGTAATCCTGTGCGAGGAGTGCCGAAAGAGGCGCAAGGAGTGAGAAAAAGAGGAGAAGGGACAAGTGAAGGAGTCGTTTCATAACTTCCTGTGTCAGTTTGGTTAGAAAATCGTTTTCGATAAATATCATGCGCAAAACGCACGCGAAGATGCGCTATTGTCGGTTGCCGGAGACAAAAGTTTGGATGAAAGGTTGGATTCGGCGGGCGAAACGACCGCCCCAGGTCGGGTCAGGGCAATTATTGAAGGAAAGTCTGCTGGAACAATTCGCGGGCAAATGCCTGGCGCAAATTCTTTAGAGGGATTTTCGTAATGGTCGGGGGAGAGACCTGTTGGTTTCTGCACCGCGCCATTTTTGATAAAAACGCCGTCGAGCATACTTGCCGAGCGTTCAAAGAAAAAACCTGTATTGACAAAAATTTGGTTTGCAACTTGTCGTTTGGCTGTTTGCCAAATAAATGCAAAGTATGAGGGCCTACCAAGTTGTCGTTTTTTCAAAACCGTATCGAATCGGGCAACCCGTTGGTCGAATCATGTTCCAAAAAACCGGCTCCTGCAAAAACTTTGCGGAACAAAATTTTTTCAGGCCTGTTAACCCGGAACTTTTCCGGATGTCTTACGCTCATTCGGCTTTCAGGCAAAACAAATAAACATGAAACACATCTTCCCTTCACCCGCCATAGTGCTGACGGCGGCAAGTCTTTTTTTTCCACTCCTTCTTTTTGGCCAAAATACCGCTACGGTGAGCGGTACGATTCGCGACCTTCAAAACGGTGAAACGCTCATCGGCGCGACGGTGGAAGCGGTCGGCCTCGGCAAAGGCAACGTGAGCAACGAGTACGGTTTCTTTTCCTTCAGCTTGCCGGAAGGTCAGGATTCGGTCACGCTGCGCTTCAACTACATCGGCTATGAGACGGCGATTAGAAGGATAAAACCCGTCGGCGCGACAAAACTGAACGTGTCGCTCCGACCTGAATCGGCTGTGATAGAGGAAGTTGTGATAAAAGCCAACGCGTTGGAAGAAAAAATGAAAAGTACCGAAATGTCGGTGACGGCCATCACAACGCGGGAGGCGAAGGCTTTGCCGGCCTTGCTGGGCGAGGTAGATTTGATAAAAATCCTGCAACTCAAGCCCGGCATCACGGCGGGTTCGGAAGGCACGACGGGGATTTTTGTGCGCGGTGGCGCCGGCGACCAAAACCTGATTGTGCTGGACGAAGCCGTCGTGTACAATCCCAATCACCTGTTCGGGTTTTTCAGCACATTCAATTCCGACGCGGTGAAGGATTTGAAAGCCTACAAAGGCGGTTTTCCGGCGCAATATGGCGGGCGTTTGTCGTCGGTCATAGACGTGCGTATGAAAGAGGGGAATAATCAGAAATTCAGCGGCGCGGGCGGTTTGGGCTTGATTTCCAGCCGTTTGACGCTGGAAGGGCCGATTCAAAAAGACAAATCCTCGTTTATCGTGAGCGGTCGGCGCACGTATGCGGACATCATCACGCGCGCCATCAACAAGGCGAACGAAGGCGACCCGGAGTATGACCCGATTCCCGATTATTATTTCTATGACCTCAACACGAAGGTCAATTTTACGCTCTCTGAAAAAGACCGGCTTTACCTGAGCGGCTACTTCGGACGCGATGTTTTCACGTTCAAAGACGCGACGTTCGACTTTTTGTTCGACTGGGGCAACGCGACCGGGACGGCTCGCTGGAACCACGTGTTCGGGCCGAAATTGTTTGCCAACACGACTTTTACCTTTTCGGATTACCGCTACCGGATTCGCAATTTGCTGACGGGTTTTTCTTTCAGCCTCGGCTCCAATATCAAGGACGCCAACACCAAAGTTGATTTTTATTATCAGCCGAACAACCAGCACACGGTGCGTTTCGGGGCCAATGTCACGTATCACGACTTCATCGTGGCGCGCCTGAAAGCGGGCAGCGACGATGGCGAAGTGAATTTTGAAAGCGGCCTGAACTTCGACGGTCTCGAATACGGCCTTTATGCCAACGACGAGTGGGCGATTACCGACCGATTCAAACTCAGTTACGGCTTGCGGATTTCGGCCTGGCAAAATGATCCGTCGTTTTACGCTAATATCGAGCCGCGCGCAGCCGCCAATTTTGCCATTAGCAAACGCTGGTCGGTAAAAGGCTCTTACACCCGCATGAACCAGTACGTCCACCTGCTCGCCAGCAGCGGTTTGTCGCTCCCAACCGACATTTGGTATCCCAGCACAGAAGCCATCGAGCCGCAAAAAAGCGACCAGGTCGCCGTCGGTACTTCTTACCTGATTGGTGATAACGTGTTGATTACGTGGGAAGCATGGTACAAATGGCTCCAAAATCAGGTGGATTTTAAAGACGGCGCCGAACTTTTCGGAAATGACAATCTGGAGGACGAACTTACGATCGGCAAAGGCTTCGCCTTTAGCCCGTTGGAACTGGAAATCGAGAAAAAAGAAGGCAAACTTACCGGCTGGATCGGCTACACGCTGGCCTGGACACGGCGCAGTGGTTTCCCCGATATCAACAACGGCGCTGAATTTCCGCCCCGCTACGACACCCGCCACAACCTGAGTGTCGTAGCGCTTTGGGCCATCAACAAACGCTGGCAAATCACCGGAACCTGGGTTTACACCTCCGGCTACACAGCCTGGCTACCTGCGGGACGATTCACATTTCAGGACATCCCCGGCGGCCAAACTGCTCCGCTGGTGCCGGTTTATGGCGACCGCAACACCTATCGGTACCCGGCTTACATGCGTGCCGACCTCGGCGTAGTATGGAAATGGTGGACGCGTCGCGGCCTTGAAAACGACCTGACACTCAGTTTTTACAACGTGACCGACCGCCGCAATCCGTACTTCATTTACATTGATTTCGACTCGGTGGAAACGCCTGTTGGCGATGCGCCGACCCGGATTTTTGCCAACCAGGTATCGTTGTTCCCGATACTGCCGAGTTTGACCTGGAATTTTAAATTTTAAAAAATAACGCGACACTTCGCGCCAAAATAATTCAACGTAATGAAAATCAATATTTTGAAATACGCCGTCCCTTTGTTCTTGTTGGTTTTTTTCGCCTGCAATCTTTCCAGGGAAGTTGAAATCGAACTGCCGGAATACGAAAGTCAGCCGGTCGTAGAATGTTACCTGGAGCCAGGCAAACCTTTCCGCCTGCTGCTCACGCAGAGTTTTCCATTCTTCGATCCCTTCGGTCTCGATTCCAGTTTTTTCCAAAAAGTATTGCTGCAAGACGCCACTGTGACCATCAGTTACAGCGGCCAGACCGACACCTTATATAATGTGTTTTCAGTTGACCCAGGTCCTCTGAAAGTTTTCAACTACACGGGCTTGAACATCGTGCCTGCCACGCCGGGCATTGTGTACACTTTAAATATTGTGTTGCCCGACAACGGCGGCGCTATTACCGGGACTGCCTCCATGTTGCCTTTGGTGCCGATTGACAGCAACGTGGTAGAGTTTTTTCAGCCCGGCGACACCACCGCCCGTATCCTGACCTATGTGACCGATAATCAGAACGAAGAAAATTACTACCGCCGCCTGCTCAATTATTACTCGCTCGACAGCGTCCCGGAACAGGATTTTATCACTTCCGACCGATTTCTTACGACGTCCAAACTCGCCTTCGGGACGGGCTACGAACTCGGTGAAGGCGACACCGTGTACAACACGATTTGCCACATCTCGAAGGACTATTACGACTACTCCGAGAGTGTTCAGTTGGCCGTAATCGGCAATTTGAACCCGTTCGCGCAGCCGTCGCCCATCAAAAGCAACGTGAGTGGTTCGGCCAATCCGCTCGGCATTTTCACCTGCTTAGTCTATGATCGGGACACGACGGTGATTATGAAATAGGGGGTAGTGCCGCAATGGAAGGTTAAAAAATAAAATGTGTGCGTCGCTTTGCCGTTTATTTGCCGACTGTTTCAGACGAAATCCAACGCGACAATGGCTGCCCTCAGACTGATTTTTATCGTTTTAATCTTCGCGCCTTTTCAAGTTTTTGCCCAAATTATTTCCATCGCGCAAGCCCGCGCCATGCTGCCCGGCAACGTCGTGACCGTGCGGGGCGTCGTCACCAATGGCGACGAGTTGGGCAAAATTCGCTTCCTCCAGGACGGCACTGCGGGCATCGCGGCTTTTCCGGGAACAGGCTCCGCGCCGGGATTCGACACGACGGTCAAAACCGGCGACAGTATTCAGGTGACGGGGCCGACCGTTTCGTACAATGGCTTGCTGGAAATCAGCCCTATTACGAACTGGCAGGTCATCTCGTCGGGCAACCCGCTCCCTGCACCCAAGCCCGTCATGCTCGGCCAGATTTCCAACGCTTTGGAAGGGCAGCTGGTCAGCATACCGTGTGTGACCTTCGAGGATACGGGCAATTTTACCACTTCCGGGGTTTACAATATTTCCGATTCTGACGGGAGTCAATCAATCGTTTATCTCGGCAGCGGGCATCCTTTACTTGGTTCCGCCATTCCTTCGCCGCCCGTTTCGCTGACGGCCATCGTGTCGGAATTTAATGATTTTCAATTGCTTCCGCGTTCTGCCGGCGATTTCCAAAGCGCGCCGTGTTTTTATTTTTCAAAAAAACCGGAGCCGGCGGACCTCCAGACAACGGGCTTCAAAGTGTTGTGGCAAACGAACTTGCTTTCCTCCACAAAACTCCGGTACGGCACGACACCTAACCCTTCGAATGAACTCATTTTGCCCGTTCAGAGTATGTCGCATTCCTACCAATTGACGAATCTGGAGCCAGGTACGATTTATTGGGTACAAATCGAAGCGACGCACAACGGCAGCATAATTCTTTCAGAAACAGTCCCTTTCGCCACGCGTTCCTTGTCGTCCGGGCAGATAAAACTCTATTTCAACCACCCGATTGACGTACCGACCGCCAACGGGTTGTTGCCCGACGGGCAAAGTGTCGGCGAAGTACTTGGCGAAACCATCGCCCGTATTGATGCCGCCCAACAGACACTCGACGTGGCTTTGTACAATAACAACCGCAGCGACATCACCAATGCGCTCAAAGCAGCACACGCCCGTGGGGTACGAGTGCGCTATATTGCCGCCGCCGCTACTGCCAACACAGCGCTCAATCCTGCGCCGCCTTTCCCCGTCGTTTATGGCAACGACGAATCCCTGATGCACGATAAAATCATGATTATTGACGCCGATTTGACCGACAAATGCTGGGTCATGTCGGGTTCGCTCAACTGGACCTCGGGCAACATCAACAATGACTTCAATAACACGCTTTTTATTCAGGACCAATCGCTTGCGCGTGCCTACGAACTGGAGTTCGAAGAGATGTGGGGCAGCGACGCCGCTCAACCCAACCTGGCGAACGGCCGCTTCGGTTCGCAAAAAACGGACAACACACCCCATCATTTTATCATCGGCGACATCCCGCTTGAGTCCTGGTTTTCTCCCTCCGACCCGGTGACGAGCCGCATCACGAGCGCTATTCGCACAGCGGATTCGGAAGCGCTATTTGCCATGTTCACCTACACCCACAACGACATGTCGGCGGCGTTGCTGCAAGTGCGGGACGAAGGCGCGGAAGTACGGGGTATGATTGAAAACATTTTTGATCCCGGCGAGGAATTTTCATACCTGGAGGCGCAAGGCGTCAATGTAAAATATCACGCGCTCGATGGCGAATTGCACCACAAATACGCGGTGATGGACGCCGATGCGCCCGGTTCCGTCCCCGTTGTCGTCACAGGTTCGCACAACTGGTCCTATACTGCCGAAACAGCCAACGACGAAAACACGCTTATCATTTACGATGCCGACATCGCGCTGTTGTACAAAGCCGAGTTTGAAAAACGCTGGATGGAAAATACCGTCTCGACCGAAGCGCCTGTTTTTCACCAAGTTAAAGTTTTTCCCAATCCTGTTTCCGATGTTTTGAACATTCAAGTTGAGGCAAATCCCGGCGACGATGTGCAGGTGAAAAATATTTTAGGCTCTACCGTTTTGCAAACGGTCGCTGCTGACTCGGAGATTTTACGGCTGAATGTCGGAAGTTTGTCGCCCGGATTTTATTTTGCTGTCATCGAGACCCGCTATGGCATCGCCACCGTTTCATTTCAAAAAATTTAGCATCGAGCAGGATGGCGCGGCGCACCGCGTCGGCACCGATGGCGTGTTGCTTGGCGCCTGGGCGGATGTGGAAAACTGCGTGGACATGCTGGACATCGGTACGGGAACAGGTCTCGTGGCGCTGATGCTGGCGCAGCGAAATGAAAAAGCACGCATCACAGCGGTCGAAATTCACCCTGAATCAGCCGCGCTTGCCCGCCGCAATTTTGCCGCTTCGCCCTGGGCAAGCAGGCTTCAGCTGGTGGAGGTTTCTGTCCAGGATTTTGCCCAACAGGCTGATTTGCAATTCGATTTGATTGTGAGCAATCCGCCGTTTTTCTCCGAAACGGTTGTGTCGCCCGATGCTTCGCGCCGTCTGGGGCGACACACGGCTTCGTTGTCGCCGGGCGATTTGCTGGCTGCTGCAAAAAAGTTATTGACTGAAAACGGGCGATTTTGTGTGATTTTGCCTGTACTGGAAGGAAAACATTTGTGCGAACTTGCTGTGCCGAACGGCCTGTATTGCACTGAAGAAGTGGAGATTTATGCGCGACCGGCAAAACCCGCAGAGCGTTTGTTGCTGTGTTTTGAAAAAAATCCCTATCGTTTTGAACGAAAAAAACTGGGTGTGTACGCTGCGGAAAAGGGGACTCATTACAGTGCTGATTTCAGGAGCCTAACTGCCAATTTTTACCTCTGACACAGATTTTGGCAAAAAGAAAAGGGAAACCGCGTCGCTCCGTCCGGTCTCCCTTTTTATGAAAATTGCCGTTGTCCGGCAATCGGGAAAGTTGTGTTTTGTTTAGTTACTGCAAGGAGACGCGATGCTCTTCGATAATCTGAATAGCACGGTCGAGTATAGTGGTGTCTTCCAGATGAACGATGCCGCCGCCCGGACCGGGCTCCAGGTGCCACTCTACTACCTGGCCGTCGGAGTAATTGTGCGCGCCGAAGTAATTGCGGACGGTTTGTTCCTCAATGTGGAGTTCTTCGGCGATGCGGTGGATGCTGCCAGTGGGCAGGGAGTGCTTGATGCGGCGTAACTCCTCGAAAGTGATGTTCATAAGCCTCAGTTTTGGTGAACAATATAATTCGGAAAGACAGTTGGGCAAGCCCAAAAAGATTTCCCTAAGGTATGGGTGTTGCCAAAGAATAAACAAGCGAAGGGGAAAAAAATTTTTTTCAGGCACGGAAAAATAAAACCTGAATAACGCATCGTCGCAGGCTGACAAATAGCGGTATTTTGATAAAAATATGGCGGGCAAAATGCAACCCGACACAGTTTGCAATAATACCGCTGAAAATCAATTGTTTCTACACAGACAACTTTTTCGGCAAGGCATTTTAAAAGCAAAACATTTCTATTTTTGCCCGGCCACCTTGATTTTCACCCTCCAAATTTTTTTACTCATGCATCGCCGTACTTTTATGAAAGATACCGCCATCGCCGCTGCAGGCGCTATGATTTTGTCGGAACTTCCGGCTTGCGCCGACTCGAAAAAAGCCTTTGGCGCCATCGATCCTGCCACCGGGAAACGCCTTTTTTTCGACATTTCGTTGGCCGAGTGGTCGTTGCACCGCAGCATTTTCGCAGGTAAAATGACCAACCTTGATTTCCCCCTTGTTGCAAAAAAAGACTACGGTATCACGGCGGTAGAGTACGTCAATCAGTTTTTCAAAGACAAAGCCAAGGACACAAAATATTTGGCCGACCTTAAAATGCGCTGCGACGACAATGGCGTAAAATCCGTGCTCATCATGTGCGACGGCGAAGGGTACCTCGGCGATGCGGATGCGGCTAAACGTACGCAAGCCGTTGAAAATCACTACAAATGGGTGGAAGCAGCCAAGTATCTCGGCTGTTTTTGTATTCGTGTGAATGCAGGCGGACAAGGCTCTGCCGAACAAGTGTCGGACAACGCGGCGGACGGTTTGCGGCGTCTGACGACCTTCGCCAAAACACATGGCATCAGCGTTATTGTCGAAAATCACGGGGGCTATTCGTCCAATGGCAAGTGGCTGGTAGGGGTCATGAAAAAAGTAAACATGCAGGAGTGCGGCATTTTGCCTGACTTTGGTAACTTCTGTATCCGTCGGGAAAAAGAAGATGACTGGGGTTCTCCCTGCGCCGAACAATATGACCGTTACCTCGGCACACAGGAATTTATGCCTTTTGCCAAAGACGTGAGTGCCAAGGCGCATGACTTCGACGCCCAGGGAAATTGCACCGATACCGACTATCGCCGGATGTTGAAAATCGTGAAAGACGCGGGTTATCGGGGCTACGTCGGCATCGAATATGAAGGCGACAAACTTTCGGAACCCGACGGCATACGCGCTACGCTCGCGCTGCTGCATAAAGTCGGCGCGGAGTTGTCGTAATGAAGGGTCATTAGAAAAGGTCATTAGGAGTCATTAAGGTTGTTATTTTTTAAAAAATGACCTTTAATGCGAATCACGGGTAAGGAAAAACGAATTTTTGCAGTTATTTCCTGCAAATTATCGCAGAAAAAATGCCTCGGATGTTCGCAAATACAAGTTAAAATCAGCGCTGATCTGCGTAAGTCATCAGCGAAAATCAGCGGGAAAATATCACAACAGGTTAAAACCATTTTAACCCGTGATTCGCATCTTTAATGACTCTTGATGACCCTTAATTCCTTCATTTCCCTACTTTTGCGCCACAAAATTCTCACTATTCACCCCTCACTCCTTGACCTCTGGTATGTATCTGCACGTTGTTTCTTTCGATATTCCATATCCTGCAAACTACGGTGGCGTTATTCTTATTTTCAACCAAATCAAGGCATTACATGCTCAGGGGGTGAAAGTTATTTTGCACTGTTTCCAATATGGCAACCGGCAGCCTCAGCCTGAATTGGAAAAATATTGCCATGAAGTCCACTACTACAAACGGAGTCGTTCGGTATTTTACCAACTGAGTTTTCTGCCGTTTATCATGCGGACCCGTCAGCCTGGCGCACTGATAAAGCGTTTGAAAAGAGACAATTACCCGATTTTATTCGAGGGTATGCACACGGCGGCCTGGGTATGGCACAAACGCTTGCGCGGCCGTCAGAAAATCGTGCGGATGCACAACGTGGAATGGCAATACTACGAGGGACTTTCGCGCTCCACTGCGCCGACGGAGGTTTTTGAAAAAATTTATTACTTTATCGAAAGCATCAAACTCCAGCGCATCGAGCCGAAAGTCGTGTTGCATGCCGACGAAATTCTCACGGTCTCCACCAACGATCAGGCTTACTACCGGGAGATGAAAGCCAACACGCACTATATCCCGGCATTTCACCCCAATACGCAGGTAGAGAGCCAGTTAGGTCGTGGCGAGTATGTTCTTTTTCACGGAAAACTGAGCGTGCCCGACAATGAGCAATCCGCCATTTGGCTCATCGAAAATGTATTTTCAAAAATTGACATCCCTTTCGTCGTGGCAGGTATGGAGCCATCCTGGCGGCTCAAGGAATTGCTGCAACGTTACGAACACATCACGCTGATAGAGAATCCTGACGACCGTCGGATGAACGAACTTATTAGCAAAGCACATATCAATTTGCTCGTGTCGTTTCAAAATTCGGGCATCAAACTGAAACTCATCAACGCCTTGTTCAGAGGCCGTTTTTGCATTGTCAATCAGGAAATGGTGAGCGGCACCGGCTTGGCAAAACTTTGTTACGTCCGCAACTCTGCTGCCGCCATCAGCCAGACAATCGAGGCCCTCATCAACGCGCCGTTCGAGCCAAGCAAAATCGAAGAGCGCCAGGCATTGCTCGAATCGGAATTCTCGAACACGGAAAATGCGAAGAAATTGATGGAGTTGATAAAATTCACCGTCTGAGATCAGAATTTCCAGAATTTGAGAATTGGCAGAATTTCAAATTGAAATACACCCAAGATGAACCACATTCAGGTAATTCTAAAACTCTGAAAATTCTGGTCAAAAATTGAAAATGCTGAACAAAGCCCCGCTTGCGGGGTTTTTTGTTGCAAAAATTACCAGCGCCCAACTTTCCGAAAGTTGAAAACTTTCGGAAAGTTTCGCCAAAATAAACCCCCAATCACTATTCAACTGAACACCATCCATGCGCGGAATCGAACAATTAGACGCTCTCCTTCAAGACAAAAACCTCAGCGCCGACCATCGCCGCATCGCCCAAAAAGTTGCTGACAACCAGCGCATTGACTTTGACGAAGGCGTTTTTTTGTTCGAACACGGCGACCTTTCCTATGTCGGCACGCTCGCCAATTTTATCCGGGAAAAAAAGAATGGCGACAACACTTTTTTTAACCGCAACTTCCACATCGAGCCGACGAATTTGTGCGTCTATGACTGCAAATTTTGCTCCTACTCGCGCCTTATCAAGCAGCGCAACGACCCGAACGCGTGGGCGTTTTCCATGGATGAAATGTTCGACATCGTTCGCAAGTACGACGGCCAACCCGTGACGGAAGTGCACATCGTCGGGGGCGTTTTGCCGCAATATGATTTGCCGTTTTACCTCGAATTTTTTCAAAAAATAAAAAATCATCGCCCCGAACTCCACGTCAAAGCCCTCACGCCGGTGGAGTATCACTACATTTTCAAAAAGGCGAAAGTGAGTTACGAAGAGGGCATGAAACTGATAAAAGAAGCAGGCGTGGACAGCCTTCCCGGCGGCGGGGCGGAGATTTTTGACCCTGAAATCCGCGAGCAAATCGCCGCCGACAAATGCGATGCCGAGCAGTGGCTGCGTATCCACGAAATCTGGCACGAACTCGGCATGCGCTCCAACGCGACGATGCTCTACGGGCATATCGAGCAGTTTCACCACCGCGTGGACCACATGGAGCGTCTCCGTCAGTTGCAAGACAAAACCGCTGGTTTTCAGACGTTTATTCCGCTGAAATTCAGAAATCAGGACAACCAGATGAGTCACGTCCCGGAAAGCACGACGGTGGAAGACCTGCGCAACTACGCCATCAGCCGCATCTACCTCGACAATTTCGACCACATCAAAACCTACTGGCCGATGATTGGCCGCACGACGGCGCAACTCGCCCTCGCCTTCGGCGTGGACGACCTCGACGGCACGATTGACGACACGACGAAAATTTACTCGATGGCCGGCTCGGAAGAGCAACACCCCGCCCTCACGACCCAACAACTTGTGGACATGATTCGCCGCGTGGGCCGCCGGCCCATCGAGCGCGACACCTTATACAACGTCCTTCAGGATTTCACCGACGTGGAATTTGAAGAGGATAAGGCGTACAGGGGGTATATCGAGTTGCCGGTAATTGGGGGCAATTGAGCTCATTAAAGTCATTAAAAATGGTCATTTTTACTATTTTTTATTGGCTTTTTCCAATGACCTTTTCTAATGACTTTAATGACTTTTTGAATGACTCTTTACATTTTAAGACACGGCGAAACAGATTTTAACCGCCTCGGTATTGTGCAGGGCAGCGGCGTGGACACTGACTTGAACGAGACAGGCCGCGAACAAGCCCGCGCCTTTTTTGAAACGTATCAGGAAATTGATTTTCAACTGGTTGTCACCTCCAAACTGCGGCGCACGCACCAGACAGTCCGCCATTTTTTGGAAAAAGAAATCCCGTGGATTCAAACGCCCGATATCAACGAAATCTCATGGGGCGACCATGAAGGCAAGCCCGGCACGCCCGATCGGATTGCTGATTTTCGCAACACCATCGAGCATTGGAAGTCGGGCAACTTGGATGCCTCTCTGCCGAACGGGGAGTCCGCCCGCCAACTCCAAAACCGCCTGACGCGCTTCGTCGAGTGGCTTAAAATCCGTCCGGAGAAACGCATTCTTGTCGCGACACACGGCCGCACGATGCGGTGTCTTGTCACGATGTTGAAAGGTCTTGGGCCGGCAGACATGGAGGATGTGCCACACTCGAACACGGGACTGTATGTCATTCATTTTCAAAACGGTGAGTTTATTTTTGAGATGGAAAATGACACGAGTCATTTGATGAACATCGCAATATGAACAACCAGAAACCCGTAACCAGAAACCCGCAAACCTTCATTTCATGCGCCTTTCAGCCGTCTCTTACCTCAACACCAAACCCTTCATCTACGGCCTTTTCCGCAGCGATTTGGCGGGCGAAATTGATTTGAGCCTCGATATTCCTTCCGTTTGCGCCCAAAAATTGCTCACGGGCGAAGCGGACGTAGTGCTCACGCCTGTCGCCATTATTCCCGAATTGCCGGAGGCGCATCTCGTGTCCGACTACTGCATCGGCTCGGTTGGCACGGTGAAGACGGTGTGCATTTTTTCCGAAAAACCGCTTTCCGAAATCAAGAAGATTTATCTCGATTTTCACTCGCGCACGTCGGTAGCCTTGACGCGGATTTTGTGTGAAAAATATTGGAACATACAGCCCGAATTCATCGCAGCGACGGCAGGTTACGAAGAAAAAATCGGCGGCGATACGGCGGGACTCATCATCGGCGACCGCGCCATCGGGCAGGAAAAACGCTTCCCGTTTGTGTACGACCTCGGCGAAGCGTGGACGGACTGGACGGGTTTGCCCTTCGTTTTTGCGGCTTGGGTGAGTGTGAAACCGCTTCATCCCGACCTGCTCGCCCGCTTCAACGCGGCTTTGCAAATCGGACTCGACCATATCCCGGAACTCACCAAAATCCTGCCCACGATGCCGGGCTTCGACGTGGAAAAATATTTTCGGGAAAACATCAGTTACGACTTGGACGAAGCGAAGTGGCTGGCGCTCAACCGTTTTTTGGGCTTGGTGGCGGGGGAGGAGGGGTATCGGTTGCGGCGGAGTGCGACGATGGCAGTTTAAAAAAATGTACGGCGGGTTTCCAAATCCGTCCCGACACACGGAATAGACGGATTTGGAAATCCGCTGTACAAATCCTTTTCTTTCCCTCTAAACCCCTACTTTTGCCGCGCTTTTCAATAAAAAAAACTCGTCCAGAACGAGCAACTTACAACGAACAACTATCAACGAAACGCAATCATGGCAAAAAAACGCATCGCCATCAACGGCTTTGGCCGCATCGGTCGCCTCACTTTCCGCAACCTCGTCAAAAACCCTAACGTCGAAGTCGTCGCCATCAACGACCTCACCGACAACGCCACCCTCGCGCACCTTTTGAAATACGACACCATGCACGGCCGCTTCGATGGTACCGTGTCGGTTTCTGACGATGACAAATTTATCGTCGTGAACGGCCACAAAATCGCCGCACTCGCCGTGAAAAACCCCGCCGAACTCCCGTGGAAAGACCTCGGCGTGGACGTGGTGCTCGAATGCACGGGCATTTTCCTCGACAAAGAAAAAGCCGGATTGCACCTGCAAGCCGGCGCCAAACGCGTCGTCCTCTCCGCTCCGCCGAAAACCGACGACGTGCCGACTTTCGTCATCGGCGCCAACGCCGACCAAATCAAAGACACCGACCTCATCATCTCCAACGCTTCCTGCACCACCAACTGCCTCGTGCCGATGATTCTGGTGCTCGACAAAGCCTTCGGTGTGGAGCAGTTTTTCATGAACACCATCCACGCTTACACCGCCGACCAAAACCTGCAAGACGGCCCGCACCGCGACCTGCGCCGCGCTCGCGCCGCTGCCATGAACATCGTGCCGACCAGTACTGGCGCTGCCAAAGCCGTCACCCTCGTAGCGCCGCACCTCAAAGGCAAAATCGCCGCGCACTCGCTCCGCGTCCCGGTGGCTACTGGTTCGGTGACCGACTGCGTTTGCATGATTAAGAAAACCGCGACGGTGGAAGAAATCAACGCGGCCTTCAAAGCCGCCGCTGACGGCCACCTGAAAGGTATTCTGGAATATAACACCGACGAAATCGTGTCGAGCGACATCGTGCGCAACACACACTCGGTCATCTTCGACGCGCCGCTGACGCAAGTGAACGGCAACACTTGCCGCATCGTGGGCTGGTACGACAACGAGGCCGGCTACTCGGCGCGTTTGGCTCAGATGTGCGGGATGCTGTAATTTTCAATGAGTGAATGAGTGAGTCGTGAATGTGTGAAAATCATGTGTTTGCTCGCTCATTCGCTCAATCACTCATTCACTCATTTCTCGATGAAAATCAATTTCAAAAACAAAAAAGCACTTGTCCGCGTGGACTTCAACGTGCCGCTGGACAAAGAATTTCGCATCACCGACGACACCCGCATCCGCGAGGCGCTGCCGACCATCAAACACATTTTGGAACAGGGTGGCTCGGCTGTCCTGATGTCGCACCTCGGTCGCCCGCTGGAAAAACTCGACGCCAACGGCAACATCAACAAGCAGAAATTCACCCTCCAGCATTTGGTGAAACACCTGCGCAAAAAGTTGAAAGCCAAAGTCCATTTTGCCGACGACTGCATCGGAAAACAAGCGGTTAAAAAAGCCGCAGCCTTGAAACCCGGCGAGGTTTTGCTCTTGGAAAACACCCGTTTTTACCACGAAGAAGAAGGCGGCGACGAGGGTTTTGCCAAAAAACTCGCCGCGCTCGGCGACGTGTACGTCAACGACGCGTTCGGCACAGCCCACCGCGCCCATGCCAGCACTGCCGTCATTGCCAGGTTTTTTGACAAAAACAGCAAGACCTTCGGCTATCTCATGGAGCGCGAAATCGAGAACGCGACCCGCGCCATGAAAAACCCGGAAAAACCCGTCACCTGCGTCACCGGCGGCTCGAAAGTCAGCGACAAAATCATGTTGCTCGAAAAATTCCTCGACTACGCCGACAACATTCTCATCGGCGGGGCGATGGCTTACACCTTCTTTTTGGCGAAAAAAGGCGCAGTCGGCAACTCGCTCGTAGAGGCCGATAAATTGAAAACCGCGCTTGAATTTTTGAAAAAGGCAAAGGCTGCGGGCGTGAAAGTGCTGCTGCCAAAAGACTCGGTCTGCGGCGACAAATTCGCCGCCGACGCGAAGGTGCAGGTTTGCCCCAGCAACCAAATCCCCGACGGTTGGATGGGCCTCGACATCGGCCCGGCGGCGGCCAAGTCCTTCGCCTCGGTCATTCGCAAAAGCAAAACCGTGATTTGGAATGGCCCGATGGGCGTTTTTGAAATGCCCGCTTTTGCCAATGGGACGAAAGTCGTGGCAAAGGCTTGTGCCTCCGCGACGAAAAAAGGCGCGTTCACGATGGTGGGCGGCGGCGACTCGGTGGCAGCAGTGAACCAACTCAAACTCGCCAAAAAAGTCAGTTTCGTCAGCACCGGCGGCGGCGCCATGCTGGAATTTTTGGAAGGGAAGGAGTTGCCGGGGATAAAGGCGATATTGCAGTAATTCAGGTCATTAGGGGTCATTAAGGTCGTTTGGAATAAAAAACCGGCGAAGCCCAAAGGATTTTGCCGGGTTTTTTATTTATCCAAATTTAAAATTTGCCACAGTTGCAAAAACAAGAAATTTTTACCTTCACCCCCACATTTTCATCGAAAAAAACGAAGCCACATGACATTGATTGACCAAATCCGCGACCTCATCGCCGAGGGCGAAACCCAACGCTCGCTCGACGAGCTCTACAAATACGTCAAGGAAAGCAACGCCGACGTCATCGACAACCTTGTCATGTTGCGCAGCCGAATGCAAAACCTCCAACGCGCCGTCCACAACGGTACAATGGACGACCACGCCGCAGCATTGGAACGCGCCAAAATCAACGAGGCCATCCTGAAACTCTTGCCGCAACTCACGCCCGAATACCTCGCCGAAGCCAGCAAAAGAAAAGAGCCGATTCGGCACACTGCCGCTGCCACTGCCACTGCTACTCCCTCCGAAGCGCCTGCCCGCGACATGAAAAAAATGTACCTCATTGGCGGTGGCGCCTTGCTCGTCGTGATACTCCTGATAGTTATGCTCACCCGGGGAGGCGGCGATTCTGAAGAAGGCCAACAGGCAATAGCCGCCGACTCGACCGCTGCCACGCTTCCAAATGCTTCTTCGGGAAATGTGGCGCAGCAGACGACAGGAAGCAAATCGCAACCCCAAACAGGGGGGCAAACGGCGCAGCAGCAACAGAATTTTCAGCAACAGCAGCCACAAACGCAGCAAAATTTTCAGCAACAACAGCCACAAACGCAGCAAGATGTTCAGCAGCAACAGCCGCAAACCAAACAGGTGGAAGACGACCTTTCCGCCGAATGGCAATCTAACAACGGCTCTGCCACCTTCAGTACTGAGGACGGCACAAATTGGAACGAAATGGAAAATGGCGTAGTCAAGTTCAAATTCAAAATGAAAAAAGAAACAGCAGAGTATGTCGAGATTTACGATGCCTCGCGGGGAATAACTTTGCGCCTTTACGACGACATGATTCAATTCCAATGGAATGGTGGAGAATCCGAGTGGAATGTGCTGGCGTACGGGGGATGGAAATAGATTGCAGGGGCCACAGAATCATTGTTTTTCAATAAAAACCGGCGAAGCCTTGTGTGGGCTTCGCCAGTTTATTTTTTGGTATTAAACTTCTCTGCGAGAAATTTACTAACTGATGACATTGAGAGGTTGAGACGTGCCAGTAATTTTGCCTATCCCCCCTAAATCAATATCAGCTTGAATTTCTGCACGAATATTAGTACTCCCAAGCGCTAAAGCATGGCCTCTAAATGATATGGACACTTCTTCTCCAGGCTTAATAGTATTGAAATCATGTCCTTGGGAGAATGTAATTCTCATTAGCGCAACCAGACCTTTTCCACTAGCGCGAATTTGGGCATTTGGAATAAGGGGAACCCTAAGTAATGCAATGTTCTTATCCTCTGACCGAATAAAAAGGCGTACATTAACTAAAAGGACTCCAGTCTCTGCCGTCGCATTAGTAATATGCACAGTAAATTCAAAGTCTTCGCCTGGGCTTAGTACAGTCCCAAAACCACTAAGAGTAGTAGTCACAGTAACGCTATTGCTCAAATAAACGTCAAGCGCATTTGCGATATCTCGGAGTGTTTCGAACGGCATGGTTTAAAATATTTAAAGGGTGAAAAATTAAGTTCATTCGCATTTAATGTTGGCATCTGACATTTAGTGAACAGGTAAGCTGAAGACTTCCTCGTTCGAATGGCATCGGGCTTTTTTCAAGAAAAAATGCGAAACGATACGATTTGACGGGGTGGCAGCTGTATTTGCAGGTCGCCAATTCGTATTCTGCCGACAAGAGCGCCGCTTGGTGCCTAAACTTTGATAAAAGTTATCATCCAAGCAGTGAGCCAACTCAAACTCGCTAAAAAAGTCAGTTTGGTCAGTACCGGCGGCGGCGCCATGCTGGAGTTTTTGGAGGGAAAAGAGTTGCCGGGGATAAAGGCGATTACGGGATAGTTTTTTCTGGAAAATTTGTGATAAAACAACAAGCGCCAACCCGGACACTCGGGTTGGCGCTCGCATTTTTAATGGAAAATTTTACAATTTCGTAATCGTCCCTTTCAGTTCCTTCATCACGTATGCTTCCGGGAAGCCGTTGGAACGCACCTTGTCTTTATCACGGTTGGCGGCATCCTGACTGGTGTAGCCTGCCAGCACGATGGCTGTCAGGCCTGAGTTTCCAACCGGCCATTTTTCTATCGTGCCATTGACGCCCGCGCCTTCGAGTCTGTTAGCGTCGAAGCGAT
>Ga0209172_10003767_pt1 | contig 22212 bp, 20 predicted proteins | sample LarsenN4metaG_FD_184113 | JGI IMG/M metagenome (GOLD analysis project Ga0209172, IMG submission 184113) | Hot spring sediment bacterial and archeal communities from British Columbia, Canada, to study Microbial Dark Matter (Phase II) - Larsen... ... | reverse complement strand
TGGGCCAGGCGCTCCGCCAGCGGCACGCCGCGCCGGCGGATGCCGACCAGCGCGATCTGCCCGATGCCGTTGTTGCGCTCCACAATCTCGTGCGCCAGCCGCACCAGGGTGCGGTCGATCTCCGCCGCCGACATCAATTGGTTCTTTTCCCGGATTTGCATGCGCGCAGGCCCGCCTCCGGAGGCAACCACCCGTGGGTCGAGCCGCGGCAGGCAGGCCGACCCAGTGTAAGGGCGGCCGGCCCAGAGTGTCAAGGAACGCCCGCGCCCCGTGTGGTAGACTGGCCTACACTCGCTGTTCAGCGAGAAAACAGTGCGGAGCGTGGAAGGATGATTCGATACCGGAAAAGATTCGTGTGGTGCTGGTTGGCCATTTTCTCTCTGCTCTCGCCGGGCATCTTCAGCGGGGACAACCCCGACGAGCAGTTCCTGATTCTGCTCACCAACGACGACGGGTATGACGCTCCGGGTTTGCGGGCGCTGGCCGAGGCGCTCGCGCCCTTGGGCGAAGTGGCAGTGGCGGCGCCGGCGGACAACCAGAGCGGGACCGGGCACAGCACCACTGCGCGGCAGTTCATCTCCGCACGGCCGATTGAGCTGGTTCCCGGCGTCCGCGGCTACGCCCTGGCGGCGCGCCCGGCCACCTGTACCCGGCTGGCGCTGGAAGCCTTGCTGCCGCGTCGCCCCGACCTGGTCGTGAGCGGAATCAACCGGGGCCTGAATGTGGGAGTCGTGACCTATTACTCGGGCACGGTGGGAGCGGCGCGGGAAGCCGCCTTCCTGGGTATTCCGGCCCTCGCCGTCTCCATGCAGGGAGACAACGCCGCCGACTACGCCGCCACGGCTGCCTTTGTGCGCCGCTTGGTCGAAGAGTTGAGGAAGCAGGGCCGGCTCGGTCCCGGCCTCTTCTTGAATGTGAACGCGCCGGCGGGCGGCTGGCGCAGCGTCGAGGTCACCCGCCAGAGCGCGACCCCGACGCCGCAGCTTTTCACCCGCTACACCAATCCCCGCGGGGACCTCTACTTCTGGTCGGACTACCGCGCCCTGCCGGATGATGTCGAGGGAACGGACGTGTGGGCGGTGGCGCACGGCTCCCTTTCCCTCACTCCCTTGCAAGTTGATCAGACCCAGGCTGCCGGGCTCGACGGGCTGCGGCAACTGCAACTCGAAGCGGCTCCCGCCACGGCCGGCAGGTAGGCCATGGGCGTAGACCTTAGCGTCGAGTTGGCCGGGCTGCGCCTGAAGAACCCGGTGCTCGTCGCCTCCGGCACCTTCGGCTACGGGATCGAGTTCGCCGAGCAGGTGGACTTGAACCGGCTGGGCGGCATCGTGGTGAAGGGGCTCTCGGCGCAGCCGATGGAGGGCGCTCCGGCCCCGCGCCTCTGCGAGACTCCGGCGGGGATGCTCAACGCCGTCGGCTTGCAGAACATCGGCGTGCGCGCCTTCATCGCCGAGAAGCTGCCTGCGCTGCGCGCCTACGACACCGCCATCATCGCCAACGTCTTCGGGCACACGGTCGAGGAATACGTGGAAGTGATCGAGCAGTTGGAGCGCGCCGAGGGCGTGGCCGCCTACGAGCTGAACATCTCCTGCCCCAACGTGAAGCGCGGCGGGGTGCAGTTCGGGACCGACCCACAATTGACGCGCGAGGTAGTGGGCGCCGCGCGGCGGGCGGCCCGGCGCTGCCCGCTCATCGTCAAGCTTTCCCCGAATGTCACCGACATCGCCGCCCTGGCGCGGGCGGCCGAGGAAGCCGGGGCGCAGGCCTTGTCGGCGGTGAACACCTTCACCGGGATGGCCATTGACCTGGCCACCCGGCGCTCACGGCTCGGGCAGCCGACGGGGGGTCTCTCCGGCCCGGCCATCAAGCCGCTGGCCCTCCGCATGGTTTACGAAGCGGCCCGGGCCGTGCGCATCCCCGTAATCGGCCTCGGGGGCATCAGCACGGGGAAGGACGCCGCCGAATTCCTGGTCGCAGGCGCCAAAGCCGTTCAGGTCGGTACCGCGAATTTCGTGCAACCTTTTGCCGCCGTTCGCATCATAGAAGAGTTGGAAACCTATTGCAGAAGCAACAACATAGCCAGGGTTTCCGAACTCTATGGAACGCTGCGGCCGGAGTAGAAAAAGCGAAGCCCAGGCGAAATGTTGCTTGACTTTTCCTTCGCCCCGTGCTAGTGTAGCGCATACGAACTGACCCGCAGAATCAACTCGCCAGAAACGCGCCGAACTGTCCCAAAGACCAAAACCAATAGGGAGGCTGAATGAGCAGGTCCTATATCGTGGGTGTGCTGGGGGTAGGAGCGCTGGCGCTCGCGCTGCTGCTGTTCGAGGCGTCGGCCCCGACGATTGCCCAGGTCCAGGACGTCGTCAACCCCGAGCCCTCGCTCGAAGCCAGCCAGGTGCTAGTCGGGAAGGCGAGCTGGTACGGCCCCGGGTTTGACGGGCGGCCGACGGCCAGCGGCGTCCCCTACAACCGCCGGGCTTTGACCGCGGCGCACCGGACTCTGCGGGCCGGAACGCTCGTGCGGGTCACGAACCTCCGCAACGGCCGCTCGGCCGTGCTGCTCATCAATGACTGGGGCCCGGTGCCGGAAGACATTCAAATCGACGTCTCGGAGGCCGCTGCGGAAATCCTCGGCTTCCGCCGGCAGGGCCTGGCCCCGGTGCGGATCGAAGTCTATCGCGCCGCCAACGCTTCCCTGTAAAATAGCGCGGGCGACATCTCGCCCGGGAGAGTGATTGTGCGGGCCACGGCGCCGGCCGCGCGTCCTGGGAGCTGGGAAGCGGCGCGCAGCCGCCTCATTGTTGCGCTCGATGTCCCCACCCGCGCGCAGGCCTTGACCCTGGTCGAGCGCCTGCACGGCCGCCCGGGGTTCTTCAAGGTGGGGAGCCGCCTGTTCACTTCCTCCGGGCCGGGCATCGTGCGCGCCCTGGTCGAGCTGGGCGAGCGCGTCTTCCTTGACCTCAAGTACCACGACATCCCCCACATCGTCGCCGAGGCTTGCATCGAAGCGGCCGACCTGGGCGTCAGCCTCATCACTGTCCACACCGCCGGCGGCCCGCGCATGCTGCGCGCCGCCCGCGAGGCGCTGGAGAAGCACAGCCGGGGCGGGCGCCGCCCGCGCCTGCTGGGCGTTACCTTGCTCACCAGCCTGGACGCCCGCGAGATGAAGCACATCGGCTTTCCGGGGAGCGTCGCCGAGAATGTGGTGCGGCTGGCGCGGCTCGCCGGCCGCAACGGCTGCGACGGCGTCATCGCCGCCCCTACCGATGTGGCCGCGCTGCGGCGCGCCTGTGGCTCCGACTTCCTCATCGTCACCCCCGGCATCCGCCGCGCCGGCCGGCGGAAAGCCGCCGACCAGAAGCGTGTGGCCACGGTCGCCCAGGCCGTATACGCGGGGGCGGACTACCTCGTGGTCGGCCGCGCCATCATCGACTCGCGCGCGCCCACGCGCGCCTTCGACGCTCTCGCGGAAGAGCTCGCCGCCGCCCTCGACTAGTTTCCTTTCTTGTGCGCTAAGATAGGTGCCGGCGCTCGCGGTCTCCTCACGAGTCACGAGTCACCAGTCACGAGTCACGTCTCATGAAGCACGTCATCGTCGGCACCGCCGGGCACATTGACCACGGCAAGTCCGCGCTCGTCCAGGCGCTCACCGGCACCGACCCCGACCGCTGGGAAGAGGAGAAGCGCCGCGGCATCACCCTTGACCTCGGCTTCGCCCACCTCGAGCTCGACGAGCTTCGCCTCGGCTTCGTGGACGTTCCTGGCCACGAGCGCTTTGTGCGCAACATGCTCGCCGGCGTGGGCGGGATCGACCTGGTGCTGCTCGTCATTGCCGCCGACGAGTCCATCAAGCCGCAGACCCGCGAGCACTTCGACATCTGCCGCCTGCTCGGCATTCCCCGCGGCTTGACCGTGCTGACCAAGGCCGACCTGGTCGCGCCGGACGTGCTCGAGCTGGCGCGGCTGGAAGCGGAGGAGTTCCTCAAAGGCTCTTTCCTCGAGCGCGCGCCCATCGTGGCGGTGAGCAGCAAGACCGGCCGGGGCCTCGACCGCTTGCGCGAGGAGCTGCGGCGCGCGGCCGCCGCCGTTCCGGCCAAGGACGCTTCGCACTATTTCCGCCTGCCCATTGACCGCGCCTTTGTGATGAAAGGCTTCGGCACCGTCGTCACCGGCACGCTTGTGTCCGGCAGCGTCGGCCGGGACGAAGAGGTCGAGCTTTTTCCGGGCGGCCGCCGCGTTCGCGTGCGCGGCGTGCAAGTCCACAACCAGCCGGCCGAGCGCGCCACGGCGGGCCAGCGCACGGCGCTGAACCTCGCCGGGATCGAAACGGGCGAGCTCGCGCGCGGGATGGTGCTCGCCGCCCCGGGGCTTTTCGCGGCCACCGAGCGGGCGGACGTCGAGCTGGCGCTCCTGCCTTCGGCCCGCGCGCTCAAGGATGGCGCCCGTGTCCACTTCCACCAGGGGACGGCGGAAATCATCGCCGAGGTGCGCCTGCTCGACCGCGCCGCGCTCGCGCCGGGCCAGCAGGCCTGCGCGCAGTTGCGCCTGGCCCGCCCGGCGCTGCTCCTGCCGGGCGACCGCTTCATCCTGCGGCAGTTTTCTCCCGTCATCACCATCGGCGGCGGGCGCGTCCTCGACCCGCAGCCTCCCCGGCACAAGCGCAATGACGCGGCGGCGCTTGCTTGTCTCGCGACGCTGGCGTCGGGCGACCACGAGAAGATTCTCTCGGCTCTGGTCGAGCGCGCCCCGCGGGGGGCGCTGGAGGAGAGTGAGCTTGTCACCCGCACCGGCTGGCGGACGGCGGAACTGCGCGCGGCCGCCGAGGCGCTCGCCGCTGCGGGCCAGTTGCGGCGGTTGCGCGAGTCGCCGCTCCTGGTCGCCAGCGCCGCGCGCCTGCGCGAGCTGGCGGAGCGGGCGCTCGCCAGGCTCGACGCCTTTCACCGCAAAGAGCCGCTGCTCGAAGGCATGCAGAAAGAAGAGTTGCGGGAGCAGGTTTTCGGCCGCGCCCCGGAGGCGCTTTTCGAAGCGGCGCTGGGCCAGTTGGTGCAGGCGGGCCAGGTGGCGGTGGCGGGGGAGACGCTCAAGCGCGCCGGGCGCGCCGTCCGCTTGAGCCGGGAAGAGGCCGAAGCCAAGACGCTCATCGAGCGCGCCTTCGCCGAGGCCGGCCTGGCCGTGCCGTCCGTGAAAGAAGTGCTGGCCCGGGTGGCGGTGGAGCCGAAGCGGGCGCAAAAGATTTTGCTGATGCTGCTGCGCGAGAAGGCGCTCGTCAAGGTGACCGAAGAGTTGCTCTTCCACCGCACGGCGCTCGAGGGCCTGGCGGAGCGGCTGCGAGGCTACAAGAGGGACAAAGGCGAGCGGCTCTCGGTGGCGGCCTTCAAAGACCTGACCGGGGTGACCCGCAAGTACGCCATCCCCTTGCTGGAATACCTCGACCGCCAGCGGCTGACCCGCCGCGTCGGCGATGAACGGGAAATACTGGTCTAGCCGTAACCGGGCAGACAAGAATGTCTGCCCCACTGGGAAGGTTTCTTTCTTGGCCTTGGTGGCGCAGACACCTGTGTGCGCGTCCGAGATAGTTTATTTGATTGACTCTTTCTGGGGGACCCCTCTAGAATGGCCTCGAGGAGATACAATCGTGCCCCGAATCGGCTTCTGGGAAATCCTGATCATCGCCTTCATCATCCTCTTGCTCTTCGGCGCCAACAGAATCCCCGACATGATGCGCGGCCTGGCCCGCGGCCTGCGCGGGTTCAAGGATGAGCTGAAGGGCGAGGACAAGGCGGATACGGGCGAAAAGCCCAAGACGAGCTAGCCCCGCTCCCACTCCCGCAGCAGCCGGTCCACCAGCGCCACCGGCAAGCCCACCACGTTGAAGTAGCAGCCCTCGACCCGGTTGACGAAGCGCGCGGCGCGCCCCTGCGCGGCGTAGGCCCCGGCCTTGTCGAGCGGCTCGCCCGTGGCCACGTAGGCGGCGATCTCTTCTTCGGTCAGCGGGCGGAAGAAGACGCGGGTCACTTCGTGGCCGACGGCGCGCCGCGCGGCGCCCGGCGCGGCCAGGGCCACGCCGGTGATTACCCGATGGGCGATCCCCGAGAGTTTGCGCAGCAGGGCCCGGGCGTCGTCGGCCGACACGGGCTTGCCCAGCACTTCGCCGTCCGCCACCACCACCGTGTCGGCGCCCAGGACGACCACGTCGTCTTTCGCGGCAAAGCGCTGGGCGATCTGGGCGGCTTTGGCGAGCGCCAGGCGCTCGGCGAAGGCGGCGGGGTCTTCGCCGCCCGGATAGGTTTCATCCACCTCCGGCGCGACGACTTCGAAGGCAAAGCCGGCCTGGCGGAGCAGTTCGCGTCGCCGCGGCGAGGCCGAAGCCAGGATGAGTCGCTTCATCAGAGCTGCATTATACGTGTGCTAGAATGCGGCCTCCTTGAAACGTTCATGAAGATTACCCGCAAAGACGTCGAGTACGTGGCGGCGCTGGCGCACCTCGAGCTGACGCCGGAGGAAACCGAGCGGATGCGCGAACAGCTCGATTCCATCCTGACCTACATCGACAAGCTGAACGAGCTCGACACCGTTAGGGTCGCGCCCATGGCGCAGGTGCTGGCCGAGGCGCATCCCGAGGCGGCCTGGCGGGACGACGCGGCGCGGCCCGGGCTCGCCCGCGCCGAGGCCCTGGCCGCGGCCCCGGACGCGAAGGAGCCGTTCGTAAAGGTGCCGAAGGTAATCGAGCGGTAGACTCACCGCAGAGGCGCAGAGGACGCAGAGGCACAGAGATGGAGCTGGCAACCCTTACCATCGCGCAGTTGCAGGAGCGGCTGCGCGCGGGGAGCGTGACCGCGCGGCAAGTGACCGAAGCGCATTACGAGCGCATCCGCCAGCGCAACGCGCAGCTGAACGCCTACCTGGCGCTCGCGCCCGCGCGGGCGCTGGCGCAAGCCGACGCCATCGACCGCCGCGTGAAAGCCAAAGAGCCACTGCCGCCGCTGGCCGGGGTGCCCGTGGCCATCAAGGACGTCATCGCCACGCGCGGCATTCCCACCACGGCCGGCTCGCGCATCCTGGAAAACTACCGGCCGCCCTACGACGCCACCGCCGTCGCGCGACTGGAGCGGGCCGGCGCCGTCGTCCTGGGCAAGACCAACTGCGACGAGTTCGCCATGGGCTCTTCGAACGAAAACTCGGCTTACGGGCCGGCGCGCAACCCGCACGACCTCGAGCGCGTGCCGGGCGGGTCAAGCGGCGGCTCGGCGGCGGCGGTGGCCGACGGCCTGGCGGTGGCGGCCTTGGGATCCGACACAGGCGGCTCCATCCGCCAGCCGGCAGGCTTCTGCGGCGCCGTGGGTCTGATGGGCACTTACGGCCGGGTGTCGCGCTACGGGCTGATTGCCTTCGCGTCGTCGCTCGACCACATCGGGCCGTTCGCGCGCACGGTGCGCGACGCCGCCGCCGTCTTGCAGGTCATCGCCGGACGCGATCCGCTGGACTCAACTTCGGCGGACGTGCCCGTGCCGGACTACTTGGCCGCGCTCGAGAAGCCCGTCAAAGGAATGAAACTCGGCGTGCCCAAAGAATACTTCGGCCCAGGACTCGACGCCGAAGTGCGGGCAAAGGTGGAGAAAGGCATCGAGCGCCTGCGGGAGCTCGGCTGCGAGATTCGCGAGGTCAGCCTGCCGCACAGCGACTACGCCATCGCCTGCTACTACATCATCGCCACCGCCGAGGCGAGCTCCAATCTTGCGCGCTACGACGGCGTGCGCTACGCCTTCCGCGCCCCCGGGGCAGAGACGCTCGACGCCATGTACCACGCGACCCGCGGGCGCGGCTTCGGGCCGGAAGTGAAGCGCCGCATCATGCTCGGCACCTACGCCTTGAGCTCGGGCTACTACGAGGCCTACTACCTGAAGGCGCAGAAGGTGCGGACGCTGCTTTACCAGGACTTCGTCAACGCCTTCCAGCAGGTAGACGCGCTGGTCACCCCCACCTCGCCCACGCCCGCCTTCAAGCTGGGCGAGAAAACCGCCGACCCGCTCGCCATGTACCTGGCCGACGTCTACACCGTGACCGGCGACCTGGCGGGCGTCCCGGGGATTTCCATCCCTTGCGGGAAATCGAAGACGGGCCTCCCCATCGGCTTGCAGCTTTTCACGTGCCACTTCGACGAAGCCCGCCTCCTTCAGCTCGCCCACGCCTTCGAGGTCTCTGGCGGGTTCACCATCTAGAGTCCGGCCCTGGCGCTCTCGGCCGCATACGGAGTGGGTTCACAGTTCTTCGGCGGGGCAGGCCCACGCCTTCGAGCAAGCCGGCAGCTTTACCCTCTAGACCGGCGCTTGCTTCCGGGGTTCGGGCGTGGTATGTGTCCGCCGAGGGTGCCCCCCGAGGGGCAGGAGGCCGCCGATGCGTTCTGGCAGGGTGATAGCCGGCTGCGTGTTCCTGGTTCTCGCCCTGCTTGGCACCCGCGTTTTCGCGCCGGCTGCTCAGGAAGCGAAACCGCAGGAAGAGAAAGCTCAGGCCGAGCCGGCCAAGCCGCTGGAGATTCCCGACGAGGAGAAGGCGCGCAAGAACCCCATCGGGTCTTCGGCCGAATCGGTCGAGGCAGGGCGGCGACTCTACCGGAGCCAGTGCGCCTTCTGTCACGGGGAGAAGGGCGACGGCCGGGGCGAGTTCGCCCAAGAGCTGAAGCTCACCGTGCCCGACTTCACCAGCAGCGAGCAGCAGAAGAAGCGCACCGACGGCGAGTTCTTCTACCTCATCACCGAAGGGCATGACAAGATGCCCGGACAGAAGGCGCGCCTGCGCCCCGAGCAGAAGTGGCACCTGATTAACTTCATCCGCAGCCTGGCCCCGCCCGAAAAGCCTGCCGAGAAAAAGTAGGCGTTCAGCCGGCGCGCTTCTGCGCCAGGTAGTAGGTGTCGAAACCGGGGCGGGCCTTGAGAGTTGGCGGGCGCACCTCGGGGCCCTCCCAAGCGCGCACCCGCCTGAAGCCGGCGCGGCGCAAGGCGCGTCGAATTTCCGAGTCGGACCAGAAGGTGTCCGTGATGCGCTCGCGGGTGCGGCGCCACGCGGCGCCGCGGCGCACGAACCACTCCAGGTCGAGCCAGGCGCTGCCCCGCTGAAGATTGAAACCCCCGCGCGTGACAAGGCAGAAGCCGGGCCGTTCTTCCCAGCGCGTCATGGAGTAGAACTTTTCGTAGGTGCGGCGGGTGTTGAGGTCGAAACAGAACCAGCCGCCGGGCCGAAGCGCGCGCGCGACGGCGCCGAAGGCGCGCCCGAGGTCGGACTGGCGCGGGAGATGATTGATGGGGTTGAACTGGCTAAGCACGAGATCGACGGGCTCCGGCAGCCGGAAGCGGCGCATATCCGCGCGGCGGATTCTGATCCGCGCGCGCAAGCGGGCGGGCAGGCGGCCGACTTTGCGGCGGGCCAGGCGGCACATCTCGGGGGAGAGATCGACGGCGTAGACCGTGAGGCCGCGGCGCGCCAGCTCGAGGGCGGCGGTGCCGGTGCCGCAGCCGAGGTCGCAGACGGTGCGGATACGAGAGAGGATTCTCCCGAGAATTTTTTCGCGGGCGTGGCGGTTCATCCGCGGGGCTTCGCGGGTCAACTGGTCGTAGAAGCGGGCCAGCAGCGTGTAGGGACGGAGTTTCATGGCTGGTGGAATGGAGCGGTTACTCTAAGTCGAGAAGGGCCCGGCCGCCAACAAGAAAAAACGGCCCCGACCCGCTGGGCGGGTCGGGGCCGGTGGGCCTCCCCCTAGCGGGGAAGGCCGCGTGCGGGAACTTATTCGGCGGCTTCGGGGCGCTCCTCCTCTTCGGTTTCGGCGGCGCCGCCGCGCAGAAACTCCAGGGCGCGGGCCTCTTCTTCAGTGAGGGCAGCGGCCACTTCCTCTTCGGTGGGCATCTGGGTGCCGATGGTGAGCTGGCGGTAGCGGTCGAGCCCGGTGCCGGCGGGAATCAGCCGGCCCATGATGACGTTTTCCTTGAGGCCGCGCAGGTAGTCCACCTTGCCGCTGATGGCGGCCTCGGTGAGAACGCGGGTGGTCTCCTGGAAGGAGGCGGCGGAGATGAAGGATTCGGTGGAGAGCGAAGCCTTGGTGATGCCGAGCAGCATGGGCCGGCCCACGGCGGGCTTGCCGCCCTCTTCCTTCACCCGAGCGTTCTCTTCGCGGAAGCGGAAGCGGTCGACCTGCTCGTCGAGGAGGAATTCGGTGTCGCCGGGGTGCTCGATGCGCACCCAGCGCATCATCTGCCGCACGATCACCTCGATGTGCTTGTCGTTGATGTTGACGCCCTGGAGGCGGTAGACCTCCTGGATGGCGTTGACGAGATAGGCCTGGGTGAACTTCTCGCCCAGCACCGCCAGCAGGTCGTGCGGGTTGAGCGGGCCGTCCATGAGCGCCTCGCCGGCCTTGATGCGCTCGCCTTCCTGCACGCTGATGTGGGTGCCGCGGGGGATGGCGTACTCGCGCGGGTCGCCTTCGTCGGGGGTGACGTAGATCTTGCGGACGCCGCGGGCGATTTCGCCGTACTTGACCACGCCGTCGATTTCGCTGATGACGGCCGGCAGCTTGGGCTTGCGGGCCTCGAAGAGCTCGACCACGCGCGGCAGACCGCCGGTGATGTCCTTGGTCTTGGTGGTTTCGCGCGGGATCTTCACCAGCACGTCGCCGGGGTGGACCTCTTCCTCGCCCTCGATCATCAGGTGGGCGCGGGAGGGCAGCAGATACTTCTTGCGGGTGCGCCCGCGGTCGTCCTGGATGACCAAGGCGGGCTGGTGTTTCTCATCGCCGGTGGGGATGTTCACGACGCGCTGGGCCAGGCCGGTGACTTCGTCCACCTGCTCTTCTAGGGTCTCGCCCGGAATCAGGTCCCGGAACTTCACCGTGCCGCCCACTTCGGTGAGGATGGAAAAGGTGTAGGGGTCCCACTCGACCAGGGTCTGGCCCAGAGTGACCGGCTGGCCGTCTTCCACCTTGAGCTTGGCGCCGTAGACGACGGCGTAGCGCTCCTTCTCGCGGCCCTTCTCGTCCACCACCGCCAGCGACCCGTTGCGGTTCATCACCACCAGGTTGCCGGCCTTGGCCTTGACGGTGGTGAGGTTGATGAACTTGACGAAGCCGTTGTTGCGGGCGTCGAGCTTGGACTGTTCGGCGACGCGGGTGGCGGTGCCGCCGATGTGGAAGGTGCGCATGGTGAGCTGCGTGCCGGGCTCGCCGATGGACTGGGCGGCGATGACGCCCGAGGCCTCGCCCAGCTCCACCATCCGCCCGGTGGCCAGGTTGCGCCCGTAGCAGGCGGCGCAGATGCCGCGGCGGGACTCGCAGGTGAGCACGGAGCGGATCTTGACCCGCTCGATGCCGGCCGCCTGGATGGCGTTGGCCAGCTCTTCGGTGATCTCCTGGTTGACGTCCACGATGGGGTTGCCTTCGTAGTCCTTGACCTTTTGCAGGCTGACGCGGCCCACGATGCGGTCGCGCAGCGGCTCGACCACCTCGCCGGCCTCGACCAGCGGGCCCACCTCGATGCCGTCCACGGTCCCGCAGTCCATCTCGCTGACGATGACGTCCTGGGCGACGTCCACCAGGCGGCGGGTCAGGTAGCCGGAGTCGGCGGTCTTCAGCGCCGTGTCGGCCAGCCCCTTGCGGGCGCCGTGGGTCGAGATGAAGTACTGCAGCACGGTCAGGCCTTCGCGGAAGTTGGAGGTGATGGGGGTTTCGATGATTTCGCCGGAGGGCTTGGCCATCAAGCCGCGCATGCCGGCGAGCTGACGGATCTGCTGCTTAGAGCCGCGGGCGCCGGAGTCGGCCATGACGTAAATGGGGTTGAGGTGGCCGCCGGGCTCGGTCTGCTCCATGTTCTTGAACATGTCGTCGGCCACGCGCTCGGTGACGTCCGACCAGATGGCGATGACCTTGTTGTAGCGCTCGCCGTTGGTGATGGCGCCGTCCAGGTATTGCTGCTGGACTTTGAGCACTTCCTTTTCCGCCTGCTCGACCATGGTCACCTTGGTGGCGGGGATGAGCAGGTCGTCGATGCCGAGCGACATTCCCGCCTTGGTGGCGTAGAGGAAGCCGAGCTCCTTGATCTGGTCGAGCATGCGCACGGTCACTTCCAGGCCAAACTGCAGGTGGCAGTACTGCACCAGCTGCCCGACCCCCTTCTTCTTCAGCAGGCCGTTCATGAAGGGTAGCCCCGGGGGCAGGTGGTCGTTGAGGATGACCCGCCCGACGGTGGTGTTGATGAACTGGTGCTTCAGGGTGATGGGTTCGGTGTGGAGGATGTCCTGGTCGTCGTAGGCCAGGGTCAGGTCGATGGCCTGGCCGGTGTAGCGCAGGCGGATGGGGGTGAGCAGCTCCACCTCGCCGGCCTCGAGCGCCAGCACGACTTCGTCGGCGCTGGCGAAGGCGCGCCCTTCGCCCTTGGCCCCGGACTTGGCCTTGGTCAGGTAGTAGAGCCCCAGCACCATGTCCTGGGCGGGGACCGCCAGGGGCGCCCCGTTGGCGGGCGAGAGGATGTTGTTCGAGCTCAGCATCAGCACGGAGGCCTCGATCTGCGCCTCCGGCGAGAGCGGGATGTGCACGGCCATCTGGTCGCCGTCGAAGTCGGCGTTGAAGGCGGTGCAGACCAGCGGGTGGATGCGGATGGCCTTGCCTTCGACCAGCACCGGCTCAAAGGCCTGGATGCCCAGGCGGTGGAGGGTGGGGGCGCGGTTCAAGAGCACCGGGTGCTCGCGGATGACTTCTTCCAGGATGTCCCAGACGATGGGGTCCTGGGACTCGACCATTTCCTTGGCCTGCTTGATGGTGGTGCAGTGCCCGCCCTGCTCCAGGCGGTGGTAGATGAACGGCTTGAACAGCTCCAGCGCCATCTTCTTGGGCAGGCCGCACTGGTGGAGCTTGAGCTCCGGTCCGATGACGATGACGGAGCGGCCGGAGTAGTCCACGCGCTTGCCGAGCAGGTTCTGGCGGAAGCGCCCCTGCTTGCCCTTCAGGGTGTCGGAGAGCGACTTGAGCGGGCGGTTGTTGGCCCCGCGCAGCACGCGGCCGCGGCGGCCGTTGTCGAACAGAGCGTCCACCGCCTCCTGCAGCATGCGCTTCTCGTTGCGGATGATGACTTCGGGGGCGCGCAGCTCCATCAGCTTCTTCAGCCGGTTGTTGCGGTTGATGACGCGCCGGTAGAGGTCGTTCAAGTCGGAGGTGGCGAAGCGGCCGCCGTCGAGCGGCACCAGCGGGCGCAGTTCGGGCGGCAGCACCGGGATGGCGTCCAGGATCATCCACTCCGGCTTGTTCCCCGACTTGCGGAAGGCGTCCACCACCCGCAGGCGCTTGGCGTAGCGCAGGCGCTTCTGCAGCGAGGGGTCGGTGCGCATCTTCTTGCGCAGCTCGTCGCCGAGCTTCTCGACGTTCACCCGCTTCAGCAGCTCCTTGATGGCTTCGGCGCCCATGCCCACGCGGAAGTCCTGGCCGTATTCCTCGCGGAGCTTGCGGAGATCGTCTTCGCCGACGAGCTGGCGCTCTTTGAGCGCGGCGTCGCCGGGGTCGAGCACGACGTAGGACTCGAAGTAGAGGATGCGCTCCAGGTCGCGCAGGGTGATGTCGAGCAGCTGGCCGATGCGCGAGGGCACGCCCTTGAAGAACCAGACGTGGCTGACCGGCGAGGCCAGCTCGATGTGCGCCAGGCGCTCGCGGCGGACTTTGGAGAGGGTGACCTCGACGCCGCACTTGTCGCAGATGACGCCGCGGTGCTTCATGCGCTTGTACTTGCCGCAGAGGCATTCCCAGTCGGTGACCGGGCCGAAGATGCGGGCGCAGAAGAGGCCGTCGCGCTCCGGCTTGAAGGTGCGGTAGTTGATGGTCTCGGGCTTGGTCACCTCGCCGTGGCTCCAGGAGCGGATTTTCTCCGGGGAAGCCAGGCTGATGCGGATGCTGTCGAAGTCCACAATCAAATTGGCGCGGTCATACGGGCTGCTGCGATACAAGGTGAACCTCCTCTTCCGGTTCGAAACTCGTTACGGTGTCTCCGTCGTCGGCGGCTTCTGCCGCTTCATCAGCTCCACGTCCAGGCACAGCGACTGGAGCTCGCGGATGAGCACGTTGAAAGATTCAGGGACGCCCGGCTCGATGGCCGCCTCCCCTTTGACGATGGCCTCGTAAATCTTGGCCCGGCCGTAAATGTCGTCCGACTTGGCCGTCAGCAGCTCCTGCAGGATGTGAGCGGCGCCGTAGGCCTCGAGCGCCCAGACCTCCATTTCGCCGAAGCGCTGGCCGCCGAACTGCGCCTTGCCGCCCAGGGGCTGCTGGGTGATGAGGGAGTACGGTCCGATGGAGCGGGCATGGATCTTGTCGTCCACCAGGTGCGAGAGCTTCATCATGTAGATGTAGCCCACGGTGATCTGCTGGTCGAAGGCCTCGCCGGTCATGCCGTCGTAGAGCGTGGTCTTGCCGTGGGTGGGGAGCTTGGCGGCCTCCAGCAGCCGCTTGATCTCCTGCTCGCGCGCGCCGTCGAAGACGGGCGAGGAGAGCGGGATGCCCTCCCGCCACTCCCCGGCCAGCGCCAGCACCTGCTTGTCCTCCATCTCCTCCAGCATCTCCTTGACCGGGTCGGCCAGGACGGTGCCCCGGAAGAGGTCCTGGAAGAAGCGGCGGAAACCCTCGCCGCGGGTCTCCTCCGAGAGCAGCTGTCCGATCTTCTGGCCGATCTCCTTCGAGGCCCAGCCCAGGTGAGTTTCGAGAATCTGCCCCACGTTCATGCGCGAGGGCACGCCCAGGGGGTTGAGGACGATTTCGACCGGGGTGCCGTCGGGCAGGTAGGGCATGTCCTCTTCGGGAACGATCTTGGCGATGACGCCCTTGTTGCCGTGGCGCCCGGCCATCTTGTCGCCCACCGAGAGCTTGCGCTTCATGGCGATGAAGGCCTTGACGGTCTTGATGACACCCGGCGGGAGCTCGTCGCCCTTGCGCAGCTTGGCGATTTTCTCTTCGGTAATCTTGCGCAGCACCTCCACCTGGCGCGTGGTCTTCTCGTCGATGTCGTCAATCTTCTCGAAGACCAGCGCGTCCTTTTCCTTCAGCCGCATGCGCTTGAGGTTGCGGGTGGAGATGCCGGCCAGGACCTCGCGGGTGAGCTCGGTGCCCTTGGTGAGCAGGCGCTTGTTGGTTTTCTCGTCGTGCAGGTCGCTCAAGAGCGCCTGGCCCTTGAGCAGCTCGGCCAGGCGCTTCAGCCGCTCGTCCTTGAGGATGGCGATCTGGTCGTCCAGGTTCTTTTCAAGCTTGGCCACCTGGGCGGCTTCGATCTGCTGGTGGCGCTCGTCCTTCTCCGCGCCCTTGCGGGCGAAGACCTTGACGTCCACCACCACGCCCTCGATGCCCGGCGGGCAGTAGAGCGAAGCGTCACGGACGTCGCCGGCCTTCTCCCCGAAGATGGCGCGCAGCAGCTTCTCCTCCGGGGTGAGCTGGGTCTCGCCCTTGGGCGTGACCTTGCCCACCAGGATGTCGCCCGGCTTCACGGAGGCCCCGATGCGGATGATGCCGCTCTCGTCGAGGTTGCGCAGGAAGCTTTCGCTGACGTTGGGGATGTCGCGGGTGATTTCCTCGGGCCCCAGCTTGGTGTCGCGGGCCTCGATGTCGAACTCCTCGATGTGGAGCGAGGTGAAGAGGTCCTCCTTTACCAGCCGCTCGCTCACCAGGATGGCGTCTTCGAAGTTGTAGCCGCGCCAGGGCATGAAAGCCGCCAGGATGCTCCGGCCCAGGGCCAGCTCGCCGCGCTGGGTGCAGGGGCCGTCGGCCAGCACCTGGCCCTGGCTGACGTGCTGCCCCACCCGCACCACCGGCTTCTGGGTGATGCAGGTGTTCTGGTTGGAGCGCTTGAACTTGATGAGCGGGTAGTGGTCGGCGTGGATGTCGAGCGAGATGGTTCCGACTTCCTGCTCGCCCACGGCGCGCACCAGGATGTGCTCGGAGTCGACGGCTTCGACGATGCCGTCGCGCCGGCAGAGCACCACGGCGCCGGAGTCGCGCGCCGCCACCTTTTCCATCCCGGTGCCGATCAGCGGAGCTTCCGCCCGCAGCAGGGGCACGGCCTGGCGCTGCATGTTCGAGCCCATGAGGGCGCGGTTGGCGTCGTCGTGCTCGAGGAAGGGAATGAGGCTGGCGGCCACGCTGACCAGCTGCTTGGGACTGACGTCGATGTACTCGACCTCGTCCCGCGACTTGATCACCGTGCTGCCGCCCAGGCGGCAGTTGACGATGTCCGGCTGGATGCGCCCCCGGCCGTCCAGCGGCACGTTGGCCTGGGCGATGACGTAACGGTCTTCCTCGTAGGCGGTCAGGTAGAAGCAGTAGGGGTCGTACTCGGCCCGCCGCCGCGGCGTGAGTTTTTCATTGGCCTCGTCGACTTTCTCCTGCTCGACGTGCTCGCCCACCTTGAAGTCGGTGTCGCCGGCGCTGACGATGGTGACGTAGTCGAGCACGCGGCCGTTCTTGACCTTGCGGTAGGGCGACTCGATGAAGCCGAGTTCGTTGATGCGGGCGTAGCAGGAAAGCGAGCTGATCAGCCCGATGTTCGGCCCTTCCGGGGTCTCGATAGGGCAGATGCGCCCGTAGTGGGTGGGGTGGACGTCGCGGACTTCGAAGCCGGCGCGCTCGCGCGACAACCCGCCCGGCCCCAGGGCCGAGAGGCGCCGCTTGTGGGTGATCTCGGAGAGCGGGTTGGTCTCGTCCATGAACTGCGAGAGCTGGGAGCTGCCGAAGAATTCGCGGATGGCCGCCATCACCGGCTTGGCGTTCACCAGGTCGTGCGGCATGGCGGTGGCGATTTCCTGGTAGACCGACATCTTCTCCTTGATGGCGCGCTCCATGCGCACCAGGCCGATGCGGAACTGGTTTTCCAGCAGCTCGCCCACCGAGCGCACGCGGCGGTTGCCGAGGTGGTCGATGTCGTCCGGCTGGAAGCGCCCGTCGGGGTTCTTGCGCATCTTCAGCAGGTACTTGATGGCCTCGATGAAGTCGTGGGCCTCGAGCGTGCGCTTCTCGAGCGGGGTATTCAGGCCCAGTTTGATGTTGAACTTCAGCCGGCCCACGCGGGAGAAATCGTACTTGCGGGCGTCGAAGAACATCCCCTGGAAGAGCGAGGTGGCGGTCTCGAGCGTGGGCGGGTCGCCGGGGCGGAGCTTGCGGTAGATCTCGATCAAGGCCTCCTGCGGGGTGCGCAGGGTGTCCTTGCGGAGCGTCTGGCTCAAGGTGACGCCGATGTCGTCCCGCTCGGGGAAGAACAGGGCCAGCTCGGCGATCCCGGCATCCATCACTTGGGCGAGGGCGTCGGGGGTGAGCTCGTGGTTGGCTTCGAGCAAGACTTCGCCGGTCTGGGTGTTGATGATGTCGGCGGCGGTGTAGGCCACTTCCAGGTCGGCCGGCCCGATTTCCACCTGAGCCAGCTTGCCTCGCACGATTTCCTCGTAGACGCTGGGGGCGATGACGCGGCCGGCGGAGGCGATGAGCTCGTCGGTGCGCGGGTGGCGGATTTCGCGGGAGAGCTTGCGCCCCACCAGACCCGGCGACGTCTGCCAGTGCAGCTTCTTGCCCTCGAGCGTCACCCGCTCGATGGTGTAGAAGGTGCGGAGAATCTCTTCCGTATTCTTCAGCCCCAGGGCGCGGAGGAAGACCGTGCCCAGCAGCTTGCGCTTGCGGTCGACGCGGACCGAGAGGATGTTCTTGGCGTCAAACTCGAACTCCACCCAGGAACCCCGGTAGGGGATGATCTTGCCCAGGAAGTAGGTGCGGTTGTTCGAGGCCTCGTAGAAGACTCCGGGGGAGCGGTGGAGCTGGCTGACAATGACGCGCTCGGTGCCGTTGATGATGAAGGTGCCGTTGTCGGTCATCAAGGGAACGTCGCCGAAATAGACCTCCTGCTCCTTGATGTCGCGGATGGACTTGGCGCCGGTGTCCGGGTCCTTTTCGTAGATGGTCAGGCGGATGGTGACCTTGAGGGGCGCGGCGTAGGTCATGCTGCGCTCCTGGCACTCGGGTACGTCGTACTTCAGCTGCATCCCCACCGGATCGCCGCAGCGGTTGCAGATGACCAGGGCGTTCTTGTTGGCCGTGCCGCAGCGGGGGCAGAGCAGCTCGTCCCCGGCGCGCTTGGGGTCGGTGCGCAGGCTGGCGCCGCAGCTCCGGCAGGGCGTGCGCAGGTGGTGCAGGCCCTTGAGCGTCCCGCACTTGCACTCCCAGTTGCCGATGGAGTAGTCGACGAAATCCAGCTGCGACAACCCCCGGAAGTCCTGGATGGGGAAGACCGAGGTGAACACTCCCTGCAGCCCGATGTCCTCCCGCTCGGCGGGCAGGCGGTCCATCTGCAGGAAACGGTCATAGGACCGCCGCTGCACATCGATAAGGTTCGGGATCTTGATGGTGGTCGCGATCTTGGAGAAATCCAGCCGGGGACGCTCCCAGCCGTTTACACCCTGCTTGCGATTGCTCATAGACTCCTTCCGGCTCCTGCGGAAACACACCGCCCTCGGCCCCGATAATGGTCGGGGCCCGAGGGGCTATTTGACTTCGACTTTGGCACCAGCCGCTTCGAACTTTTTCTTGATGGTCTCGGCCTCGTCCTTGGGCACGCCCTCTTTGACCGGCTTGGGGGCGCTGTCGACCAGATCCTTGGCCTCCTTCAGGCCCAGGCTGGTGACCTCGCGGACCGCCTTGATGACGTTGATCTTGTTCGGTCCCACTTCGCTCAGGATGACCGTAAACTCCGTCTGTTCCTCGGCCGCCGCCGCCGCGCCCGGAGCGCCGGCCGCCCCGGCCGCCGCCATCATCGGCACAGCTGCCGACACGCCCAGCTCCTCCTCCAGCCGCTTCACCAGCTCCGCGGCCTCCAGCAAGGAGAGGCCCTTGATTTCTTCCACCAGCTTGTCCAACTTGGCTTTCTCGCTCACTGCGGTGTTCCTCCTCGTCTCGGATAAGGATGAGTTCAGTTTGCTTCCTTGAACTTTTTCTCTTTCTCCGCCTGGCCCAGCACCACGGCCACTTGACGCCCCGGGGCGCTCAAGACCACCACCAGGCGCTGCGCCGGGGCTTGCAGCAGGCCCAGCAGCTTGGCGAAAAGCTCCTCGCGCCCGGGCAGGCTGGCCAGCGCTTGCAGCTCGGCCACCGACACCACACGGCCTTCCACCAGGCCGGCGCGGAAGGCGAAGCTCGGGTTGTCTTTGGCGTACTTGGCCAGCGCCTTGGCCAGCGCTATCGCGTCGCCCCGGGTGTAGGCGATGGAGTTCGCCCCCTTCAAGCCCTGGAGCAGGGACGCGGCCGGCGTGTCCTGGGCGGCGCGCTGCGCCAAGGTGTTCTTCACCACGCGGTACTTCCCCCCCACGCTGTGGATTAGCCGCCGCAGTTCCGTGTCCTGCTGCGCGGTCAGCCCCTGAAAGCTGGCCAGCAGCAGGCTCGACACCTGCAGCAAATCCTCGTGCAGCGCCTCGATGTCCCGCTGCTTCTGGCTGCGCTTCTTGGCCACGGCTGCCGTCCCCTCTAGATGTTGGCTTCGACCGAAGCCGGGTCGATCACAATCCCCGGTCCCATGGTCGAGCTCAAGGTAATCTTCTTCACGTAGCGCCCCTTGGCGGCCGCCGGCTTGGCGCGCACCACGGCGCCGATGAGCGCCCGGGCGTTTTCGGCGAGCTTGGCCGCGTCGAAAGAAACCTTGCCGACGGCCGTGTGAATGATGCCGCCCTTCTCCACGCGGAACTCCACCTTGCCGGCCTTGGTCTCCTGGATGGCCTTGCCGACGTCGAAGGTGACCGTGCCGGTCTTCGGGTTCGGCATCAGGCCCCGCGGCCCCAGCACCCGGCCCAGCCGCCCCACCGACTTCATCATGTCGGGCGTGGCGATGACGGCGTCGAAGTCCATCCAGCCCTGCTGGATCTTCTGCACCAGGTCGTCGCCGCCCACGAAGTCGGCCCCGGCCGCTTCGGCTTCCTTCACCTTTTCGCCCCCGGCGATGGCCACCACGCGCACGCTCTTGCCGAGGCCATGCGGCAGCACCACCGTGCCGCGCACCATCTGGTCGGCGTGCTTGGGGTCAACCCCCAGGTTCAGCGCCAGCTCGACGGTTTCGTCGAACTTGGTGAAGTGGACCTTCTTCAGCAGCGCCGTGGCCTCGTCCATTGCGTACGGGCGCTTCTCCACCTGGGCGCGGGCCTGGCGAATCTTTTTTCCGCTGCGGGCGACGGCAATACTCACCTTTGGTCTCCTTAGGGCACCACGTCCAGGCCCATCGAGCGGGCCGTGCCCTTGACGGTCTTCACGGCCGCCTCGAGCGACGCGGCGTTCAAGTCCGGCATCTTCACCTTGGCGATCTCCGCCACTTGTTTCTCGGTCACGGTGCCGACCTTGTTCTTGTTGGGCTCGCCCGAGCCCTTGGCGATGTTGGCGGCGCGCTTCAAGAGCACCGCCGCCGGCGGGGTCTTGGTGATGAAAACGAAGCTGCGGTCCTGGAAGACCGTCACCACCACCGGGATGATCAGCCCTTCCTGGTCCTTCGCCGAGGTCTTGGCGTTGAACTGCTTGCAAAACTCCATGATGTTCACGCCGTGCTGGCCGAGCGCCGGGCCCACGGGCGGCGCCGGCGTGGCCTTCCCGGCGGGAATCTGCAGCTTGATCAGCGCCGTAATCTTTTTGCCTTTGGGGGCGGCCATGGCCTACACCTTCTCCACTTGCAGGAAATCGAGCTCGACCGGCGTGGCCCGGCCGAAAATCGTCACCATCACCTTCAGGGTGTTGCGCTCCGGGTTGACTTCCTCCACCACCCCGGTGAAGTTCGTAAAGGGCCCGTCAATGATGCGCACGCTCTCGTTGCGCTCGAAGCTCAACTTGGGCTTGGGCTTGTCGGCGGCCACCTCCACGCGGTGGAGGATTTGCTCGACCTCGGCCGGCGAGAGCGGCGTCGGCGACGTGCCGCTGCCCACGAACCCGGTGACCCGCGGCGTCGAGCGCACCACGTGCCAGGTGTGCTCGTCCATCTCCATCTCGACCAGCACGTAGCCCGGGTAGAACATGCGCTCGCTGGTCACTTTCTTCCCGCCCTTCATCTCGATGACCGGCTCGGTGGGGATCTTCACCTCGCCAATCCGCTCTTGCAGCCCGAAGGCTTCCACGCGGCTCCGCAGGCTCTCGGCCACCTTGCGCTCGAAGCCCGAGTAGGTGTGGATGATGTACCACTGCTTCTGTTTGGTCGCTTGTTCCACTACCGCACCAACTCCTTGCCGATTCGCAAGAACCAGTCCATCAACCGGCCCAGGGGGACGTCCAGCGCCAGGCCCAGGTAGAACCCGAAGAAGAAAGTCGCCACCAGCACCACGATGGTCGTCGCCTGCACGTCCGGCCAGCTCGGCCAGGTGACGTTGCGCATCTCCAGCCGCACGTCGTGCAGGAACTGCCGCGTGCGCCCCGGCCAACCGAGCACCGCGGCCGTCGTGCCCGAGGGCGGCTCGCCGCTGGCCCCGCCCGGTGCCATCGCTACTTCTTTGACTGCGCGCATCGCACTCCCTTACTCGATCCCAATCCGCTCGCGCGAATTGGCAGGGGCGGAGGGATTCGAACCCCCACATCCGGTTTTGGAGACCGGCGGTCTACCGTTGAACCTACGCCCCTTTACCCTGAGCCCGAGGCGAAGCCGAGGGCGAAGGGTTTGCCCTGACCAGCTCCAGCTTCTTCCTTCGACTCCAGCCCTTGATTTCAACTTCCCGTCTCCTGGCTTCTGCCCGACTCCAAAAGCGTTCGCTCGCTCCCTCAGGGCAAGCCGGCCTGTCCTGAGGCGAAGCCGAAGGACTTGTCCATCCTTACTTCGTCTCCTTGTGCCCGGTGTGCTTCCGGCAGCGGGAGCAGAACTTCTTCGTTTCCAGCCGCTCCGAGTGCTTGCGCCGGTTCTTGGTGGTGGTGTAGTTCCGGCCTTTGCATTCGGTGCACTCGAGCGTGATGATCTCGCGCATCGCGGTCTACTCGATGATCTCGGTGACGGCGCCGGCGCCGACGGTGTGGCCGCCTTCGCGGATGGTCTCTCGCTTGCGCTCGGGATAAACTCCGCGCAGCCCTCTATTCGAGGATTTCAGTGACTGCACCCGCTCCAACGGTGTGTCCTCCTTCTCGAATTGCAAATCTAAGCCCCTTCTCGCAGGCCACCGGCGTGATCAGCTCCACCACCAGGTTGACGTTGTCGCCCGGCATCA
>Ga0209172_10003765_pt1 | contig 22215 bp, 22 predicted proteins | sample LarsenN4metaG_FD_184113 | JGI IMG/M metagenome (GOLD analysis project Ga0209172, IMG submission 184113) | Hot spring sediment bacterial and archeal communities from British Columbia, Canada, to study Microbial Dark Matter (Phase II) - Larsen... ... | reverse complement strand
GCTCGAAGCCTATATCCGTCGCCGCCAGCGCGCGTTCGGGTTTGTCGAGGTGAACTCGCCCCAGCTCATGGACAAGGAGCTGTGGGTCAGCACCGGCCACATCCCGACCTACAACGACATGATGTTCCTCACCGCCCAGCGCGAGGAGGACGACCGCGTCTATGCGATCAAGCCGATGAACTGCCCGGGCCACGTGCAGATTTTCAAGAACGGCCTGAAGTCATACCGCGATCTGCCGCTGAAGATTGCCGAATTCGGCAAGGTGCATCGCTTCGAGCCGTCCGGCGCGCTGCACGGGCTGATGCGGGTGCGCGCCTTCACCCAGGACGATGCGCACATCTTCATCACCGAGGCGCAGATCGCCGAGGAGGTGCTGAAGGTCAACAACCAGATCCTCGACATCTACGAGGACTTCGGCTTCCCGGATGTGCGCATCAAGTTCTCCGACCGTCCGCAGAAGCGCATCGGCGAGGACGCGGTGTGGGACAAGGCCGAGGCCGCGCTGATGGCCGCCTTGGAGGCCAGCAAGCGGCCGTGGACGCTGAACAAAGGCGAGGGCGCCTTCTACGGTCCGAAGCTCGAATATGTGCTGCGCGATGCCATCGGCCGCGACTGGCAGTGCGGCACCGTGCAGGTCGACCTCAACCTGCCGGGACGGCTCGGCGCGTTCTACATCGACGAGCATTCCGACAAGGTGACGCCGGTGATGCTGCACCGCGCGATGTTCGGCTCCATGGAGCGTTTCATCGGCGTGATGATCGAGCACTATGCCGGGCACCTGCCGCTGTGGCTGTCGCCGGTGCAGGCGGTGGTCGCCACCATCACCTCGGACGCGGACGCCTATGCGAGGCAGGTGATGGACGCCGCCGGGCAGGCGGGGCTGCGGGTGCAGGGCGACCTGAGCAACGAAACCATCAACTATAAGGTGCGCGAACACTCGCTGGCGAAGGTGCCGGTTCTGCTCGTGCTCGGCCGCAAGGAGGCTGCCGAACGCACGGTGTCGATTCGCCGGCTGGGCCAGCAGGGGCAGAAGGTGCTGCCGCTCGCCGAGGCGCTGGCGAGTCTGGCGGACGAGGCGGTCCCGCCGGACGTGAGGCGGGCGCGGGCGGCGCCGTGAAGCGGTCAGCTCTGTCTCGGCCGTGGGCGAACGCGCGCTCCACAACGGCATCAGGCTGATCGGCAAGTGCGACGGCGCGTTCTCGGGCCGCTCCCATACGCTCGCCGGCATCGGCACGCTGCGATACGCCTGGTGAGGGCGCCGGCGCGAGGGCACCGGCGTGATTTGTATCGTTGGGCTTTGCGCCCTAGACTGCCATTCATGACCGAGTCCCGACGTGGCGAGGCCAGGATGCCGGCCAGCGCGCTGCCCGGCGTCGCGTGCGCCGAGTCCATCCAATACGCGGCGCTGCCGTATCGGCGGCTCGCCGACGGCGTGATCGAGGTCATGTTGATCACCTCCCGTGACACCGGGCGCTGGCTCATCCCCAAGGGGTGGCCGATGCCGGCGATGACTCCAGCGCAGTCCGCCGCCCACGAGGCGCGCGAGGAGGGCGGCCTCGTCGGCCGGATGGGCGACTGCTCGATCGGGCATTACCGCTACGACAAGCGGATGGCGGACGGGTCCACCGTGACCTGCGCGGTGGAAGTCTTCGTGCTGGAGGTGGAGCGTCAGCTCGAATCCTGGCCCGAGCAGGGCCAGCGCCGGACCCGCTGGTTCCTGTTGCAGGATGCTGCCGACGCAGTCGACGAGCCGGACCTGCGCGCCATGATCCGCGACCTGACCGGGCGGATCGCCTGACGGCGCTATTGCTTTTCAGGCGCCAGCTTTTTCAATACGCTCGCCCACAGTTTCGTCTCTTCCGCGATGAAGCGCGCGAATTCCTGCGGAGAGGTCACCCAGACCTCGTTGCCCGCGTCGGTGATCGGTTTCTGCACCTCGGGCTGCGCCATCGTGTCCTTGATGACATCGTAGAGGCGGCGGATGACCGGGTCCGGCGTGTGCGCGGGCGCCAGGATGCCGAACCAGGAGCCGTGGACATAGTCCAGTCCCTGCTCGCGGGCGGTCGGCACATCCGGGAATACCGACAGGCGCTTGTTCGACGTGACGGCGATGGCCCTGAGCTTGCCGCTCTGGATGCCGCCGCCCGCGGACAGGGCGGTGCCGAATGCCATCTGCACCTCGCCGGTCATGACGCCGACCGCGGTCGGCGCGCCGCCGCGGTAGTGCACCATCTGGACTTTTCCGCCGATCCGGGCCTCGAACAGCAGTGCCGCCAGGTGAGCCGAGGTACCGATGCCGAAGGTCCCGAAATTGACCTCGCCGGGCCGTGCCCTGACGTATGCGATCACATCGTCCAGTGTCTTGACCGGCAGCGACGGGTTCGCCACCAGCACGCTCCACTGGTTTGTGACCGTGGCGATCGGAGCGAAATCGCTCTGCTTGTACGGCACCTCCTTCAACAGCGACTGGTTCGAGACGAGCGGCAGGCTGACCATCACGATGGTGTGGCCGTCGGGCGCAGCGCGCGCCGCCTGGAGCGTCCCGATCGTCGTCGAAGCGCCCGGCCGGTTGATCACCAGCACGCTCTGGCCGAGACGCTTTTCGAGACCCTGTTGCAGGAAGCGTGCGGTCTGGTCGACGGCGCCGCCGGCCGCGTAGGGGACGATCAACTGGATCGGCCGGCTTGGAAACTTCGCCGGCTCCGCCGATGCCGCGTGCAACGATGCGACGGTGGCAACGGCGGCGAACGCAGCGGCGAGTCTCGACCGATGATCTGACATGGGCGCCATGATTTTCTCGCGTGCATCTGATGTGTTAGCTTCTCAACCAACCGTGGGATTGTAAAGCAGGGGCGGGGCCAATGCCGGAAGTGAAAGTTTGCGCCGAGAACGAGCTGGCCGATGGCGCGGTGCGGATCGTCCGCATCAAAGAGCTCGAAATCGCGGTGATCAGGCATGACGGCAGGTATTTTGCCTATCACAATCACTGTCCGCACCAGGGTGGCCCGGCCTGCGAGGGCGTCCGGATGCCGCAGGTGATCGACCGGTTCGATGCGCAGGGCCAGTTCATCGGCCAGACCTTCGACGAAAGCGATATGCACATCGTCTGTCCGTGGCACGGATATGAATTCCATTTGAGCGACGGCACTCACGTCGGCGACCGGCGCCTGCGGTTGCGGAAGTTCAAGGTCGTCGAGCGCGAGGGCGGCGTCTACGTCGCGATATAGGCCGCGGGAGGACATCATGGATGCGAAGACCAACGGCAAGGGCAATGGCGCCGGACACCCAGAGCTGCGCGACGTCTCGCTTGAGCACTACGACACGACGCAGGCGCTCGCGCACGCGGCCGCGCAGGCGGTGCAGCGCAAGTACGAGGATTTCCTGATCGTCGACGTGGATTCGCACCACTACGAGAACGAGGCCTTCCCGGAGATCGTCGAATACATCGACGACGCGGTGCTGCGGGCGGCGGCCGCGCATCAAGGTCTGGCGAAGCCCGGAATCGGCGTCGGGCATGGCTCCAACCAGGAGATGAACGGCCGCATCATCCGCTACCGGGGGCGGCGAAAGGAGCAGGTGCCGCCGAAGCCGCACCGCGACATCACGCTGATGCGGCGCTGGATGGACGCGATGGGCACCGACATCGCGTGCCTGTTCCCGACCCCGATGCTCAACCTCGCGCTCTCACCCAATGTTGCGATGCAGACCAGCCTGGCCTGGGCGTACAACAGGTGGCTGTGTGAGCGAATCCTGGCGGAAGAGCCGCGCATCAAGTCGATGCTCTATCTGCCGTTCCACGACCCGGCGGCCTGCGTCAAGACCGTGGAGCACTTCACCGGAAAGCCCGGCGTGATCGGATTCATGGTCACCTCGACGCACCATCGCAGCGTGTTCGAGAACGAGTACGCGCGGCTTTACGCGATGCTGCAGGAGCGCGGGCTGCCGCTCGCCTTCCACTCCGCGACTGGCTCAGACGGCGAACCGGCGCTGCGTCTGTTCAATCGCTTCTTCGGCGTGCATGCGCTCGGTTTCTGTTGGCACAACATGGTCTATCTCACCAACTGGCTGGTGAGCGGCATGCCGGAGCGGTTCCCGAAGCTGAAGACGATCTGGATCGAATCCGGGCTCGCCTGGATACCGTTCCTGATGCAGCGGCTCGACAACGAATACATGATGCGCACCTCGGAGGCGCCGCTGCTCAAGCGGAAGCCGAGCGACTACATCCGCGAGATGCATTTCTCGACCCAGCCGATGGAGATGGTGGACAACCGCGAGGCGCTGGAGCTGACCTTCAAGATGATCAAGGCCGAAACACAGCTACTCTACGCCTCGGACTTCCCGCATTGGGACATGGATCTGCCGTCGACGATCTACGATCTGCCGTTCCTGAGCGAACAGGCCAAGCGTGACATCCTCGGCGGCAATGCTCAGCGCCTGTTCAACCTGGAGCCGGTCTGGTCGCCGCAGAAGCTTGCGCGCCGGGCCGCCAGGGGCGCGCAGGCGTCGGCCGAGATGGGGCGCTCCGCCACGGCGACGTGAAGGGCGCCACCGAAACGATGCTCAGCATCGCGGCTTGCCGCGCCGAGGCTTGCTGCGTTTCGACTTGCTCCTGTCGCAGTCCCGGCGCCAGAGCGGCTTGGCATCCGGCGTGCCCGGCTGCGTGAAGCGATCGAGCGGCGAGTCCTGGAAGCGCTGGCGCTCGCGTCCGGGCAGCTCGCTCGGCGGGATGTTGGGCGCGGCATCGGCCATTGCGATGCCGGCGAGCAGGAGGATTGCGGCGATCCGCTTCATGCCCGCCTCGCCGGTGCCCGCGGCATTGCAAGCCAGACAAGGGGTGCGCCGATCAGCAATACGATCACGCCGAGGAGCGCACCGAGCCCGGTATGGGCCAGGCTCGAATAGAGAAGAAATCCGCACGTCAGGCAATGCAGGGCTGGAGTCAACGGATAGAGCGGGACCCGAAACGGCCGTGCGCGCTCGGGATCGCGATGGCGCAGGACGAAATAGGAAATTCCGACCAGGAGCAGGAACAGCCAGAATACCGGCGCCGTGTAGTACACCATCGCACGGAACCCGTCGCGGGTCATGGCGCCGAAGACGATCAAGGCCATCGCCACCATGCTCTGCGTGAGGAAGGCTGCGGTCGGGCTGCCGCGATGCGTCGTGCCGAGACCGAACCGTTGCAGCGCCGGCAGGTCGTTGCCAACCGCGCGGTAGAGGCGCGCGCCGGTGAAGATCGATCCGTTGAGCGCGCCCAGCGCGGCGCAACAGATCAGCAGCGCGAGCGCCACTTCGCCGTAGGCGCCCGCGACGCGGCGCACGGCGTCGGCTCCGACCGCGTTGCTCTTGCGGATGCCGTCGAGACCGAGCACGTTCAGGTAGGCGAGATTCATCAGGATGTAGATGACCGTAATGATGCCGGTCGCCATGACCAGCGCCCGCATGATGTTGCGGCGATTGTCCCGCATGTCGCCCGACAGGTAGGCGGCTTCGCTCCAGCCGCCATACGTAAAGAGAACAAAGACGAGCGCGAGGCCGAGCGCAGTGCCGCCCGCCGGTGCAGGCGTTGCGGTCGTGTGCGCGGCGGCATGCGACAGGCCGGCAATCACAACCGCAACGATCGCGGTGACGCTCATGGCGGTCAGCGCCATCTGGAAGCCCCTGCCTTGCGGGGTCCCGAACAGGTTCACCAGGGTGAGGACGGCAAGCGCGAGTGCCGCATGGATCGCCGGCCCCATCGGTCCCAGGGGAACGAGCGCCTGCGCATAGTCGCCGTAGACGAAGGCGACCGCGGCGATGATGCCGGTCTGCAGCACCGAGACGCGCGCCCAGGCAAACAGGAGCGCGACCGGCCGCCCGAACGCGCGGGCCAGGAAGTGATACTCGCCCCCGTCCGAAGGATAGGCGGAGCCAAGCTCGGCATAGACCAGGGCGCCGATCAGGGTGATGAGCCCGCCGGCAATCCAGATCGCGATGAAGACCGATTCGTTGGCGACGTTGTGCGCCACCTCTTGCGGGCTCTTGAAGATGCCGATGCCGACCACGATGCCCACGATGAACGCGACGCCGTGGAGCATCGAGACGTTGCCCGGCCGCGGCCCCCGGTCGTCATGATCGGGCATGGCACAGCCCTCCGGCCCGACGGGATGCCATGCCGGAGGTGCTATTTTGCTCTCGTCGCCCGCCATTCGTTGCGCCGGCCGTCAATACGGTCGCCGCTGATGATACCCTGAAAGCGGTAGGGCAGCCCGTTAATGTCGACCGCAAAACCGATTTCCGCGCCGCTGAGCGAGGCATCCCGCAGCGGCACGGGCTTGCCGCCGATGTCGGCCGTGCCGGTGATCTGCTGGTATTTCTGTTGGATGGTGACGGTGAACTTGTGCGAGCCTTCGACCATCCAGCGGCCCTCAACCCGACCCGGCACGATCCAGAGATAGACCGAACGGCCAATCACGCTCTCCTTGTGGTCCGGCTGCCAGTCGCCCATGTCGAAGGCGTGGGAAACGACGCGCGTGCCCGGCCACATGTCGCGTAGCACCTTCGGTCGCAGGTCGATATTCACCGAGGGCAACAGATACATCGTGACGATATCGGCGGATGCGATGTCGGTCTGGAACAGATTTTTCAGCTCGAACGTGGCCCGGTCGCTGACGCCTGCCTTCTTTGCGTTGGCGCGCGCCTCCTCGATGCGCACAGGGTTGAGATCGACACCGAGTGAGCGCGCACCGTGCTTGGCGGCCGAGGTCACAGCGATACGGCCGTCGCCCGAACCCAGGTCGATATGGAATTCGCCGGCCCTGACCTTGCCCAGCTGCAACATGCGGTCCACGACCTCTTGCGGGGTCGGGACGTAGGGAACATCGAGCCGAGGCTGTGCAGACGCGGCCATCGCAACCGCGGCGATCGGCACCAGCGTCGCGCCGGCGAACAGGACCTTCATAACTCCCTCCTCAACGGTTCGAGTATTTTTCGAGGCGCCCACACTCTAGCTCGCGCAACGCGATCGAGACCAGCCCCTCCCGGCGCGAGCCGAGATGCGGCCTGACATTCGTGCCCGCGTCACACTACAATGCGCGCATCCGCAGACGAATCGAGGACGACTTGCCGGAACGGGCCCTGCGCATTTTCGTGTCGTCGCCGTCTGACGTCGCGGCCGAGCGGGGGCGCGTCAAGCTCGTGGCCGACCGCCTGAATGCGCAGCTCGAAGGCATTGTCCGTCTCGATGTGTTGCGCTGGGAAGACGCATTCTATACCGCCGCCCAGTCGTTCCAGGAGGCGATCGACAATGCCATCGGCAACATGGCGTCGACCGACATCGTATTGTGCATTGTCTGGAAGCGCGCGGGCCTGAAGCTCAATCCGGCGATCTGGCGCCGCCCCGATGGTTCTGCCTATGAAAGCGGCACCGTTCTGGAATTCGAGACGGCGGTGGATGTAAGCCGCAGGCAAGACGGCGTTCCTGACGTGTTTCTGTTCCGCAAGTCCGCGCCGGTGGTCTACGACGCCGACCGCGTCGGCGAACAGATGGAGCAGTTCGAACTGCTCAAGGTGGTCTGGAAACGCTGGACCGAGAGCGATGAAGGCTACAACACCGCCGGCTACCAGAGTTTTGCCGACGCCGACGACTTCGAGGGCAAGCTCGAAGGCTGTCTGCGGCAATGGCTCGAACGCAAGGGCGTGGTCGCCAAGGGGCCGCGCTGGGACCGCAAGCTCAAGGGTTCGCCGTTCCGTGGACTGGCATCGTTCGACGCCGCGCACGCGGCCGTGTTCTTCGGCCGTGAGGCAGCGATCGCACGGGCAGTCGCGAAGCTGCGGCAGGCGCCGTTTCTGCTGGTGATCGGTGCGAGCGGATCGGGCAAATCGTCACTGGTGAAGGCGGGCATCGTGCCGCGGGTGACGGCGCCGGGCGTCATTGCCGATGTCGATCTGTGGCGAACCGCCATCGTCACGGCGAGCGGCGATCCGGTGCCGGCCTTCGCCGACGCGCTGTTCGCGGATGGCGCGCTCAGGGCCGAGCTGAAGGCCGGCGATTTCGGCAGTGTCGCGCTGCTGGCCGAGCTGTTCGCCGCCGCCGGCAAGGCGGCGCTGGCGCCGATCCGGACCGCGCTCGCGCGCGCGGCGCAGGCGCGCAAGGAGGCGTTGCACTACGAAGAGCTGCGGCCGGCCAAGCTTCTGATCGCGCTCGACCAGGTCGAGCGGTTGTTCGTCGAGGTCGATCCCGCGCGCGCGGAAGCCTTTGCGTCGCTGTTGCGCGGGCTGGTCGAGGAGGGCCTCGCAAACCTGATCGCCGTGATCCGCAGCGACACCTACGGCCAGTTCCAGTCGATCAAGTCCTTCCTTGCGCTGCTCGACCGGCACGGTACGACGCTCGACCTGCTGCCGCCGTCGCCGTCCGATCTCGAGGAGATCGTGGCGCGGCCAATCGGTGCCTGCGACCCGCCGCTCGCCTACGAGGTCGATGCGCGAGGCCGCTCGCTGGCCGAGGTTCTGGTGGCTGACGCTCACGGCGGCGATGCGCTGCCGCTGTTGCAGATGACCCTGCAACGTCTCTACGACGCGGAAGCCGCGCGCGGCGACGGCGTGCTGCGATTCTCCGATTATCCGGGCATGGACGCGGCGGTGGCGCGCACGGCGGAGGAGGCACTGACCGGACTCGACCCGGCGGCGCGCGCCGAGCTGCCGGCATTGATCACGGCCTCGGTACGAGACGTCGCCATCGGCCCGGACGGCGAGCTGCAATCGCTGACCATCGTGCCGGTCCAGCGTGCCGCCTTCGAGGGCAGCCGCCCGGCGCGGGCCTTGCTGATCGATGAGTTCATCCGGCGCCGGTTGCTGACCGCCGAAGAAGCGGACGGAGCGGTCCGGGTCCGCCCCGTGCATGAGGCGTTGCTGCGCGTCGTTCCGGCGGCGGTCGCCATCATCAAGGAGAACGCGGTGCTGATCCGCGTCCGCGACAACATCGCTGGCATGATCGCCGACTGGGTCGGCGCAACGGACGACGCCAAACCCGGATTCCTGGTGCGATCGCCGGCACTACTCGCGGGCGCCGCGCAACTAATCCAGCGCTTCGGCGACGATCTGTCGGCCGATACCCGCGCCTTCATCGAAGCCTCGCTCGCCGCCGATACGCGCCGGCGCGAGGCCGAGCGCTCGCGGCAGCGGCGTGTCCTGATGGCGACCGCAGCCGGCCTCGTGGTGGCGTTGGTGCTGGCGGGGCTGGCCGGCTGGCAGTGGTTCGCCGCGGCAGAGCAGAAGCGCATTGCCGAAACCCAGCGGGTGCGGGCCGAGAACGCGCTGGAGGCGGCCGCCGGCGCCGCCGACACCCTGATCTTCGAGCTGGCGCAGGAGTTCCGCCGGCGTTCCGGAATGCCGGTCGATCTGATCCGGCTGATCCTGGAGCGAGTACATCGGCTTCAGCGGCAGCTCGCCGAGTCCGGCGAGCGGTCGCCCACTCTGCGGCGGCTCGAAGCGGTGGCGTTCAACGAGCTCTATTCGACCTATATCGCCATCGGCGACACCAAGGCGGCGCTGGCGGCGGCCGAGCGTGGACGCGATATCCTGGAAGAGCTGCTCAAGGCACTGCCGGGCAATGATGCGCTACTGCGCGACCTCGTCATCGCGCTCAACAGCATCGGGGATGTCCGCTTCCAGGCCAACGCCCGCTGGGAGGAATCGCTGAAGATCTATCGCGAGGCGCTGGCGGTGGCCGAACCGCTCGCTGCACGGGTGCCGGGTTCCACCCAGTATCAGAACGACCTGTCGGTAACGCTCAACAAAGTCGCCGACATGCTGTTTACCGGCGGGCAGCACGAGCAGGCGCTCGCCACCTACCGTCGCTCGCTGGCGATCGTGCAGAAGCTCGTCGATGCCGAGCCGGACAACCCGCGCTGGCAGGGCAACATCGTGTTCACGCGCGGCCGCATCGGCCTGGTCCTGAGCGCGATGGGCCAGCACAAGGCGGCGCTTGCGGAGTACAGTGCCAATGTCGAGCTGAGCGACAAGCTTGCTGCCGCCGAGCCCAACAATACCGACCGGCAGCGCCGGCTGTTCTTTGCACTCAACCGCCTCGGCACTGCCTATTCGAGACTCGGCCTTGGCAGTGAAGCCGTCGCGATGATGCGCCGCGCGATCGCAGTCATCGAAGCGCTTGCTGCGACCGACCCCGGCAATGCGCTATGGCAGCGCGACGTCGCGATCGTTTACGACGAATACGGCGACGTGCTGCGTGCCGCGAGGCAGCCGGGGGCCGCCGTTGACGCGTATCGCGCCAGCATCGACCGGCGTGAAACGCTGATCGCAAAGGACCCCGCCAACACCCATTGGTGGATCGAACTCGCCAATGTGTATGAAAAAGCCGGCACAGTCCTGTCGGAGACCAAGGACGCCAAAGGCGCGCTCGACGCCTACGAGCGGCTCCTTGCGCTGCGCCGCAAGCTCGCCAATACGGAGAGCCTGCAAACGCTGCGCGATCTCGGCTCGGCGCACTACCGCGTCGGGCTGGCGCTGTCGGGGCTTGGCCGCGGCGAGGAGGCGGTCGGTCACTTCCGGTCGGCACTGTCGATGGTCGAGCGCTATTCCAAGATGGCCGCGGGCAATGCCCAGTACCAGGTCGAGCTGATCGCCGCGCTGTTCCAGCTGGCGCTCGCGGGCGACGACGCGCGGGCACGGCTCGAGCGGGCGCTTGCCATCGCGCGCAAGCTGGAGGCGGACGGGACGCTGCCGGCCAATCAGAAATTCTGGATCGAGGCGATCGAGGAAGGACTGAAGACGGCCAAATAGATCAGATCACCGCGCCAGTACTTCGACTTCGGTATCGACTCCGGTGACGACCCGGAACGTGCGCTCGTAGGGCTTCTCGCGGTCGTCGCTGCGGGCCAGTGCCCGGTATTCGCCTTCGGCCAGGATGACGCGCGGGAAGGCGCCGATCGATTCCTTGACCACGTCGCCGCCGGGGGTCAGCACCGACCACTGCACATTGGCGCGGGCTTCGCCGCCGTACTGGCTGACCAGCTTGAGCGTGATGATGGCGGCGCGGTGGGTGACGACGGCGTCGATCAGCTTGCCGGTCTGGATGCGGATGTCGGAGCGCACCACCGAGTTGCCGTCCCCGTAATGCGAGACGATGTGGTAGGAGCCCTCCGGCACCAGGATCACGTCGCCGGCCGCCACCGATTGCACGATGGCGCGGCGGTTGCCGGGCTCGAACTGACTGCCCGGATAGAGATCGAACCAGACCTGTCCGGACGGAATCCGCGCATCGCCCACCCGGCCGGTGATGCGAAGACCGCCGGCTGGAATCTCGAAGACTTCGCGGGCACCGTCGGCGCGAAGCTGAACGGTGCGGGTCGCGCTGGCAAGGCCGAAGCCGACATGAACCACATAATTGCCGGGGGCCAGCGCGAATACCGGCGCAGCCGCGCGATCCTCCTTGAGCGGCCGGATCGGGCCCTGGTCAGGCTTGGCCGGGTAGATCCGCCAGTGCAGGCCAGCGGTGATTTGCGGCATGTTGGGGCCGTAGCGCGCGATCACAGCGAGCTGGCTCAGGCCGCTCGCGGCGGCGCGTGGCGCCGGCGCCGGGTTATTGGCCGGCGGCAGGGATTGCAGGGTCGGGCCGCGCGGTGCCGGGGGTGTGCTTTCCGGCGGGGCCAGGTTTTGCGCAGGCGGGACTTGCGGATTGGGAATGTCGGCTGGCGGGCGGATGGTCGGCAGATTGAAAAGCTGCGCACTTGCTTCGCCACTCAATGCGGCAAGCAATACGCCCGCGGTCAGAATCAGCTGGCCCCCGCGGCCCCTGCTGGTCGATCCCACGCCCATCGCGGGCGATCTTTCGACCGGAATCTGGGCGAATTCAAGCCAACAGGGTGTTTGCACAGACCGACCCCTGTGCTAGCGCAGGCGGAAATCGCGGGAAAATCGATGCCAGACGCCCTGGAATTGCTCAAAACTCGCCGATCGCTCAAGCCGGTGGAGCTTGTGGCGCCGGGACCGACGCCGGCCGAGGTCGATACCCTCCTGACCATCGCTTCGCGCGTGCCGGACCACGGCAAGCTCGTGCCGTGGCGCTTCATCGTTTTCGAGGGCGAGGCGCGCACGATGGCCGGCGAGGCGATCGCTGCCGCCTTCCGCGCGAAATACCCGGAAGCCAAGCCCGAGCACGTCGACTACGAGCGCAAGCGCCTGGCGCGTGCGCCGCTCGTCATCGCGGTGGTGAGCCGCGCGGCGCCGCATGTGAAGATTCCGGAATGGGAGCAGGTGCTGTCCGCCGGCGCCGCGGCCATGAGTCTGGTGCTGGCGGCGCATGCCCTCGGCTACGGCGCCAACTGGATCACCGAATGGTACTCCTATGATCGGCGCGCCCTCGATGCCCTCGGCATCAAGGAGAACGAGAAGATTGCCGGCTTCATCCATATCGGCACGCCGATCGGGCCGCCGGAGGATCGACCGCGCCCGCCGCTCGGCGAGATTGCCACGCGGTTCGCCGGGAGCTGATGCGGACGAGGAGACCTGATGTTCTACGAGACCTCGAAGAACGACCACGGGCTGCCGCGCTGTCCATTCAAAGCGATCGTGTCGCCGCGCCCGGTCGGCTGGGTCAGTTCGATCAGCGCCAGAGGCGAGGTCAACCTGGCCCCCTATTCGTTCTTCAATGCGGTGTCGGACGATCCTCCGATCGTGATGTTCTCCTCCGACGGCTACAAGGATTCGCTCACCTTCGTCGCCGAGACGGGAGAGTTTGTCTGCAACCTCGCCACCTTCGATCTGCGTTCCGCGGTGGTCGAGACCTCGGCGAGCTTTCCGCGTGGCGTGGACGAGATGGTGCAGGCGAGGCTCGTGGCCGCGCCGTCGCGGCTGGTGCGAGCGCCGCGCGTCGCCGCCTCACCCTGCGCGCTCGAATGCAAGCTTCTCAAGATCGTGGCGCTCGACAATCTCGACGGCCAGCCGGTCGACCGGCATGTGGTGTTTGGGCAGGTGGTCGGCGTGCATATCGACGACCGTTTCATCAGGAATGGCCGTCTCGACACCGCCGCCATGCAGCCGATCGCGCGCTGCGGCTACTCCGATTATGCGGTGGTGGACAGGGTGTTTGCCGTGCCACGGCCGCAGAATTCCGACGGCGATCCGGCCGACAAGCTGACGGCGGCGGAGTGACGCGCCCTTGCGCGGTCATATTTGGAACGGGCCTTCACCGTAACGGCATGGACCACTTGTCGGAGTGGCGCGGTCGGCCGAACATGAGGGGCGTGAAGGAGTACAGCTGTGGTGTTTCAAGGACTCCTGCGCCGTCATCGCCGCGGTGACCGCTCGGTCGAGGCCGACACGGAAGCGCCCGCGCCGAAGGATTCTCAGCCCTCGATCGGGATCGCGCTCTCGGGCGGCGCGGCCCGCGGCTTCGCCCATATCGGCGTGCTGCGGACCCTGCTCGCGCATGGCTTGAAGCCGGAGATCGTGACCGGCACGTCGATGGGCGCGTTGATCGGCGGCTGCTATGCCGCCGACCAGCTCGACGCCTTCGAGCGTTGGGCCAACGGTCTCACGCGCCGCCGCGTGCTGTCCTATCTCGACGTCAGTCTCGCAGGCTCCGGCCTGATCAGCGGCTCACGGCTGGCGCGCCAGCTCGAGGCGACGCTCGGCGGCATCAAGATCGAAACGCTGGAGACGCGTTTCGCCGCCATCGCCACCGAGATCGACACCGGCCACGAGGTCTGGCTCACGCGCGGGCGGCTGGTGGAAGCACTGCGGGCGTCGTACGCGCTGCCCGGCGTGTTTGCGCCGGTCCGTATCGGCGGCCGCTGGCTTTTGGATGGTGCGCTGGTGAATCCGGTGCCGGTGTCCGCGGCGCGCGCGCTCGATGCCCGCCTGGTAATCGCCGTCAATACCAACGGGGACCTGTTCGGGCGCGGCGCGACCATCCAAAGCCACGGCTTCGAGGACGACGAGCCCGCCGACCGGCCGGTCGCCGGCGAGGGCGGCTGGCGCGAGCGCCGGCGGGCGGAGAAGCTCATCAAGCGCAAGCTGTTTGGCCGGGCCGGACGTCCCGGCCTGCCGACGGTCATGATCGAGGCCTACAGCGTGATGCAGGACCGCATCACGCGCGCGCGGCTGGCCGGCGATCCGCCCGACATCATCATCACGCCGCGCGTGGGACATATCGGCATGTTCGACTTCCACCGCGCCGACGAGGCCATCCGCATCGGCGCGGAGGCCGCCGAACGCGCGCTCGATCAGATCGATCAGGCGATCGAGGCGCTGTCGTGACGCTCATGCCGTCTGGATGTAGTCGCGCAGCGCTTCCGACTCGCGCTCCATCTCGGACAGCCGCTGCTTGACCACGTCGCCGATCGAGATGATGCCGACCATCCGCTCCTGCTCCATCACCGGAATGTGACGGAAGCGGCCGCGGGTCATGCGATCCATGATCTCGCTGATCGTGTCGGCTTCGCTGCAGGTCGTGACCGTGCGCGTCATCGACTGTGCGAGCGGCTGTTTCAGGGCGTTGGCACCTTGCTCCGACAGCGCGCGCACGATGTCGCGTTCGGACAGGATGCCGATGACGCGCTCGTCGGCGCCAAGCACGACGACGGCGCCGATCCGATGTCGGGCCAAAAGCGCGATCGCGTCCTCGAGCGAGGCGGTGGGCCCGATCGTGATGACCTCGCTTCCCTTGGTGGATAGGATTGTCTTGACGGTCATGGGTCGCCTCCCGTTGACCGGTCATCGCCTGCGCGGTGCGCCGGCCTTTGTCGTCAACGATTTCAATCGCGATTGGGTTCCGCGTCAATGTGAGCGGAACGCAACCGAATCATGATCCTTAATCATGGCTTGCGCGAGACCACGCAATCGCGGGCAAATGCTGCGGTGGATTTACGGGTGGCGATTGAACGGGACCGTCACCGGTACTGACGGGCGGGCCTTGCGACGCCGTCGCCGGTGTATCCGGGTGCGCCGGGTCGAACAGGGAAAAGCCCAGCAATCCGGCCAGGAAGCCGCCGATATGCGCCTCCCAGGCAACTGTGCCTCCGCCCAGGCCCGGCATGGTGATGGCGCCCACCCCGAACAGGATGTTGACGCCGAACCAGACTGCCAGGAACGCCAGGATGCGCGGATCGCGCAGCATCGAGGTGAGCGGCGCCGCCGGCACACGATAGGACTCGTCCTGGTCGCTGCTGCCGATCATCCCGAGCGGGCCGCCGCGCTGAAACACGAAGCGCATGGCTGCCGCCATGGCGCCCGAGATGGTCGCCGACGCGCCGATCATGGGCGCGAACTGCCCGGAATGGGTTGCCAGATGGGCCGCCGCGCCCGCCGCCGCGGTGAATGCGCAGAACGTCAGAAATCGCCCGGCGCCGAACCGGCGCGCAATCGGCGGACCGAAAGCGAGCAGCCACACGAGGTTGAAGAACAGGTGATTGAGATCGGCGTGTATGAACGCATAGCTGACGAAGGTCCAGAGCTTGGGGCCCCACCCCATCGGCAGGATGTCGCCCGGAACGACGACGTCGGCGTAGCGCAGCGGACTGAATGCGAACAGCATCAGCAGGCGGTTGGTCTGCTCGACGGTAAGCAGGAACGCCAGTGTGAGGTGGATGAGCACGAGCAGCACCACCAGCGCCAGGACGACGCCGGGGATGTTGAAAACCCGTTCGCGGGCAGGTGCGTCGTCGGTCACGGAATGCTCCGCTCGGGTGCCGTTGGCGCCCGGGATGGGATGGACGTCATCCCGCGTTCCGGCGCTTGTTCTGGATTTGCTCGATCGCGTCGACGACGGCGTCGAAGGTGAGCAGGGTCGAGGCATGGCGCGCCTTGTAGTCGCGCACGGGCTCGAGTACCGCGATGTCGGCCCAGCGGCCGTTCGCCGGCGGGGCGCCGTTCTCCTTGAGCATCTTGCGGACCGCCTCGCGCAGGCTGCGCAGCTCGTCCGCCTTCGCGCCGACGATGTTTCTGGCCATGATCGACGAGGAGGCCTGGCCGAGCGCGCAAGCCTTCACCTCGTGGGCGAAATCGGTGACTTCGTCGCCTGCCATTTTGAGGTCGACGGTCACCGTCGAGCCGCACAGCTTGGAGTGCGCGGTGGCGCTCGCGTCCGGCCGATCCAGGCGGCCGAGCCGGGGAATGTTGCCCGCCAGTTCGATGATTCGACGGTTGTAGACCTCGTTGAGCATGCCCGACGTTCAGCGGTTCTCGGCCCGGCAACCTGATTGCGCCGTGCGTATGATGCAATATATAGGGAACTTGCCGGTCGGTGCGAAGCCGCCGGCCCCAGAAGGTTTCGCAGCCCGCGGAGCCATGTGAATAGGGAATGCGGCGTCCAGTTCGCGCGCATGGGTGGAAAGCCCGCAGGCGCGTATCACTGATGCGGCCGCCCCGGTGACACCCCCGGCCCCGATTCGGAGGGCCGGTCGAACGGAGAGACCGTCATGGACGCTGTCGTCAAGCCTTGGCCCAAGGCTCCCCTGTCCGACCATGTCCGCAAGGCGCCGGAGGCGCCGGTGCCGCGGCCGTCCCGCGAAGAGGCGGAAGCGGCGGTACGCACGCTGATCGCCTATGCCGGCGACGATCCCGAACGCGAGGGTCTGGTGGAGACCCCGAAACGGGTGATCGACGCCTACGACGAGCTGTATCGCGGCTATCGCGAGTGCCCGGCGGAAGTTCTCGACCGCACCTTCAGCGAGATCGGCAAATACGACGATTTCGTGCTGGTGCGCGACATCGATTTCAGCTCCCACTGCGAGCACCACATGATGCCGTTCATGGGCAGGGCGCACATCGCCTACAAGCCGGTGGAGCGCGTCGTCGGACTGTCCAAGCTGGCGCGGCTGGTGGACGTCTATGCGCGGCGGCTCCAGACGCAGGAGCACATGACTTCCCAGATCGCCACCGCGATCGAGGAGATACTCATGCCGCACGGCGTCGCCGTCATGCTTGAAGCCGAGCATATGTGCATGTCGGTGCGCGGCGTCGAGAAGCCCGGTTCCTCGACCATCACGACGAAGTTCATCGGCAGCTTCCGGGACAGTCCGGACGAGCAGGTGCGCTTCATGACGATGGTGCGTGGACGGGACCGCTGATTCCCGCGAGGTCTCGCGAAGATGGCCGAACAAACGATCTTCGCCCCACGCAGCTCGACCGAGGCGGTCGAGGAGGGGCTGGCATTGGCTCCCAAATTCGACGCCGACGGGCTGGTGACCTGCGTTGCGACCGACGCCCGCAGCGGCGACGTGCTGATGGTCGCGCACATGAATGCGGACGCGCTGCGCAGGACTGTGGAGAGCGGCGAGGCCTGGTACTTCAGCCGCTCGCGGCAGCGACTGTGGCGCAAGGGCGAAAGCTCCGGCCATGTCCAGCGCGTGGTCGAGATGCGTGTCGACTGCGATCAGGACGCGGTATGGATCAAGGTCGAGCAGGCCGGCGCCGGCGCCTGTCATACCGGCCGCCGCAGTTGCTTCTATCGCGCAGTGCCGCTCGGCAAAGCCGGCGCATTGACGCTCGAATTCCGCGACGCGGAACGCGGTTTCGATCCGAGTACGGTGTACGGAGGCAAGGAATAGTTGCATTGCCGGCGGCCATTGGGCAGAAAGGCGCAACGCTTCCGGATCGCGCATGGACATCATCGATGAAGTCAGGCAGGTCGTGGCCACGGCGCTGAAAGTTCCGGCCGCGCAGATCACGCCTGAAAGCCGGCTCGAGGACATCGGGCTGAATTCGCTCGACGTGATCGAGGTGATCTACGAACTGGAAGAGAAGTTCGGGATCGACATCCCGCTCGAACCGGAAGGGGGCGAACCCGGCAAGGGCTTGCCGTTCGAGACGCTCGCTGAGGTTGCCGCCGCGATCGAGCAGCGCATCGACGCAAAGCGCGCCTCATGAATCGCGTCGTGGTCACCGGCGTCGGTGTCGTTTCACCGGTGGGATCCACGATCGATGCCTTCTGGTCCGCGCTGGTGGAAGGCCGCTCCGGCATCGCGCCGATCACCCTCATTCCGACCGACCGGTTGAACGCACGCGTCGCCGCGCAGGTGCTCGACTTCGATCCGGCGACGCATATCGATCCGCGGCGGGCGCACGCCATGGACCGGTTCGCCCAGTTCGCGGTGGCGGCGGCGCACTCGGCCGTGCAGGATGCGCAATTGCCGCTCGACGATGCACTCAAGCTCGATGTCGCCACCGTGATCGGCACGGGCGTCGGCGGTCAGAATACCCAGGACTCGCAGTATCACAGGCTGTACGCAGAGAACGCTCGCAAGCTGCATCCGCTCACGATCCCTCGCCTGATGGTGAATGCGGCCGCGAGCCACGTCTCGATGGAGCTCGGCCTGAAAGGTCCGACCTATTCGGTGGCGACCGCCTGCGCGTCCGGCACCCATGCGATCGGCCAGGCCTTCCACATGTTGCGCTCGGGGCAGGCAAGCGTCGCGATCGCAGGCGGCACCGATGCCTGTATTACTGTTGGCACGATCAAGGGCTGGGAGGCGCTGCGGGTGCTCGCGTCCGACACCTGCCGGCCGTTCTCGTTGACGCGATCGGGCTTTGTGCTGGGCGAAGGTGCGGCGATGGTCGTGCTGGAGACGCGCGAGCGCGCGGTTGCGCGGGGTGCGCGCATCTACGCCGAACTGCTGGGCTTCGGGATGAGCGCCGATGCCGGCGACATTACCGCCGCCGACCCGGACGGTGCCGCGCGCGCGATGCAGGCGGCGCTGCGCGACGCGTCCATGAATGCCGACGCGATCGACTACGTCAATGCGCACGGCACCGGCACGCCGCTCAACGACCGGACCGAGACGGTTGCGCTGCGCCGGGTCTTTGGCGCGCATGCGGACCGGCTTGCGGTGTCGTCCTGCAAGGCGGTGCTCGGTCATAGCCTCGGTGCGTCCGGCGCGCTGGAGTTCGTCGCGACCGCGCTGGCGCTCGATCGCCAGGTCATCCCGCCCACCGCCAACTACGAGGAACCCGACCCGGAATGCGATCTGGACGTCGTTCCCAATGTCGCGCGCCAGGCGCCGATCCGGGTCGCGATATCGAATTCCTTCGCCTTTGGCGGACTGAATGCGGTGCTGGCGGTAGGGCGCGCGTAGCATCTCGAAACGTCCTGCATGATGCGGGTTGCATGGCGCCGCAGGCATCTCAGGCGGCGCCCGTGCCGCCCGCTTGACGGCCGAGCAGCCGCTGCGCGCGAACGAGATGCGGTCGGTCGTACATCTTGCCGTCAATGGCGACCACGCCGGCGCCGGGTGCGGCACCGAATGCATCGACGATCGCCCGCGCGCGGGCGATGGCCTCCTGCGTCGGCGTGAACACCTCGTTGATTACCGGCACCTGCGCCGGGTGGATCGCGAGCCGTCCGCTGAAGCCGTCACGGCGGGATTCTTCGGTCTCGCGGCGCAGCCCGTCGAGATTGCGGAAGTCGACATAGACCGTCTCGATCGCGGCGGTTTCGGCGGCCGCGGCGCCGAACAGGCACAGCGCGCGCGCCAGCCGGTAGGGCTCGGTGAGCCGGCCGTCGCTGTCGCGATTGGCCTCGGCGCCGAGCTCCGCGGAAATGTCCTCGGGGCCCCAGGTCATGCCGATCAGGCGGGCGCTGGCGCCGCGGAAGGTGCCGGCCAGAAACGCCCCGGCCGCGGTCTCGATCGCCTGCGCGAGAATCTTGACGTGGCCGTCGTCGATGCCGGCCATTGCCTCGCGCGCGGCGAGCTTGGCGTCGGCATGGATGACGGAGGCGCCGCCGTCCGCCTTGGGCAGCAGGATCGCGTCGGGACGCGCCGGCACCACGGCGTCGAGGTCGGCGTCGATCAGGCCGGTGGCGATGCCGTTGACGCGCACCAGCAGGCGAGGGCGCCCGGCCTGCGCCACGGCATTCTGGATGAAGGCGGCGGCACTGGCGCGCGCCGCCGCCTTGCGATCGGGCGCAATCGAATCCTCAAGGTCGACGATCACCGCGTCGGCGCCGCTGCCGAACGCCTTGTCGAGCTTCGATCCGCCGTCGGCCGGCACGAACAGGAGTGAGCGCATCAGATTCATGGCAACGGGCCGATCTCTTTGCGGATGGCGCGGTCGATGGCGGCGGCAAAGCGGGCAAACGGGCCGTCGCCCCCGGTGGCTCGCGCCGCCATCAGCCGGTCGCGAAGCGAGCGGGACAGTTCGAGCTGTATGCCCATGCGCCGGCAGCCGCGGTTGCAGATATTGTCCGGGTGCTCGCCAGGGAACCGGCTTGAATCGCCGATGGCAAAGCCGCCTTCCTCGAGCTCCCTGCGAACGGCCCGTCCGAAGGCCTTGTCGCGGCCGCCGATCGCGACCGTCAGGTCGGGCCGGCCGTTGTCGTCGCTGTCGTGGCAGCCGTGCACGGTGACGACGTAATTCGATCGCTCGATCAGGCTGATGCAGGCCGGATCGTCGAAATGGTGCGACGTCACGTGCAGGCCGTCGGCGATCGCCTCGAAGCCGTAGAAATTATAGTGCGTCCCGGCCATGGCGTCGGCGAGTTCGATGGTGCCGGGCTCGATGACGCCGCCATGGGGTGCCACGATCGCAATCTCCGAAGTGGCGACGCGCCGGTGCACGCGCCAGTCGCGCCCTTCGCGGGTCGCCGCGAACAGCGCCGCCATGTTCGGATAGCGATCGTCGTCGTCGGCCATCAGCGCGGTCGCATCCGCATGAACACCTGGCGGTGGCATTCGGCGACCAGCTTGTTGTCCTGATTGTAGGCGCGGTGCAGGAACTCCACGATTCCGGCGCCCGGGCGCGACTGCGACTCGCGCTTGCCGACCACCTCGGTCGATACGTGCACGGTATCGCCCTCGAACAGCGGGTGCGGGAACTTCACGTCGGTCATGCCGAGATTGGCGATGGTGGTGCCTATCGTCATGTCGGAGACCTGGATGCCGATCATCAGGCCGAGCGTGAACAGCGAGTTCATCAGCGGCTGGCCCCACTCGGTCTCCTTCTCGCAGAACTCGCGGTCGATATGCAAAGGCTGCGGATTGAGCGTCATGTTGGAGAACAGCATGTTGTCCATCTGCGTTACCGTCCGGCGCAGCGGATGTTCGTAGACGTGGCCGATCACGAAGTCGTCGAAATAGATGCCGCCGCGAGGGTGGCGCTGCACCGGAACGTCGAGCTTGGCGGTCATGGGCGATCTCCTGGCGCGTCGCGAACCGTTAAGGACCCGTTTACCATAGTTGTTAACAATCGGCAGGACTCGTGGCCGCCGCCGCGGGCGCCGATCGAGCCGCCATGTCGGTCACCCCGAGACCCCCAATCCGTCCGCCGGCACCATCGCCGGCGCGTCCGGCGATGGTGCCGCCGACGATCGCAGGCGTCATCGAACGGGCGGCGCAGACGACCGGCGCCAGCTTCGAATATCTGCTTGCCACTGCCAAGGTCGAATCCAACCTCAATCCCAATGTCCGGGCGCGCAGTTCGTCGGCGACCGGCCTGTTCCAGTTCATCGAGCAGACCTGGCTCGGCATGATGAAGAGCGCGGGCCGGGCGCTCGGCTTCGGCAATTATGCGGACGCGATCTCGCGCAATTCGTCCGGCCGCTACCAGGTCACGGATGCCCGGCTGCGCAACGAGATCCTGCAACTGCGCCGCGACCCGGCGGCGAACGCCACCATGGCGGCCGCCTTTACGCAGCAGAACGCCGCGGCGCTGAGCCGCCGCATCGGACGCGCGCCGACCGAAGGGGAGCTGTACATCGCGCATTTCCTCGGCACCGGCGGAGCCGGGCAGTTGATCAGAGCCGCCGACGAACGTCCGCAGGCCAGTGCCGCGGCCATGTTTCCCGCCGCCGCGCGCGCCAACCGTTCGATCTTCTACGATCGCCAGGGGCAGGCGCGTAGCGTGGCCGGCGTCTACGCCGAGCTCGACCGCCGCTATCAGGTGGCACGCGCGCACGTGGTGCCGGCGGCTGCGGCCACCGCCGTCGCCCAGGCGACCGCGCCACCGGTTGTCGATACCGCCGGGACCGCCAACGCGTTGGCAGCGGCTGCGGTGCCGCCGCCGGCCGCAGTCGCCGAAGTCCCGAAGCCGGATTTCCGCTCGCTGTTCCACACCGAAGCGGTGCGCGGGGCGGTGGCGCCGATCGTCACCGAGCTGTGGGGCCGGCCGGTAAGCGTCGCCGCCGCGGACACTGCCGGTGCGGATGCTGCGGCATCGCCGCCGCGCGCCGGCGAGGCGGGCGAACCGCTCGACCTGTTCCGCGACATCCGCCCGGACGTGCGG